>Ga0315913_1009581_pt1 | contig 11333 bp, 6 predicted proteins | sample MpolsnodulesMG_FD_207736 | JGI IMG/M metagenome (GOLD analysis project Ga0315913, IMG submission 207736) | Medicago polymorpha root nodule microbial communities from Los Angeles, California, United States - small nodules | ecosystem: Host-associated > Plants > Roots > Nodule | place: USA... | reverse complement strand
AACCTTTTTCAAAACTAATAAAAAACACACAACAAATCAAACGTCAATTTTTACCCCGAACTACGAGGTTTTGATCCCTCACGGGTATGTAGGCAAAGGACACTCGTCCTTCCAAATCAATAAAAAATGTAGATAAGTAGATCTCCTTTTTCCTTTACCACTTTAAACTCTCTTTTCAAAATAAGCAAGTTATAGCACAAAACGTTGAATAAAACCAAGAGGTTCCCGTAGAGTACTACGGACATAAAGGGTGCTAATACCTTCCGTTTATGTAACCAACCCCCGAACCCTAAATCTTTTCAAAAGGGTGTTTCGAACTTTTTTCCCCTTTCTCTTAAAATTAAATGTTCAGTCGTGAAATAAAATAGTGAGTCAAACGCTAATCAAATAGTCTTGATCTCCGAAAAATGACGTGACAATCATAACTTCCCATTAATGCATGACTAAATTTTTTGACAAATTGTCTACGTTATTAATCATTATTCCATATATGTCTGATTTCATTTTTATTCTATTTTTTTATGGAATATATGCATCATATTGTCAATTAATGAAATCAATTTAATTTTTTAAAACACTATTGTATTCCATTAAATGGTTATGATAATATAGTCAATTTAATAACTATACATGAAACTCTAAAAAACCTTTTAAAAAACAAATGAAACTTGGGTTAGAGTCTAGTTTGGTTTAAAGTTGGTAGAGTGCATTTGGGTCTAGGTTTGATTTCTTCGTCCATTTACAAAGCAACTCAACGAGCAAGACAATTGCCAACTCATCAATCCGTCTCGTTTTCCATCAAATACAGGAGTCCACGTCAGCGATCCGCGTGAAACCTCAACAGCGAATCAAAACGCGAATCGCTTCTCTATATATAACAATCACTTCCTTCACCAATTCACTACTCAATTCAGTTCCCAAATTCAAAACCCTAACAAGTAATTCAATTCAAATTCCCAATTCCTTCAATGGCGCCAAAGGGAGAGAAGAAGCCAGCAGAGAAGAAACCCGCAGAGGAGAAGAAGTCCACCGTCGCAGAGAAAGCCCCGGCGGAGAAGAAGCCAAAGGCCGGAAAGAAGCTACCAAAGGAAGGTGGTTCCGCCGCCGGAGACAAGAAGAAGAAGAGAAGCAAGAAGAGTGTTGAAACATACAAGATCTACATCTTCAAAGTTCTGAAGCAAGTTCACCCTGACATTGGTATCTCAAGCAAAGCCATGGGTATAATGAACAGTTTCATCAACGACATCTTTGAGAAGCTCGCTCAAGAGTCTTCCAGACTCGCTAGGTACAACAAGAAGCCAACAATCACTTCAAGGGAAATTCAGACCGCGGTCAGGCTTGTGCTGCCCGGTGAATTGGCTAAGCATGCTGTTTCTGAGGGTACCAAGGCTGTCACTAAGTTCACAAGCTCTTAGATTTGAAAACTATGTCGTTTGTTATTGGTGTTTAGTTTCGTAGATCCGTTTTTAGGTATCATTTGTAGCTTTCCCCTGTTTTAAAGATGTAATTGAAGGATTCAGATCTTGCTGATCCTTCTTTTTTGAATTATAATGGTGGGATTGATTATATATGACTGCTAATATGTTTTTATAGTACATTGTGATCCGCGTATAATTTTTCGATTTTGTTAACATTTTTCAATTTTGTACTTAAATTTCCGAAAGTTTTTTTCTTTTTGTTAACTTTCAGTAGTAAATTTGAAAGGGATATTTAAACTTCACATGATCTTAAAATGAATTCTTTGAAGATAAAGAAATGAGGGGAATAGAACCGTTCGATTTCACTTGAAAGTTATAGTACAAATTGAATACAGAATTGAAAAAAGAGTACTTTTAAGCAAACCAAACAAGTACACTCTTCTACCATTCCAACCTGGCCACATGTGTAAACTGATTAAACCTACGCAACAACTCAATTTTCCACACATGAGTGAGCTTTACAATGCTACTTTACTTTTAAGCAATCTATTTGTTCTAAAATTGATGCTTTTTCTTGAAGAAAAATGTGTAATATTACATTGACGGTGAAAAATGGATTACATCATAAGGATAAACCTAACTATGCTAAATCCCACCTTTATCTTTTGATTCAATGATAAAACCCTTGTTTAAGCAGTGTTGCTCCTCTCTTGTTTGAAATTTGTTTTCTCTATTATACATGGATGAAGAAGAAAACGAAAGAATGAGGCTTTTCAAGTTACCTGTACTTTGGCGTATTTAGGCATGCTAACAATTTCATCCGTATACTTCTTGTATCACCCCGAATCTCAGTAATAAGAAAATTCTCACTACGGGTGGTACTTCAGCGACACCGGCGGGTGTTGTGAATGTGAACATCAAAATAAATCCTTCCACCATCTTTAAAAATGTCCTTTATGTTCCAGAACTGTCCACAAATCTTCTCTTCAAACAAAACTTACAATTTATCATACAGTGTAATTTTTCTAAGCAACCCTTGTGTATTTCACGACAAGGATTCGGGGAGTACGATTAAACATGCTAGAGAAGAGAATGACTTTTTGTCTTTTACTGCGTTGAAGAATTGAGCTGCCCGATTTTTGAAAAAATAATGTCCAAGTTGCAAACAATACCTATTCACTGGCTTGAGTGGGAGTGTTAGAGATTAGAGATATTAATAATCAACTATCCAAGTTCATTGTACAAGTAGACTATGTTCAATGTATTTTAGGAAATAGTGCTGGCTTATTTGCTCCCTTCATTTTCATTGTCATTGTCATTGGCATGTTTATATAGTGAGTATGCTACTACTGCTGATTGCAAAGGAATTGTAAGCACATTCAAACAAATTCTTGGATAATACTTGGGTGACATTGTGGTTGGTGACATTGGCCAACCACAATGCCACAAGTGTACAAAGAAACAAAAAAACATTGTGAAAGTGAAAGAAGAAAGACACTTGTGACATTATGGTTGGCCAATGTCACCAATCACAACGTCACCCAAGTGCTACCCCAAATTCTCTTCCTATTTTCACATTTCCACATGCTAGTAAACAAATCTAGAAGAATACTTTATTGCCAGATTGTAGGATGAATATACAACATTTTACCCCCCAAACTTTGGCATCAGGACAAATTAATTACCTAATAATCTCCAGCACAAAACTAGCTGGAAGTAGAAATATGCTATTATGATGCCAATCCACTGATCCGCATTTGTACATCGCTACTTGCTCGTAGATATATTTATTCAGAATTCTCTAGCTCTCCACTATATGTATTAGCTTGATCTGCTCTGAAAATCATAAATCACTACTAGCATCAAGTAGAAATTGCCATGGCTTATGACATTCCAGCTGCCCACCCATCTCCAGGTATGAAGAAATGCTATTGTGGTTTCCCCTGGCCCTGAAGCACTTGAACAATCTCATGCGCTCTAGATTCGATGCCTTTCAGGTACTCCGTCAGAATCCGTTGTTGGTAAGAACCTCCCTCCTTTGTTTTTCACCAGCGGCCAATGAGGAGAGAAAGCATGGACAGATCAAATGAACAACATCAGTTAAGGAGGAGATGGAAAAAAAGATGAACCAAATGAAGAAAGGTATAGCTTTGTCTCACAGTTCTAATTAAAGTGCGCTCCATTCGTTTCTTCAAGACAGCATAGAGCTCCTCTGGTGAAACATCCCCACCACCAATTGTCAAACCTTTGATCAAAATATTGTTCCATTCTTCTTCAGGAGCTGTGGAAGGGACCCAAAAATAGTTGATCTTGATTCAAGATATGCAAAATAAGTTGGAGATAAAAGGTGGTACACTATTAATCTAGATCAGACAAACATAAAGAAGATATACCATCTACAACATTGAGACTTCTGGGTGAACATAAGACTAAAAACATTTATCTAGGGGACATAACCAAAAGCTATAATACTGGAAACAGGAGGTTTATCAGTTTGCCAAAACTCCTTTCATATAATCTAGTCTCCTATGACTATTAATCAGTAAGTCATATTGGTTTACGGAGAAGGTGACTCAGAAATCACACTCTTGATTATATTGATATCGGTATGAATGATCAGTTTGGTGTTATTAAAGGATACAGAATACTAACCCTTATATACAAGAAAACAGAAACAAACGAGATAAAAAAAAACCCGAGAGTATAGAGCACACAAGAACACAGCAAAATCAATATGGTTCACCCTACAATCAAGGGCTACATCCTTAGAGAAAAAGCAAACATATTTCACTATGTTCTTGTGAATTACAGGTAATATTCAGTAAAGAACTCACTCACAGATTCCAATTGAGTACTCAAGTACAAAGCTTTATACCACTCTCTTTCTAGTGTTTACATAAAACTTTTTAAGTTAACTTTTTTACCATATTTAGACTATAGGGACTATAGTCCTCCTTAATACAAGGAAGAGAGAGGATGCGGAGGTATCACACAGATTCTCTCAAGTGCTCAAGAGAAAAGATTCATACCTCTCTCACTCTCTCACTCTCTCTAGTGTTTATAGAAAACTTCACATGTTAACTTCATTACTGAGTTCAGACTACTTGGGCTAGAATAACTACCAATGACCTTCAAATATTTGTTTCTATCACTATATGTTGATGCATACCACACGATGCCTCAACAAGTACTCAGGACCATAAAAAGATACAAATAGGACTGTTGTTAGATCAAACCCAATTGGAACAGACATAGAGATAAGATGATGCAGACATACACATAGAATGAAGACACTTAAACAAAAAAGAGTTCAAGCCAAATTCAACATAATTCTTTCTAGAAAACAAGGGATATAATTCTTATATTTAACTTTACAATTAGATGTTTTTTCTATAACATAAATGATTAGGATGATAAAGACACCTTGGATTATGGTTTCAAGGAATTGCTCATCCTTCAAAACTTCCTTCCCTGCAAGAACAATACAAAAAAATTCTAAATTAAATATAAAAATTCAGTAATCCTTCCAACCATGAAGATATGTTGACTAGCAAGAAGCCAAGAAGACAATATTATGACGAAAATGTTTGTCTTAAACTTTTGTTTTCTATGCATCAGCTGTGAAAATTGATATATGCAACCTTGTTTCAAATATTATATTGATAAGTATGTCTTCATAAGCAATGTTAAACAGTGTGATAAAAGCAACCCTGTCAAACCAGCTGTGAAATGATTTATTACTAATCATCTTAATTCGGTCAAGTTTATTTTCCTACTCGTCCTATTTCCCAATTTTTCTCCTGTTCAATTAAGTGCTTGAAATATGCAGAAAAAAAAGAAGATAACATAACCCTGTACATGACTAGTGTCATGCTCCCACAAGCAAATAATAATCTATTCAGATATAAACTCTGTGTATAGGGCACACCACTGACTATAAACAAACCTTTCATGGCATATGTGCGTTTTGAGAGAGAGTTGGAAGCATAAAGCTGCAAGACCTTTTGCAACATAGCCTCAAGCCCAGGCTTATCACCATCTCCCTTTGCCTGCTCATTATAGGCAACATACTGTTTAGTCTTAAGTAATATGTAATGTAATTACAATAGAAAAAGTGAGATATAGAAGTGTATGTCATATAAAGTGCATATCATAAACAAAATACACACCAAACCAAACATAGGAATGAAAATAGTAACTGTCGCACTTGCTATCTTTTTGACATATAAAAGCTAATGAGTTCTAAGGATAGTATAGATAAAAGGCAACGTTAACTGTTATTAGAGCAATGTGTCTACTGACAAATTTAATTATTACAGGTTAAATAAAAAGCAGTGGTGAAAAACAGACTCACTTGTCTTAGTTGTGCACTAACTTCAGCAAGGAAACCTTCATCCAGCTGTCCTGCTTGTTCCCTTTGATTTATTTCCTAATGATTATGATGAATTTTTTAAATAGTTAGACAAGATTTGCTGAAAATATATGTTAAAGGTCATAACAACCCATTGGAAAAAATAAATTATTAAAATAAAAGCTGGCCATTTAGAAGAGAAGAAAGATTATATATACAAATTTGTGGTTGCAGAGAGCCAATCACCTTCCATCACAAATACATGGGGCTAATTTCAATCAAGTGTGCATTAGAGAAATTAGAAGAATGCACAGGCATATTATGCTGTTCAATTTTGCTGAGTACCTATCACATTGATTAGTATTGTCACTGTTATAGTCATTTGGCCTCCTAAGTCTCATCTAATTGATTTTTCACAAAACCTGAAGGCGAATTAAGCTTAATGTTAACAGACTGATTACACTTGTCACCAAATATAGAAATGCAAAAATACAGTTTGCGTTCCAGCGAAACAGGCCACTCTTGCTAAAATCAATGAGAAACAAAAATACTCACCATTTCCATCAATTTGAGTGCCTGAGGATCTTTGGGAGGCCAAGAAATCTCTCCTTCATCATTAATCACGGGTTTTAAAACTCCCTTCAGGACATCTGTTGCAGATTCTATCTTTTCCTGCAAAGCAAGTACATAGTAATAAGATTATTGTCCAAAGAAGCAATGAAGAAAATAAAACCAACATTGAACAATACTCAAAGGAGTGAAGAGGGAGATATACCTTAGTCTTGTTAACTACAAGATCCACCACATTCATAACCGTTGCAGCCAATTCTTCGTAATCTTTCTGCATACCAACAATAAACAGAAATAAAAATAGTGTGACAATTATGAAAGAACTATACAGAAACTGTCCATGGAAACACTGACAGAGATTTAAAAGCATACTTTATCATCCTCAGACTTGCAAGTATCAGATCTTGCAGCAAGTCGTATCCAGAAGCCCGGATTGAAAGCAAGGATGTTTTCAACAACGAGTTTCTCAAGCTGTTTTCAAACGAAGCGAATATTAACAAACCTTATAAAAAATCTATCAATCAATAGCAATACTCATCTCTCACCAATAGCACCCTTTTGACTAAAATTTGTCTCTAAATATAAATCTCTTTTCAAATTACTAGATGCATATTTTTTCCTAAACATACCCCTAATTAATACTATTAACTTGTCTTGGAAATATGAAAAGTCAAGTTTAATGCGCATACAGACAAATGACAATTTGGTAATATTAACACACAAAATAGACACATTAATTGCACAAACAACTTTTCTTAAGAAATGTGAAAAATGCAAAGGGTGGTTACAAACAGGGACGGAGGGAGTAACTTTTATTTGTTTTCTGAAGTATTATATCATCAGTTGATTACTGCAATGGCTTATGATCAATAATACCACAGTATCAAGCTTAAATAAAGTTCTTTCAAGTACATATTTTCTGATGCAAATTTCTCTGCACATTTTGTACAAAAATAATCCATATAATTTTAAATTTTTTAGAAACAAATATATTCCTCTTACATGGCACATGTACGGTGTACCTATACCAAGGCTCAATTTGGCGAGACAAAATTTTGAGCTTATAGCGGATAACTTATAGCTTATAAGCTCATATGACTAAGATAGACCTGTTTGGTGTTAATTTTTTTCTCACAAGCTTATCATATTTTTTTACAGACTTAATAAATGTTTGAGCTTATAGGTTATCATTTTCTTTCTCAACATTGATTCTTTGTTGAAAAAAATTTAATTATGAACTAAAATATATTTTTGTCATTTTTGCATTGATCGGTTAGTTCAACTGCTAATTTTACCGAACAATTTGGGTTCAGTATGTTAGTTTTTATCCGCTATCTTCAGTTACAAGCTCATCCATTGTTAGCTAGCTTACCAGCTATCCGCCTAATTGAGTCCTAAATCATACTAGTTAAATGCAATTTTCCAGTAAAAAAAGATAAGTTAGAAAATCATACTTCACGAGGATTAGCTTCCCGAAGCATATCAATGAGATAATCAATTGCAACAGTCTTCTTAAAAGCTTCTTCCGCTTCTTGATTGGCTGCACATATCAAAGTTTTCCTGTTTTTAGATCCAAACACGCAATTTCATTCAAATCTACAATTTTCGATATCTACATCGAATATTAGAAATAATACCACACTAGAAAAGACATTCACAAAATAGTAATAACGGTATAGTAAAGTACCTCCTTCTCGAGTTCGAAGTAAAGAGTGTAAGCTTCTTTAAGCTAAGTCCGTGGTTGCAGAGAATCTGAATTTTCCGATTCTGAAGCAGTGTACGCTAAATTAAAGCATGGAAATGAAGTGATTAAACGAAATGCATAATATAAGGAATGGAAAGAACGTACTTGTTGTAGTAGTGGATATGATGATGATGATGATGAATGTGGATTAGGAAAAGAAGAGAGAGTATTAGTGGAAGCGGAGATAGAGAACACGTTCATTATTCTAATTCTTCAGCTGGAGCGAGGGATAGTTGGTTCGGTGGCGGGAGAGAGGTGTCTGATGACCCTTTGCGTATCCAAATCCCAACCATACAATACAACCCTCTCTCTCTCCCTCTCCCACAATTTTCTATTTTTATTTTTATTATTTATCCCAACAAAAAATAAATTTGAGTAAATATAATAGAAGTACATATCCAATGATTATTTTGTATTTAATATTTAATTAAAAGTCAGAGAATTTTGTGACAGCGATATGCAAATTCAAAGACCAAAATAACTATTTATTCAAAAATAAACTTGAAAACTCTAACTCTATGGGTGTATATCAATATAATATGGCGCACTTGTCTTCACTAACTTGTTTCTTAAAAACAAATTCTTATATTAACTTGTTTTTTCTTTACCAAACTAATTTGATTTTTGTGGAGGCATCCTCGTCTTTTAGACCACATATTTCAAGTCTAACATGATTACTAGTGACTCCATTGAAGATCGAACTTAGAACAACACTTTCTTTTAAAATGAAAAAAACATGTACATAAAGACCACAAACAAGGACATATAATTCAATCAAACGTATGTAATTCATCCCCACGGTTATAACACGCCCACAAAAAACAACTAACTACGACTGTTGACAATAGGACAACCACACCTCTAAGACAAAAGAACCCTCCACCAAAATTGGAGGAACTAAATGAGTCCACTAATGTGCTTTATGTCTATACCTTTCTTTAGTCGATCCTAAGCTATGTTCTTTTCAACTTAAAACAAGGCAACTACTGGAACGATAACCACAGAACCAATACTAACGAAAAAACTTGTTGAACTAACACAACATGAAGGCGTTATGCTCTGCATCTGTAACATCTCCCGAAGACTCTATTATATTGCATAAACGTGACCTAGCTTGAAATGGACTTTGAGAAATGGAATCCCATGGGAGGGATGGCAACATCATAAGTTGTAAGAGCTTGTAACCCAATAATGGGAAAGCCAAGTATGGAAGCCACATCAAGAATTGTCCAGATTATCATATCCTTGGAAAATATGAAATTATTAGAACTTACTGGCATATAGGCGAGGAAACCGTACAAACTTTCAATGTTGATTGTCATATCTACCTTCAACAACGTGATCATGTCGCAGATGCCCTGCCACTTCAAATCTTGCTCCTTAGCAACTTCTATTGTGGCAAGCCAAGTCAATTAGTCTGAGTGTGTGTTCTAAATTTGTTCGACTTCATCTCAACAGTGAACAATTCATAAACAAGGAGAGGTTTATATCCGGCGAATCCATAAGGAACATTTTAGAAGACACATTGGTCGTGCAAGGGAGAATGTTAATATGATCTTCAATAAGGCAGAGAGCCCCTGGATAGTTCACTTCAACATTTCCCTCACATTGGTCAAGGGTTTGGGAATCAGAAAAAGTTAGTCTCAAATGTTAGGGTTTTGATAAGGAAAAAAAAGCACTCGAGTGGACAAGAATATCAAGAAAATGCTTTTTAGAAAAGTGATGCAAAATAAAATAGAGAGAAAAAGAAATAGGAAGAAGTCACCTAATGATTACGCAAGCTTATCACTTAAATAGTTAAGAGGATCAAGATTACCATTAGCGTACCAAAATCGACAGGAATTAACAAGTTTTGCCCATTAGGGACTATTCTTAAAAACTAGGGGTGTTCATGGGTTGGATCAACCCAAAAAACTTAAAAATATGGGTTGGGTTGGGTTGGGTAATTGGGTGGGTATGGTTTCTAAAAATGGAAAAACCATAAAAATAAATGAGTTTCGGGTAAAACCTTACCCAAACCCAAAAAATCCACTTACCAAATAATGTTAATATTTTTTATCTTTATTTTTCATAGGGTAGAAGAAAGTTATATTTTCAAAACATATACATTGTACCTTATATATTGAAAATCAAAACATACTAGAGTTACAAATTAATATGTTGCACTTTTTGGTTATTTTGATACTAATACAATTTTATGTCATTCAACTTTAGTTTGTTGCAAGTATTTTATGATGGAGTTTATTATTTAATATTCTATGATGCATAAAATTATAGTAAAATAAATTAAACATTTTTTTTAAGAAAATTAAAAAGTAAAGTAATATTTTAAAATAAAATTATGAGGACTTTTCATTTAGTCATTTAATATTAAAAAAATAGAAAAATAAGTTGGGCAACTCATTACCCAATCCAACCCAATCCAAAAATTAGTGGTTTGCCCAAACCCACTCAATAGTATAACGGGTGGTTATTTTACCTCACCCAAGCCGGAGTACCCTATATGGTTTGATTTTGGGTTTGGCCAAACCCAACCCAAACCCACCCACGAACACCCCTATTACAAACTACTAAATTATGGAGGACTAAAATTATCATTAAAATTTTATAGGGTCTAAACTTGAAAACTTGTGATTTTATAGGGACTAAAAACATATTTGACCCAAAATTAAACTACATATGTTAAAAATTTAAAATAATTCTCTACGCTTTTCCAAATGACTGAAAATCATATAACATAGAATCAAAAGGAATACTTACACTAACTTCTCTTTCAATATAAATTGTCATGATATTATTTAGAATTAATGTCTCAAAACTACGTATCATACATTTCTTAAACAAATAAAATATCAACCATTTGATAAGATCCAATAGTATATTTGTTGTTAAAGTAAATTAAAGAAATCAAAAAACATAATAAGAAATGTGTATTTAAAATTAATGGTATATTTGTAATTACCCACATAAAAAAATATTAAAAAAAAGATAAAACTTAGGTACAATTCTTTAGGTGCTTTTTTTTTGTTTTGTTTTGAAAATGCTAAAATGGAATATATTACCAAATCAAAGAGTCATTCCTAGCATAAGGCGTACCAAGGAACAAAACAAACGGTCTGAGACAAAAATTACAGAAGGGAAACGAAAACAGCAAAAACAAAACTAAGATGAAAGAAAGTAACAGTTAACCATAGCCCAAAACTGCTAGGGGGTTAAGTCACCATCCATGGTAATTGAGGAAAAATTGAAC
>Ga0315913_1009579_pt1 | contig 11335 bp, 11 predicted proteins | sample MpolsnodulesMG_FD_207736 | JGI IMG/M metagenome (GOLD analysis project Ga0315913, IMG submission 207736) | Medicago polymorpha root nodule microbial communities from Los Angeles, California, United States - small nodules | ecosystem: Host-associated > Plants > Roots > Nodule | place: USA... | reverse complement strand
TTAAATAATGTGGTATATGATATGGAGGTGAAAAATTGTTGACATCGATCAAATTTTTATAAAAGACATCGATTAACTTGTGGAAATTTTTCTTAAAATTTCATTTAAAACACCCTCCATACGTTTTTGAATATCAAACTTCTTGCAGCTATCATCTTAGTTATATTTACATAATTGTAATAATATTTTTAGGAGAATTATAATAATTTTTGTATTAAAGGGATATTGATTTCCTTATTGCCTGCCACGGTATTCTAAATTTTTATTGCCTGCCTGCCACCATTTCCTTTTTCGGACTTTTATGAGTATATCGCACAATTTCATGAAGATAGAGGAGAATTTGATTTTCCATAAGCACCCACGCCACTTTCCATCTCCATTCGTTTGCCTTATCCTTATGAAATGTTGATGTAATGCCTCGTGGGGTGCCCAGTTGTTTGGAAAAATAAGTACAGAGAAGATAAAAAGAACAGGATCACAGTACAAAAACATAACGTGAAAATTTTAAAAGTCGGAGAAAAAACTACAGCCATTGTCGTGATAATTAGAGAATGACATTATATGCAAATTATTATAACAAATAGACTATTCTCAAACAACCATTGATCCCATTCAAACTGTTAATTAATTTGTAAATTGTAAGGCAATATTAGGGATGACAATTAAACTCAGGTCTGATGGGTATCCGCAAAAAATACCTGCAATGGGTAGGGTAAATCTCCGCTTTCATGGGTATGGGCATGGATCCAGGTAATTACCCGCAAACTTAAAAGGGTACGAGCACGAGTATGGGCACTGTACTACCCAGCCCCGCAACCCGCATATATGTATTTATATAATATAATAAATAATTTATATATATTAATTAATTAATTTATCTAACTATTTAAGCTTAAACCTAAACCCAGCCTTCTGCTGTGTTGAATCTCTGCCGCCTGCCTGCCTTTCGTTGCTTTTTGTTATCCATCTCTTCTATTTTCAGGTAACTATTTCTTGAATCTCATACTTCGACAATTGGATCCAGGCCCGATGGGTACCTGCAAAATACTACGATTCATACTATTTTATGAGTTGATTTGAAATTTTTTGGATCATAGTTTTATTTCAATTGTGGGTTTTTTTTAATTGTCTTTTCATAGTTAAAATGCGGGTAATGGGTGCGGGTATATGCACTTAGGTTCCCATAGGGTATGGGGAAGGAAACTAAAGTTGTTGCCCACGAGGATACGGGCCCAGGTACAGGTATTTTTTACAAACGTGGGTATAAGGATGGGTATTATAGTACACTGCCCATTGGATACTCATTGCCATCCCTAGACAGTATCGATACTACTATTATTAGTTTGCAAGACAATGTTGCTACTGTTTGGTGAATTGTTTGTTGGTTAATAACTAAGACAATGCTAGTGTGTAGTGAATTGTTGATTTAAAATGTTGGTGTTTTTGAATTTTGATCTTGGTTGATACTTACTATTATCATGGACAACAAAATGATTGTACTACATTGATTGGATCAATAAAAATACGAGTATTACTTTTCCCACCCTATGCCTTTCTCACGCGCTCTGTAAAAATTATCAAATTGCTCTCCGAAAAATTAAAGACGGGTCCGGATTATATATTTTGGACAGATTCGAAGTATAAAAGGAAGTTCACCCCCCATTTTTACAGTTTCACTTTTTACTTACTCTCTCTCTCTCTCCCTCTAATCCCAAATTCCAAACCGAAAAAATCCAATCAAAATCGGTGAAATCTTGCTCAAACGGGCCGCATTTCAACCTTGATCAATATCACATGGAAGGTTAGTTCGTTTTCTCTATGGATACATGTAATTTGTACCGTTTTTTTTCTTCTGCACTGATGCAATCCGGAAAATAAATTCTTGAAACACCCAAAATATGTTTTGATCGTCTCTTTTGTACTGTTTTGTGTTGTGTGCGTGTTACAGAAGGTTCATCCTCTACTCAACGTGTAAGGGTGGTAGGGCATGCTTCCCGTAGGAGAGAGCGTACCCAACGGATGGAGGAGGATGGTGTTGTTTCGAGGCGTCGAGGTGGTGCCAGAGGACGTCATGTTGATGTCGAGCATCAGCCGGAGTAGCATTAACAAGAGTATATGGAAGATGTTGTGGACGTGCAACTAATGGAGGAGCAGGAGCTTGAGGAGGAGCTTCAGGAAATGGACGTGGACGAGGATATGGAAGATGCCCAGCCACGGCGAAGGTGAACGAAGAAGAAGAAGGTGGTGGACCCTGACCCACTTGATGACTATCCAGGTGGCCCACACGACACTGGCCTGCTGTGGAGGTACCATGTGCACGTGGCCAAGAAGGCGTCTGAGGGCGAAGTATTTATTAATGTTAAACTTACTTTAATATGTTGTTAATGTACTGTTTATGCAATGTTAAATTGTTAAACTGACTGTTTGTGAAGCCATGAGTGTAAAATGATGTTTAGGTATTGTTTTTAATTATTTGTAGTGGCATGGCAATTTAAAATGCATCAGCAACAGAAAGAAGATAGAAGTGATGCATGATTCAGAGACCACCCCTATCATGGTTGCACGATGGTGGGAAGACAGATTGCAGGGCACTGGTCTTGGTTGACTTCAGGATACCAACTACAACATGATTGACCATGGTCTCATTTGTGCCTTTGTGGAGAGGTGGCACGAGGATACTTCGTGCTTCCACCTTCTGTTTGGGGAGATGACAATGACACTTGATGATGTGTCATGTTTGTTGCATCTCCCCATTGATGGCATGCTTCTGTCCAACGCGTCCATATCACGGGACGAGGCGGTATAATGGATGGAGACGTACTCGGGGTCTGATCCGGGTGAAGCTCTTGTTGAGGTGAAAGTGCACATTGCCGATTTGGCTACTTGTAGAGGATTTTCAAGCAGCGTATGAAGGAGCAGTTGGAGTTGGAGACTAAGCATGGTGGTGTGACTCAGGAGGTGCGGAGGTTGCGGGACCAGGCTGTCCGCGTATATTTGCCATACTTGGTGCGGATCACGATCTTCATTGACAAGAACAAGAATGTTGTGGATTTGTCTACCTGAGGTAATTTAGAGACCTTGATCTTGTTGCTGGTTATTCTTGGGGAGCTGTGGCACTAGCTCACTTGTATAGGGAGCTCAACAATGTTGCACGTTGGAACTGCGGTCAAGTGGCAGGATACCTGACTTTGTTGCAGGTATAAATTAAAAATTATGTTTTATTTTTTAAAATGTAAGTGTTTATGGTTTGTATATTTATATGTGGTTGTCATTGCTGAAGGCTTGGGTATATCAGCACTTCCAAGGTATGGGAAGCAAGGATGTCTAGGCAGGATATCGAGAGGATCAGTATCCACGTGCGATGTTTTTTCTACCACCGTCTGGTTTGGGCACACCAGACAACTATAGAAACCATCTGGATAGGCTGGATCTGAGTGTCGTTGTCATGGCCCCATATGGAGATCACCTTGCGGCACGTCCATTTGAGCGGGTCAGCCTTTACTCTGGATGACTGAGATACGGAGACCGCATGGTGAGATATCTGCCGGAGCGGGTGCTGCGTCAGTTTGGGAGGGTTCAGACCATCCCTCCACATCCTACTGAGAGTGCACCTCCTATGATTAATTTGGCGGAGATCACAAACCGCTTTCAGCATGCTCTTGATCATGCGCTGACACCTGAGCAGTTGGGGAAGCATGCAGTTCATGGCGTGGAGGCAGCAGAGGGACACATCGAGTGGTTTTATCACCATTCTCATCCATGCATGATTCTTCCTGACATGCCGGTACCGGTGTCGAGGCCACCGAAGCGTGAGGTCCTTGATTCGCTTGCTGCTCAGGAGGATGGAGAGCATGGGTACTTACAACTTAGCGGGAGGATGAGCTACATCAGAGACCATGTTTATGTTGTGATGTCCAGTGGTGTGGTTTCGCGAGGGTCTGAGGAATGACAACATTTGGAGGAGGTATTGAAAGAGGTGCATGATGGGAAGATTTACTGTCGTCGGGGAGCTACTGAGGGTGGCAGGGGTGCCAGAGGTGGCAGGGGTGGTGGCAGATATGACAGTGGTACGAGTGTAGTTATTAGGGGTTGATTGTATTTTATTTAATTTTAATGTTTGAATATTTTGGATAATTATGTTATGTAACATTTGAATAATTATGTTTTATTAATGTTTGAATGTTTGAAAATCATGTTGTGTCGTTAATTGTTATGTTATAAGTTGAATTTTATGTTTGAACAACTGATCAAAGGCCAAAGCAGTTGACTACATGCTCCAACATAGAGGCCTAGCCAAAACAGATGGCTTCTGCCTCTGTACTGATGCAGTTCAGATTATATAATCCGGACTGTTTTAATACTTTTCGGATTATATAATCAGGAACCATCATTTCCCACCCCTTTTTGTTGACTTTCAACGGGGTGATTTGTACATTTCGGATTACACAATCCGGAAGTTGTTAGAACTTTCCGGATTATATATTCTGAATCCATCTATTCAAAATTAACATCATCATCCACCAGGGTGGTTTAAGTACCAAAATCCACGAATGTATCCGGAATGGGTTCGGACTATATATTCTGAATCATGGGTATTTTTTTAAAAAAATAGGACGCACGAGAATTCGATAGGGTGAGAAAATTAACACTCTAAAAATATAATCTCATTTAAGTCGACCAATGATATAAAATTGTGAAAACTTGTTTGCATTATGCTACTGGAACATTAAAGCAGGTTGAATATTATGCTAGTGAAAATTTGTGATTGTTGGAATTATGTTGTTGTTTAGTGATCAAAAAAACTTGTTAATTAATTCTTTTTTTTTAATAATAAAATGTTTATGCATTGGTGACTTTTCTTAGAATCAACACAATCTTGTTTTGATATTGTCTCATTTTATTAGACTCGCACCTCATTGGATTTGATTGAGTTTAAGTTTGAATTCGAGTCTAAAAATCATCTGATCTAATATTAGGGTCGAGTTTATTACACATGCAATCCGTCTTTTATGGTTTATACACCCCTTATTTCTTCATTGTGAAATTAAGTATATAACAAGTCAACCTTAAGTTTAAATTCTTTTTTTTGACGGTATTATAGATTTCTATATCAATCAAATTAGTATTATAATTTTCAATTTTTGTATGGAAAATAAATTTCAAAACCTTCATATATAGTCTTCAAATCCTTATTATTTCTTTAGTTAGTGTATCGAACTATCCATCTACATTTAACTAACTTAGTCATATATTTTGTTTTGAATTTACTTTACTTAGAACCTTTCCTTTATCTTCTAACGTCTCAGCATTGTTATTTTAGGATTCAAAATTAGCTGGGGATAATGATAGGGATCATTGGGAGGAAAAAAAATCATAAAAAACTTGTTTGTATTAAGAGTGAAAAAAAAGAGTAACATAAAAATGAGAAAATTAAGAGTATTTATTTCTTTAGACAGTCGAGTGTAATCTACTCAACATTGAATCTGTGTTGAGAATCAGATCAAGGGAATGCCGATAAACCCTAGACCCTAAAGATAATGTAGTTTCTTGAGATAATGGCATAAGAATCATTCTAGTAAAGCTCTAATAACCTTTTTAGATGCCAATGAGGTGTATATGTATGCATGATTTGATATAGGAAAATTGTTCATCATAAACTATCATAACAAACAGATTCAATCAATGGAAGTCCGATTACAGATAAATTATAACATTAAAGCATACACACACCAAATTGTCTCACTTTTATTTTGAAATTGTCTTGTTCCGGAAAGCATGGATGTTTCTGCAATATTATAACACAGCAGTACCTTAATGAAACTGAAGTTTCTTACCCTTTATTACAAATTTTACAATCAATCAACCTAAGTAGAAAACCTTTCTCTGTCGTGAGGAGCAGAATAATCGATATTTGGCCCCATAGGAACGATCCCAAATGGATTGATAGAAGGATGACTTCCATAGTAATGCAACTTTATATGTTCCATGTTCACTGTACTGCTAATGCCAGGGATTTGGAAAATGTCTTTGGTGTAATTGAAGATATTTGGATATTCCCGTATTAGCTTCTTGTTACACTTAAAGTGAACTGCATAAACCTGCAATTTTAACAATGGCTAATTACTTGAAAATCAAAACATCGGAATGGGTAGATTGCAACAAAATGAGTCACAAAATAGGAAAGCAATCATCCCAGTTCTTGTATGTTCCTCTAATTCCATCAAAATGTTGAACAGATATATATTGAAAGCACAAAAAGAATGAAGAAGAAACTTTAGAATTTGAGTTCTAATTCAAAGCTTTCCCCTTTGGCGTGTTATAAGGTAAACCATTAAGTGTCCATCGAATAACAATAAAGCAATAACAAGAAGGAAACACTTGGTGAGTTTACTGATGAATGCCTGTGGTGCCTAAGGATATGTTTGGACAGAGAGGTTTGGAGAGGGCCATATTGAGTTTTAATGATTTTAAAATAGTGAAATTCGACAACACAAACTCCATATTTTGATAAGACATGGACTCTTAAAACTAGATGTGCAATTTGGTTATTCAAATTCGGTATCAAACTGTTTGAGCACTCAGTTCACCTGAACGTCTTCGCCTTTTAGGCTTGACGCTCGGGGGCTAATGTTATGTACCAAACAGTTTGGCAACTCAGTCCACTAGAATGTCTTCACCTTTAAGACCTAACACTCGGGACTGTGTTCTGTACTAATATGACCGAGTATACCAGCCAAGGTTATCGGGGGTACTCGTTCGACTCAATCCTTCCTGATTGAGTCGGTGATCGGTCTTCTAATATCATTTTCTGAATGGCCCGAAGACATAAGGCCACCATCACCTATAAGGGACAACCACCATCACAATCAGCAGACCCACCTCCACTGAGGTTGATTTATTAATTCAGACGAGAACAATAATGATAAGATATTCCCAAATATCAATGATAGATGCCCAATCCACACACAAAGTCACACACTATACCTCATCAAATCTAATGAGAGTGACAAACAAACGAATGTCTGCTTCAGTAAGCTTGTTGCCACATATATAGCGTTGCTTGCTTAGTATATCCTCGCATTTGTCCAAAGCTTCATATAATTGTCTTGCAGCCTGCACAAAGGACCAAATGAACAGTTTCAAATGCTAAATGAATGTAAACATTAAATTATCAACTACACCTGAAAAAAAATAAAAAAAACAGATACATACATCAATGTATGGTTCCTGCTTCTTTGCAAACCCACATCTATAAACACCGTTGTTTATATTAGGATATATCCACTCATTAGTCTCATCAATTTGGGCTTGCAATTCAGAGGGATACAAGTCCAAGATGGGATTTTCTGCAATATCGTTGAATTCAGTATTAAACATGCGTATTATCTCCGAGCTCTCGTTGTTAACAATTGTCTTGAGTTTCTTATCCCAAAGAATCTGTGCAGATAAAAATCCATCAGCTAACAATAAACATCGGCTGAGTAAAGCAAATCAGAAAAGCTAAGGAAAAAAGTGAGTCCATTCTAAAGCGAAAACCTACTGGAACAGTGAACTTTCCAGAGTAGTTTGTACTTGCAATTTCATAAAGTTCTCTAACACTCTTTGCTCCATTCAAAGGATCAGGTTCAGCTCCAAGGACCTCGGTATTCGATTCAGGAAAAATCCATCCCATATATTCATCTGATTCTTTAGTCCTTCCCCATATAGGTTTGACCGACTGATTATTAAACATGCAAGATATGAAATTTCAAGTAAGAACTATTGAAAACTGAAATAACACCAGTTGCAAGTATTAAGCAAAAAAACCAACTAACCGAGAAACTGATGGCTTTGTCGAGTCCTTTGATTTTCAAGTAAGCAAGGCATCTGCAAGCCCAAGGACAAGCATATGATATGTAGAGGTGATATCTTCCTGACTCAGCTGGAAATTGGGAATTTGGATCCTTTGAAACGAATTGTCGGAATGTGGAAGCTGATCTCGTGAATGCTCCCGAGTCTGATATCTCGTCCAATGATGATCGCACCATTTCAACAATATGCTAATGCTATGCAAAAGATATTTTAATCAAGAATCACAAAACCTTCAGAGTAGCAAAATGGCATAGAAGAAAACTTAGGCCCTGTTTGGATGAATAACTTAGCTAAGCACTTATAGCATAAACGAAACACATCTCATATCAGTGCTTATGTCTAATCTATTTCTATTACAAAAGATAAAATAAAGTCAAACTATTTTCATATAAGCCGTAGACTGTTTTCAAAAACAATTCGGCAGAGCTTATGGAAGTAGGCTAAAAACAACTTATGGGCATGTCATAAGTTCTCTCAGACAATATCGCTGTACTTATGTCAATAGATAAGCTCAAATAAGTTATAAGTCAATCCAAACAGAACATTAATTTATGATCAGTTCAAATTTTAACTCGATTAACTAACATCTTCAATAAGTAATAATATATTGAAATCGATGATTAATATGAAACATGAATCGGTGAAGTATAGTTATTAGAACAAATAAAAGTCAACAACTATGACATGCATTCATAATAATGAATCTTAACAACACCATCACCATGGTAAATTTATTGTTATTGAATACTTAACAGGAAGAGAGAAAGAGACGGTGGTGTTTACCTTGTAGTGGCGGTTGTGGGAGAAGAAAGAGAGGGTAAAGGAGCTTTTGTGAAGGAGCACTGATCTCAGACAGAACATGCTTTGTGTATTATACAAGTAAAGTTCCAATTATTTGTTCAAAAAAAAAAGTAAAGTTCCAATTAAGAAACAAAAATGATTTGTACTAACCACTACTTGTATATTTCTTGAATAGATTAAGATTCAAGATTGTTACGTCATCAATGACCAACACTTATCATCACCAAGCCCAGTAGAAGGGTCCACATGAATAACTAATTGATTTATGCTTTTCTCCAATAAGTTTCGCTCCCACCCAGTCAAACTGACCAAAATACCCATACGCTAGTTAACTAACGCATGTGTAAAATAAACGGATTTCTGCTCTTCGCCCAGCACATTTCGCTCACACTAAGCTGTACTGACCAAAATACACATGCGTTAACTAACGCACATGTTAAAAATTGCGCAACTTAAGTCACACAGCGTGAGTTAAGTAACGCAACGTGACTTAACTCACGCAGGAATATTTTGACAAAACACAAAACACATGACAACCCAATTCTTTCTCAAATTGCAAATCGTTCCTATGAATGTTATTATGAATGTTATTGATTGATAGATGATTAGGCAACAATGATAATCCAAGGAAAAAGTTGGTTGGCAACAATTGATTCAAAGCTTGAAGGAAAATATGATTTGGCAGCAACGATAATTCAAGGGAAAACCAATTCAAAGTTGAATGATGTGGCAGCAATTGCATGAATATTACTCAGGTGTATCAATTTGCAGCAATTGCAATATGATTTCTTCCGTCTATCGATTTGCAATTTGGAGGAGAATTGGTTTTCCTGGGTTTTTATCATGTTTTGTCAAAATACTCCTGCGTGAGTTAAGTCATGCAGAGTTTAACTCTTGTGTGAGTTAACTCACGCAAGGGCATTTTCGACAAGGCTGCAGGGCGCGAGTGTTTTGTGTAGGGGGAAGAGCAGAAATCAAACAAATGTGACTTAATTTTACACATGCGTGACTTAAGTCATGCCGCATGAGTTAACTCATGCAAGTGTTATACCCCGCGTGAGTTAACTCACGCTAGTACTTTGGCCGGAGGCAAAGGTGCCTTTATTTGCTTACTGATCTCTGTTCAATGATCTTTTAATTTATTCCGCAACATACTTTGAATGGCTTTTACTGTTTATAAGATTCAAAGTATGCATCATATTTATTATCAAGATTCATGTATGCATAATATAATTAATACGGGTGGGTGCAGATCAAATTCCTCGACCCAGCGGTAACCGAACCCGCCCGCCAATGCTTACAGAGTGACAGTGGATAGGAATACATAGAGCAGTGTACCAGCTTTGTTGTCCTTTCCCTTTCACTTTCACATGAGTTGGAAGGTTAATACACATATTCCAATGTTATTTTATTAATAATTTACTTACTTGCCATTTACCAATGAATTCTAGTTATTATTATATTTATTTCTTTTATTTGCATTTAAACCATTGTTTATATACTTTCCATTTGGAACTTAGTAGCCTCACCGTCTGAGTTTAGAACCTCTCTGCCTCTCTTTCCTTCTCTCATTCATCTCTTCATGTGTTCAAATCTAACTTCTTCTAACACCAAGTAAAACGGCGACGATGGAAGTAACTAAGAGAGGATAATCTCATGTGCTCCTCCTTGTTGTTTCCATCCTGTATTCTAAATCATTGTTTTTTTTTGTAGAATTTTAAATCTTTGTTTATTTTCTTGTTTTCCTCTGTTCTGGAGCTTGTTTTGTTAAAAAAACACGTTAATTTGAGATCTAAGCCCACAGCAACCCGCCCGACAAACCCCGTAAACCGAACAACCAGAAATCGCTTAACCCGCATGAGAAAATGGACGGAAGTGGGTTGGTGTATACAGCCCGTGGTTTTGGGCGGATTCGCATTTTGAGCCCGATCCCCGACCGAACCCGTTTGCTGTCCACCCCTACAATGAAGTAAGGGTGACCATGATCCAACACAATCCTACTATCCAAACTAACACTTGTTCTCTCCAGCCAAAGTACTAGTGTGAGTTAACTCACGCGGGATATAACACACATGTAAGTTAACTCATGCGGCGTGACTTAAGTCACGCATGTGTAAAATTAAGCCACGTTTGTTTTACACATGCGTTAGTTAACTAGCGCAGGGGTATTTTGGTCAGTTGGGCTGGGTGGGAGCGAAACTTGTTGGGAGAAGAGCATAATTATAACTAATTGAAGTTTGATCAATAGGCCCCTTCAATCATAGTTTAAAAATCCGGTTCGGACCGACCGGTTGAACCGTGAACCAGTGGTGTAACCGGTTTGAACTGGTTATCAGATCGGTCGTGCAATTGAACCGGTTAAAATTGGCGTGGCTCAGAAAAAACCGATGGAAACCGGTGACTCGACCGATTTTTCGAGTCAAACCGGTTTTGTAATTTTTTTCAATTTTATGTCATAATTAGTCATTAAGCACGCATTCAGTTTAATACAATTAACGTGCTGCTTCCTAAAGTTTTAACTACTTTGACTTTTGATTTTTGTTGAAAAAATCATAAATTGGAAAAATGAATGGATCTAGGAATCAAACCAGGCACATCAAAGTGTTTTACTAAAAGCCAAACCACTGGTTCAACATTTTTTGGTGTTAGTTATTGAAATATATTAAATATGTATGTATCTTAC
>Ga0315913_1009577_pt1 | contig 11336 bp, 4 predicted proteins | sample MpolsnodulesMG_FD_207736 | JGI IMG/M metagenome (GOLD analysis project Ga0315913, IMG submission 207736) | Medicago polymorpha root nodule microbial communities from Los Angeles, California, United States - small nodules | ecosystem: Host-associated > Plants > Roots > Nodule | place: USA... | reverse complement strand
TTTTATTGTTTTGTTACAGAATGGTGTGAACAAGCTTGCGGATTTGGTTGGTGTTACTCTTGGTCCTAAAGGAAGGAATGTTGTTCTTGAGAGCAAGTATGGTTCTCCTAAGATTGTTAATGATGGTGTCACTGTTGCCAAAGAGGTGTGTGTTTTTTATTGAGTCTGTTTTTGAATTTGCTGATATTTTATATATTTGAATTATATGAATTAGTGTCTAGGATTTTACTTGAGTTATTGTATTTCGTAAATTATTTGATTTGTCTGAGTTCAGGGTCTAAGATTTTACTTGAATCACTGTTTTTGGTGAATTAGTTATATGGGGTGTTTGTTTTGATGTGAGGTGTTTAAGGTCTAAGATTTTACTTGAAATGTTGTTTTTGGTAATATATTTAATTTGTCCGAGTGTAGAGTCTAAGATTTTACTTGAATTATTTTACGTGAATTATGTGCAGTGTTTGTTTTGAAGTGGGGTGTTTAGGGTCTAAGATTTTACTTGAATTATTTTTTTTAGTGAATTACTTATATGGGGTGTTTCATCTGATGTTCTGTTTGCATTTGCATTAAAAAGGTGGAGTTGGAGGATCCGGTTGAGAATATTGGTGCTAAATTGGTTAGACAGGCGGCCGCCAAGACAAATGATTTGGCTGGTGACGGAACTACTACCTCTGTTGTTTTGGCTCAGGGTCTTATTGCAGAAGGTGTTAAGGTAATAAGTAACTAATAAATGCTTGATTTGGTTTTGCTTGTTGTTACATAATTGGGGTCTCATTTAGAGTGAAATTTTATTTTGTAGGTTGTTGCAGCTGGTGCAAACCCTGTGCTTATCACACGTGGCATTGAGAAGACAGCGAAAGCTCTTGTCGCTGAACTTAAACTAATGTCAAAAGAGGTGAAGCCGTTTTCTTGTTCGTTTGTGTATCTATGTTTAAGCATTTTTATTCCACGGGCTTCGGGTACCACAGACTTCCCACATTTTTTTGCATATTTTGGTGTGTTCATTGCTTAGCAATTATTTGCTAATATCTATGAAGCACTAACGCCTTTGGGATTACATTGCTTAGCAATTAGTTCCTATGAAACACAAACACCTTTGGGATTAGGATTGTCTCTATGTCGGACATGCGTCATTGCATGGCACATGTACAACATGTGTAAGATAACTTAAACAAATACCAAAAAGATTTTTTTATTCTTTTCTTCAACACACCTTAGGCACTCCTTGGACACATCTGTGGGGTTAAAGATGTGTTGAACAAATGATAATCAATGAGGGGATTTAAGACATTCAATTTGATTATATCACTTTATCTTTTTGGGTGCATGGATAAATGAAGGTGAAAGACTATATATCTTCTTATAAAATTATTTTGTAATGAATTTTTTTCTCAATTTAGATGTAGGGGTGTGCATTGTTCATGAACTGAACCAAATTTATGGTTCAGTTCAGTTCTTATAACTTCTTTCATCCAAAATCAGTTTTTTTTGTAAACCTGGTTCAATACGATTCAAAATCAGTAAACTGGTTTATAATACAAAACTAAAATAACCTTTTTTATCTTTCTTATGAATTGAAATGGTTTTGTGCTAAAACATTAGCCTTCAATTCTGGGTTGAAATTAAGAACTTGCAGATTTGTAAATTATGAAATGGAAGTTTGTAAAATCATATGAATAGCAGAAGAGGCGTTGTGAAATGGGTACAGATATACCCCAGTTTTGAGAAACAATAAACCAAATTGTTTTTAAATTTTTAAATTGGACAGTATCAGTTTTTGTAAATAAACAGTTAGGTTTTTTTAGATTGATTAACTGGATTTTAAGTTATAGTTCAAAAAAAAGTTATAGTTCATGTGAACCGGTTTTTATGCACACTCCTATTTAGATGCACTTATATATTTTGATTCTCAATTTTAATATTTTATAAATAATGTTAATATTTTATTAAATTATAACACACACACACCGGTGTCAATGTCCTATGTTTTTTACATTAATAGTGTCAACATGTCTGCATCATGTTAGGTGTTTGTGCTTCATAAATGATTTCACTCATCTTTTTCATGTGGTTGTGTGAATTGCAGGTTGAGGACAGTGAATTGGCTGATGTGGCAGCAGTTAGTGCAGGGAACAATTATGAGGTAGGAAATATGATAGCTGAGGCGTTGAGTAAGGTTGGTAGAAAGGGTGTCGTGACACTTGAGGAGGGAAGGAGTGCTGAAAACAATCTGTATGTTGTTGAGGGCATGCAATTTGATCGAGGATATATTTCACCCTACTTTGTTACTGACAGTGAGAAAATGACTGTTGAATTTGAGAACTGCAAGGTGCGACATTTGTTTTCTATTCCCCAACTTATTATTATCTTTGCCATCAACTTGTGTTTTTACTTAAAAATTTATATATGTTTTTGCGCAGTTGCTTTTAGTTGACAAAAAGATATCCAATGCAAGGGATCTTATTAACATACTAGAGGACGCAATTAGAAACGGATTCCCTATTTTGATCATTGCAGAGGATATTGAACAAGAAGCTTTGGCAACTCTTGTTGTGAACAAACTTAGAGGATCACTGAAGATTGCTGCACTTAAGGCTCCTGGATTTGGAGAACGCAAGAGCCAGTACCTTGATGATATTGCCATCTTGACAGGAGGTTTATAAATTTAAATCTTTTATGTCTTTGCTCATTTTGTTAAATTCAGAAGTGTATAATTTCTCCTTTTGTTCCTTTTTTGATTTAGTTGTTAGTAACAATATGTATCTTCCCAATTCACTTACAGGTACTGTTATCAGAGAGGAGGTTGGCCTTAGCTTAGACAAAGCTGGGAATGAGGTTCTAGGCACTGCGGCCAAGGTGGTGCTCACCAAAGATACAACCACAATTGTTGGTGATGGAAGTACCCAAGAAGCAGTTACCAAGCGAGTTTCACAAATTAAGAACCAAATAGAGGTTTCCCTCTCCCTCCTTCCCCACCTCTCCACCCCCTCGAAATTGTTTGCATGGCACTTGACTTTTTTGAGACCTTGTACATGAAGAATAAGTAATGATACGCTTAAAAAATGAGAAATATTTTGGAGTTATGCATAACATTAGGTAGACAGTTAAAATTAGTAATCCAAATGTATGTATGCAGCATACGAGTGGTCATATATAAGGAGAAATGTACGTATAGAAGAGTATGACAGATTCACTGTTATGTCAACTCTAATAAAATGTCTACATATTATACAGGCTGCAGAACAAGATTATGAAAAGGAGAAGCTGAACGAAAGGATTGCAAAACTGTCTGGTGGTGTGGCTGTAATTCAGGTAACAATGATCCCATCTCAGTGAACTCGTTGAAATTTGATAATAAGCTTGCTTTTAACTTCTCTTCAAATCATATTAAGCAATGCAAGTTTTGTTTTGTTACGAGTATAGGTTGGTGCACAAACTGAGACAGAACTCAAGGAAAAGAAATTGAGAGTTGAAGATGCTCTTAACGCTACAAAGGTGATTTTATCTTTCCCATAATGTTAATTAATTTATACTTTTTCTGGTTCGATAAGCTCATATTTTCTTCGCCTTTAGGCCGCTGTTGAAGAGGGTATTGTAGTTGGAGGTGGGTGCACTTTGCTCAGACTTGCATCAAAGGTGGATGCAATCAAAGCCACCCTTGCAAATGATGAAGAAAAAGTGAGTCATCATTTGATATTGCAAGAACTTAGTTTTTTTTTGTTTTTTTGTTTTTGTATATGGAAATATTTTTGCTTTAGGTTGTTGAAAGTGTTCTTGACTTGTTTGTGCTATGTTCAATTATATCATTATTTCATATTCAACTTTCTGACTCTGAATATGACTTTATAATTAAAACGCGGTGCAGGTTGGAGCAGACATCGTTAAAAGAGCCCTTAGTTACCCTCTGAAATTGATAGCAAAAAATGCTGGTGTAAATGGCAGTGTTGTTAGTGAGAAGGTATAAAAATTGTCTTAATTTGGAACTTGTTACTCTCGCGTGTGCTTGTGCTGATGTAACTTGTATATTGGTAGGTTCTATCCAGCGACGATACGAGATATGGATATAATGCTGCCACTGGCAAATATGAAGATTTGATGTCTGCCGGGATCATTGATCCAACAAAGGTGATTTATAGATTCATTGCTGTATTGTTTTTTTAAACTTATGTGCATATGAATTTACAGCTATCTATAGTAAATTAAACTTAGCTTGTAGGGGCCGCATCATTATAAATGGTTTGCATATGGATGTCTTATGTTAGTTTTGATTAAATTTTGGTTTCGTACCAATTACAAGGTTCTTAAATCATGCATATTGTAGCAAATTGGCAGTGTATCATTCCTTAAAAAAATTGTATGTGGAGGATATTAGGCGCAATACATTACAAATTTGTTGAAGTGTCACTGGACTTTTAATGTGAGAAACAAGACCTGATTTATTTTATGTTCTAGTTTCTTGATTAGGGAAATTGGGGTGTAATACTCTTCTACAACGATTCTTAAAACGCTTCTTGGAACATACCTTATTGTGCATGTTTCTGCCTTCTCTGTGTGTGAATGCTTATCTTACAATAACATAGTAACAATATGATATTTTATTCTTGAAACGAAACTTTGATAAACTGAAGCATCCTACTCTTGTCCAGGTGGTCAGATGTTGCCTGGAACATGCAGCATCTGTTGCGAAAACATTCTTAATGTCAGACTGTGTTGTTGTTGAGATAAAGGAACCTGAGGCCGCACCTGTTGGCAACCCTATGGACAATTCAGGTATGTAGTTTGAACATTTGTTCGAATTGTTGAGTTTGCGGTATTTTTGTTTTTATTGCCGTGTCAATAATTGAAATGTATGTATGATATCTATAAAAAGATAGTGATATTTTAATTAAAAGTGAAAATAGATAATAATGATAAATATTTTGTTAATTGATAACCTAAGAAACTTGAATTTTAAGGTGCAAAATATGATTTTATATACTAGGTATCTCACATATTTTGTAAAACGTTGTTGGTTGACTCTGCCTTTCTTTTCTCCTAGGATTCGGTATGTAGAAGTGGCGGCTGCTTAAAATGGGACCACCATTTTCCTCCTATTTTTTCCGATGTGATACACAATCTGGTTGCTATTTTATTTGTAGGACCAAGTCCTAATGTAGGACTGACGCCTGTAGTGTAACGAACTAGAGTGACATTTTTGTTTCTCTTGAGCTAATAATCGAAAAAGGTTTTGCAAATCATTTGTCCAATATATTTTACTTCTATCAAACTATTCTATACGTGTTCCTGGAAATTAAGCTTGGAGAGTTTGAAGAATAAAAAGTTAAAACTCAGGAAATTATATTGAAAAAGCCACAAAAAAGGAGATATACTTATTCTACTTATAGGGAATCACTTTGAAAAGGATACACAAAGTGAGATACAATTGTACTATTTATAGAGCTCATTGGTAGTTATTGCAATCCGTGGTTAACGAACTCCTACAAATTGATCCTCAACAGAATGAACTAACATTCTTAACAAAACTATTCTAAAATCTTGACAAAACTATTTAAAAATGTCCTGTTCCCATAACAAATTCTCTATTTATGTTGCCCGTGAAGGATTTGATGTTGGCAAATCAAAATAATTGGGATTATGCTGTTAGTTGGCTTTTTTCTTGCCCAGAAGTTGATTATGTATTGATTACTCTTGGACACCTTCAGGTCAATGGGGTGGGGTAGGGATGGGTTTTCCATATATGATTCTCATATACTTACCCGTTACCCTACTAATATCCAACGGGGATGAGAAATTGAACCCCATCCTCGATGGGCTCGGGTATCTCCGTCCCCGCATTGAATAATTTTTTTAATAAAAAATATAATTTTTTTGCAACACTTAGAGAAATGTTGTAATGCATTATCCAGCAATATGCTTATTTTAATTTTTGTTAGACCGATTGACTTAGTTGCTTCTTTAAATATCAATGATAGTTTTTATAACACAACAATTATCAAACAAAATAACATGACATATCAACATAATGTAATTTATTGCATTTGAGACGGGTTTGGGTATGGGTTCGGGGTGGGAACCTATATACCTGTTACCTGTCCCATACTTGTGTTTTGAAATTAGAGAAAACTCAAACCCAATCAAAACGGGAAAAATCCGTCAAATTGGGTTTGGATCGGGTGGGTAACCACGAGTATGAGTTTTGTTGCCATGCCTAGTTCAAACAAAACATATGTCTAATTCTTATATACTTAAGTCAGTTTATTAGATCCCTAAAAAAAAAAAGTTAGTTTATTAGTGGCCAGAAACTGTGGTTGAATACTATTCCTTACAAGAGGATCGTGTTATTCCCTCCGTTCCGCAATACATGACCTACTTGACCGTTTCACACAGATTAAGAAAAGTGTAAAGAAGAATGAAAGAGAATGATAATTTTACTAAATTGTCCCTGTTATCATTTTTAAAAGTTCACTTTTAAGTAAATGATTACTTTCTTTGTTCCACTATAAACTTTTACTACTACTAATAAATAAACTTTGGAGTAAAGAAACCATTCATGTTATTGGCTGTTTATCTTCCTCGGCTGTTTTTGCAATTCATGTTATTGGATAATACTCCATCCTAGACAAGCATAATTATGTGATACTCTTCTATTGAATATTGGTAGATTTACGTGAAGCATGATTAGCACTTAATGGACTAATAACTGACATACACTTTTTTTTACAGAGACCACATAAGCATTATAAGGGGTAAACTTGTCAAATTTTGCTTTAAAACTTGAGAAGGTCAAGTATTTTAGGACAATTTTTTTTTACAAATAGGTCATGTATTTAGGACGGAGGGAATGTCAATTATTTGGAATTGGTAGTCTTACCCAGAATAATGTCCTCTTTTTTAGTAGAGATTATTTCTCAACAAGATCTCAATTGCAGCTCAAAGAAGTTCAATGTTATTGCATTTGTAGTTTGTGTGAAAATGTGGTGGAAAATCCTTGGCATTTATTTACCTCATGCCCTTCTTACCTAGGAATAGTATAGAATGTAAGAATGAGAGTTTTCGTCAGCTCCACGACCGAGTCATATGGTCCTCAACCATTTGAAAATTCCCGATGACGTATTTGGAAGAACAAGAATGAAAAACTTTGGGCAAACAAGTTCACTGCTTTAGGCATTGTAATTATAGAAATATATCGTAATACCACTTGAACGTGACTAGAGATCATATTTTTGAACTATGTGCTATGTATTTTAGTTCAGTGTGATTGTTTGAAGCTTTGTTATTTTCTTTTTCAAACCTTAGTAAGATTCACTAGGAAACAATCACCCAGCTTAGTTAGAGCAACCACGTTAACTTATGACTATCTAGCACCTACGTTTTTCATCTCATTGGTGTGCATTGGCACTTTGATTTCTACTAATATGAATCCATCTTGTTTTTTATTTTAAATACACAGACAACTAAATTCCATTTTGTGCAACCATTTCACCCGAGGACGACCAATGAAAAGAAGTCTTTGTAAGTGCTATGTGAGTCTGAATGTCTTCTCTATCTTGAACTAAAGTCTAAAACCATCCGCTCACCTTAAATTTTGTAACCAAAAAAATCAACTAGGAGAGGACCAAATTGAAATGAGAAGATTAGGCAATGCTCCGTCTAAAGGGGACACCTACTAATGCTATTCTCTCCCTCAAACTTATAGGGAATCATATTGAAAAAGATACACAAAATGAGATACAATTATTCTATTTATAGGGAGGGAATCACATTTTTTTATTTTATAGGCTACAGGGAATCACATTGAAAAAGATACAATTGTACTGGCAATCAGTTGCTAGCACTACTCTTTATCAAATAGAGCTCAATGGTTACTAGCAATCAGTGGTTAACCAACTCCAAACTAATTAATTTAATCCTTAGCATACTAAACTAACACTCTTAACAATGCTATTTCAACATGTCCCTATTCATTTTTGAGTTGATTTTGTATTGACAAACTTTTTGATGGTCAATTATCCGAAATTAGCAGTATCACCGAATAATATTTTTGTTGTTTGGTTGTTTGCCAAATTTCAGTTGCGGTTCAATATTTTATTACATTTGTAGTATGTGTGAAAATGTGGTGGACAATCCGTAGCATATATTTACCTCAAGCCCTTATTTGAATAGTATGGAATGTTTGCTGCTTGGAGGAATATGAATGAATAGCTTTGAAGGTTAGGATTTACTTACCTCCGGACCAAATCCCGAATTATTAAGGCTCTTTCTTATGGGAACCGAAATGTTAAAAAATAATTTTTTTTAGACCAAATCCCGAATTATTAGGGCTCTTTCTTATGGGATCCGAAATGTTAAAAAAAAATCATTGCAATACACAATGTAATTATAAAAATTGATTATAAGTATGTATGCCAACCCCTTCAAACACACTACATATATGATATTTCTGAACTAAGTTCTATTTTAGGGGAGTGAAGTTTATTACTATTTTCTCAAACCTTAATATAAAATTTTCTAGGAAGCAAGTGTATAACAAGGACTCATAGCTTAGTTAGAGACCCCACGTTTATGTTTAGCACCCTCACTTTTCATCACATTCTTGTTTTGACATTTTTTGTTTTGTTTTTATCATCTGGCTTCTACGGGAATGAGATCCTGATAATTCATAGTTCAATTGGAGGTAAGTAAAGTATAATAGAAGATGGTTTCGGTCACTTTGTATTGACACTTTGATTTCTACTTATATGAATTCATATTCTCTTTTATTTCAAATTCAAATATAAAAGAAGCTAAATTTCATTTTATGCAATCACTGCATGCAAGGACAATCAATTGAAATGAGAAGATTTGGTAGTTAGAGGCAGTAATTAGATTAAAGGCTTCCTCAAAGGAAACATGGACCGTCTAAAGGGGACACTCAATATTCTCTCCCACAATAACACCACAAAATAGTCACAAGGTTTCCTCTGTCCCTCCCTCAGTGGTCCTGTTACTGAACTAATATGACATTCCATATTTTTAGTTTCAACCAAGTTGTAAGGGGACCATCTATGTTGCATTGCATTCAGCATGGTTGTATATGTGTGTGTGGTAGGGGACCTTTCCTCATCAATGACCTATCTATCTAAATTCTGTACAAAATTTACCATCACTATGTTGTACACTTTCCCAAAAGTTTAGTATAAAATTGTATTATCCAAAAATAATAATTTGTAAAATTTAAAATAGGGGGTATATGAAATTGGAAGCTCAAACTATGAATGTTATGTCTTTTGTGATCGTACATAGATATATTCCACCAATAGATTTTATTTTGGTTTTACTGTAAACTATGAAAAAAATTGAAGCATTTGCACTTTTCTAAATAATGCCAATTTCTTTTATACCGTTGTAAGATAATAATCAGTGTAATTTTTTTACATCAATTGACTTTGCAATCGGTGTAGAATATTTTTTTACACTGGTTATCAATATAACTGATATAGAAAGAATTTATCCGATATAGATTTGTGATCTCCCTCTTTGCATTTGGTTTCGTTTTATAAATTCTAACACACTCGTTTCCTTTGTCCCGCACCACCTTCCTTGATGTCTAGGTCGCATAAAAAATGCAGCACTGTGCTCATTTTATTATGCAACGCAGACACAAACTTGTAACGTCACCGAGTGTTACTGTCACCCTTTGTCGCTGCTTTTGTGCATTGTTCGAGTTTTTTGTTAAGTAGTTTCTCTTCCTATTCTCATCTCTCAGTTAGTTGTAACCCACTCACTCCAGTAATAAATATTAGAAAAAATTACATATAATTATAATTGGATTATACATATATAGTTATGAAATTTTCTTCATCGAGTTTTCAACTTATGATAAAGTAGAATACAGTACTAATCTATATGTATGATCCAGCTCATGCACAAATGCTTTTGGAAAACTTTGTTCTTAGGATATGTCCAGAATAAGATTTGTAATCATACTTGTTGACTAATCACTAAGGTTAGTAGGAAAAAAACATGCGATTGAAATGGATCTATCTTTATTATTTTCTATTAAAAAAGTGGTATACATATTTTGCTTTCCTATTTTTTCCACGAGACTTGCTAGCTTTTTGACCATCAATTTTAATTTAGTTTAACCTTTATTATTGTTTTCACTTTTTTTATATGCTTTGTTTTCATTTGTCAAAATAAACTATTGTTTTATATTCCACATATAATTCATCTTGGGTAAAGACAGAGAAAAGAAGAAAAAATTGTCTCGTCCTATTTGCACCGTTGAATTAGGGATATATCTACACCTCCCAATTGAACAAACAAAGACTTGTTCCATCTAGGAAAATTGTACCATAATATAACTTTTGAGTGATTATTAATACATTATTGTTCAATGCAGAGATACAGCTATTGCTGACATTGCCGACATTGATTCCTCCTTGTCGTCCTAACTCCTAATGTTACGGTCTATAAATCAAAATTGCAATCGAGTACATATATTAGAACACAAGAGACACACATGTGTGTGTGAAAGTAAGCATTCAATAACCTTAAACAAAAGAACTCTAATAATGTGCTACATTTCATACATTAGGGGCGTACAAAAGGGTTCAATAGAATAGGTAGGCATATCAATACTTTTTGAACCTTAGCAAAAAAAGTGAAGTGTGAGATATATTTTTGTGAGAAGATGGGCGTGAAAGAATAAATGGAATGTACATGTATCCTCTTAAATATTTGGGATGAGGCAAGTAAACCTGAAGGATTACTCTGAACCCAATTTATGATCGAAATGGATCAACGAACAAGATCGAAATTCTTATACTCGAATATACACCATGGCATTTTTTTTTTACGCAACATACAAAAACATGGAATCACTTTTTACGTCAAAATAAAACATATCTTCTTTTTTCATTTGACTATAATCATCAATCTTCCTAAAACTCAGATTTGTCAAGGAATAATGGAAGGTTGCCTTTAAAAAAGGAATAATGGTAGGCAGACATGTTTTTCACAACCTTACAACTAATTGTATGTTTGGTTTAGCAAAGTTAAAAATTGATTTTGATTTAACTGATTTTATAACTAAAAGTGAGTTTAAATTAAAATGATTGATATTTGAAAACAGTCACATAAAAAAGGTTAAATAACAAATTTAAATATAAAAACCACCTTTAGAGATAGAAATTACAAATAATAGTTCTAAGTTAAAGCCTATGTTTGAAGAAAAAAAAAACCAATTGAACATGTGCTTTTAAAGCGTGTCTAATTTGAAGCTACAAAAGGTAGCTTCTAGTTGTATCACCGCAAATATTACTAAATGTGCGGTGGCGGTAACTAAAGAGAAACTAAAC
>Ga0315913_1009576_pt1 | contig 11336 bp, 9 predicted proteins | sample MpolsnodulesMG_FD_207736 | JGI IMG/M metagenome (GOLD analysis project Ga0315913, IMG submission 207736) | Medicago polymorpha root nodule microbial communities from Los Angeles, California, United States - small nodules | ecosystem: Host-associated > Plants > Roots > Nodule | place: USA... | reverse complement strand
GCTAAAAAATAAAGACAATAAAGAAAGAAATAAAAATAAAAAAATGATGAGTAATGTTGCATATTTCTAGATATGCTTAAAAGGAAAAAGGAAAATAAAGAAATAAGCAATAAAAAAATGCAAGAAACAAACTAAAACAAGGGGGGTGCATAAGTGAAAAATGGGGGTGTGAAAATCAAAATAGTAGAAGAGAAATCAGAAAAAATAAAGAGTTTGGGCCAGAAGAGCTTCTATAAGTCAGCTTCAGGGGGTGAATCTAGATCGTATGATCCAGATCTGGTATCCAAGAATGATGAAGGCACACACCAATACGGTGGGCAAGCGCGCATGAGATAAAAAGGGGAAGGTGTATAAATATGCAAAGCTCATCAGAAACTTCGTTTTTTTTTTTAAAAAAACTCTCTCTAACACTACCTCTCTCTGAAACCCTCTCTCCCTTTCACCTTTCTTATCCAGTTTGTTAGAAAAATCGGGCACGGTGGCCGGCCAGTTTTCAGCGGCGGAGCCACTGTGCTAGAGCCAAAAGTTGTTCCATTTTTGTTAAAAAAAACATTTTCTAAAACACCTCCTTCTCCTCTAACCGATTTTGAAACTGGTTTTTTAAAAAAAGATTCTTAAAATTCTAGATCTAGATTTAAGGAACACTTAAAATACTACCTTCCTCTCTCTCTTGTATTTTCGGTTTGATGTTTTGGACCTGTGGTGTGATTCGAATTTTTGATGTTGTGTGATGTTTGAGTTATGGCCAAAAATGGGTTGAGGTTTGTTGATGGATTTTGGCCGGTTGTGAGTGTTATGTTGTGGCTGAGTATTTGATTTTTTGTTGTGATGTATTATGTTGTGGCTGAGTATTTGATGGTGCGGTTGAATCTGTTTCTGTGTTGTGTTGTTACTTGGCATTGTTCGAACTTGATTCTGGAAAAAAATGTTTTGCGATTGTGGTCTTGAGGTTGTTGTGTGTTACTGGAAAAACAGTGAAGAATTAAGGTTTGTGCCTTTACTTGGGATTTGTGCAAGAATTCTCACTCTGACCCCTCTATGAAATTTTCAGAGGTTTATATAGGGGGTGGAATTAGGGTTTTGGGTTGTGATGTAATTTGTTGGACAAAAATGCCCCTGGACAATATTTAATGGACCTTGGACAGATTAAATGAAATAATAAAAAACAGAATTAAAATAAGACACAAATAAAAGAAAAAGTTGAATACAAATAAAATAATAAAAAAAACTAAAAAAATGTCGTGTTCGGAACCCTAAATGAAGTATTTTAAAATACTTCCCTGCCGAAATTTCGTCTGAAACAACGAAAAATTCCGATCCGAAAGATGAATAAAAAGAAAGATTTTTAGGTTAAAAATTGGGGTATGACATATGCCCTTATTTAAGTTTCTTCGTACAGAGACTTGAAGATGAAATCTTTGATTCGACAGGCCAAAGAGACTTAAATACAAAGTACACCAATTTTTTACCCTAAAATGCCATGAATGCTCGTGATGCAAGTATGAATGCAAGACAGCAAAGACGATCCGACCAGGGGAAAGAAACAACAAAAGGATACCCAAGTTTGTTAAAGAAAAGGATCCGACTCTGTTGGGGGATAATGTAAGTTTCACTGGGGGAAAGGGTCGTCTACTATCGCATTGATTCAAAACGATAGCTTAAAAAGACAAAAGTTTGTTTAGTGACACCTCTTGACCAGACACACTGGGGACAACACTTTAGACGAAAATTAAATGTATTTGCAAGCTCTTCGTATAGAGAACCTGCCACTTGAAATGTGATGAAAGTAAAAAGTGCTTGCAAGCTGTTTGTTTGTAGAACTTACCGCTTGAAACATGATTCATTAGTGACATCTCTGGACCAGACACACTAGGGATGACACTTTTGAGAAAATGAAAGGGGATTGCAAGTTGTTCGTTTGTAGAACTTGCCACTTTGCACATGACAAAAATAGAAGGGGTTTGAAAGTTGTTCGTTGTAGAACCTGCCACTTGACCAACGAGGAAAGTAAAAGATGTTTTGTAAGCTTATCGTTTGTAGAACCTGCCGCTTGGCACAATACGTGGAAATAAAAGATGATTGGAAGTTGTTCGTATGAAGAACTTGCCACTTGACACATGAGGGAAATAAAAGGTATTTGCAAGTTGTTCGTTTGTAGAACTTGTCACTTGGCGTAGGATAAAATTAAAAAGTATTTTCAAGTTGTTCGTTTGTATAACTTGCCACTTGGCACACAATGAAAGATAAAAGGTTTTTGCAAGTTATTCATTTGTAGAACTCGCCACTTGGCACAAGATAAGAAGGGTTTGTCGGTTGTTCGTTTGTAGATCTTGCCACTCGGCACAAAGTAAGAAAGGGTTTGCAAGCTGTTCGTTTATAGAACTTGCCACTCGACACAAAGATGAAAAGGGTTTGCCAGTTGTTCGTTTGTAGAACTTGCCACTCGGCATACAATGAAGGATAAAAGGTGTTTGCAAGTTGTTCGTTTGTAGAACTTGCCACTTGACACAAAGATGAAAAGGGTTTGTCGGCTGTTCGTTTGTAGAACTTTCCACGTATGAATGCCTTGCAAAGAATCTCAAAACCACGTATGAACGCCCAACTGGTAGGGCGAATCTGTGAAGGCGCCACGTTTAGAATTTTCAATATGTCCAGCTCAAAAGCATTGAAAGGGATTTTCACTCCAAATTCTTCCAAAACCGCCGCATACATATAGTATACCTCGTCGCCCTCGGGATGTTGAGTGCACACACTCTCGCCCTCATCACAGGGCATCAATTTTACATCTTCCTCATGTCCGGTAGACGAGATATCCCTCTCACTCCTAAGGAAGTTAATACTCCCAAGCACGAGCCTTTGAAAAGGAGCGAAGTGGTCTTGTGCTATCCTGGCGGGCATTTTCATTTTCAATGGTAATGACATGTATGAATCGTGGTTTTCGTCTCCACGTGTCTCATTTCATCTGTGAGGACGACGCGTTTTTCGAGGCGATCTAGCTTTCGTTTCCCATAAATGCCTTTTTCCCATTTTTCTGATTTCATTTCTGGCCTTTGCATTTGTAAACCCTATCAGATTTGCACGTGATTTGTTTAGCTGCTCTTTGGATTTCTCAGACAACTGCCTCCAAGCTTTTCAGGTACTCCTTGTTTCCCTTTCTCTCTAGTTTAGGGCATCTTTCGTTTTTAGCTTTTAGTGATTGTTTTTGTTAGGGACTATGATGAGTTAGGTAGAGTGATTTCTCCTACTAATTATGAGGAGAGGGATAAATTAAGAAAGGATTTCTTGAAACATGCAACTCAATCAAATGGAGTGATTGATTGGGACGTGTTCCAACTGGCTCTTCTAGGCCATAGGATTCTGAGTGACTTATTGAGTGATAGTAGCTATATAAGGCTTTGATAGTGATTGTGTTTTCCTCTATTCTACTCCAGGACCGATTCAAGGAAAAGAGATTCGTCTTTTCGTTCATGACGAAGAGATCGAGTCAGAATGGAATTGTTTTTCGATGAAGTTCTTAATATGGTGTCGTTGTACATTGAAATTCCCTAACAACTTTGAATTCCACCGTTCCGAGTCTTTGATTTGCAGATGCTTCAAATCGGAGGTCTTTTGACAACTAAAATACCCCATATGAATCATGTCTGACCCGATGCCGTTACTTTGTCCTAATCCTTAACTTTTGCATAGATCGCCCTTTTGGGTTTTCAACCTATCAGGATAATCACTTTTCTGTTTTATGTCTCTAATTTTTGCCTGGACCGCCCTTTCGGTTTTCCAGTCCACCGAGACGCTCATTTTTCGCCTAAGCCGCCTTTTTAGGTTTGCAACTTATCGAGTTGTTTTATATTTATTTTATATTTTAACAAAGTATTTCTTGACTGCGTCAGCGTTCGCAGGACGTTCAAGTTCGTCACCATTCTTTGTAATTAGGCATCCCTTATCCCCTGGAGTCTGGTTGAAAAGATAATGTATATTCTAAACACAAAGACTCCTTTTTTCAATTCATGGGGACGAGCCTTTTTGTCGAAGGCCTTCTTCATCCTTTTGATATAAATGTCAATGGGATGCACGACCTTCATGTTGTATACCAAGGGAAAGGGGTTGCCCCTGTTGAAGTGCGTCCTCAAGTACAATACCCATGTAAGGCAAATGGTAGCATCTCGTGCCAGTCTTTGTAAGTGAATGCCATCTTTTGGACAATCTTCTTGATATTTTTGTTTGCAGCTTCGACGGCTAAGATGCCCCATTAGGTGAGAGATCTTGTTGGGAACCTCTTCATCCTTCCCTTCTTCAACATCAGATACAGGGAACTTAAACTTGGGAGAGAGTACATGGTTAATGTGTTCAACGGGCTTATCAATGTTTAATCTGCATTTATGTTTGATTATAGAAAGTGAATGATTGTATGCAGACATTTGGAAAAATTATTCTTTTTAGGTTTTTTTTTATTACCATTTTTCCAGAAAAAGCACAAAATAAAAACAAAGTCGGGATCAAAACTAAGTTTTTATTAATGATGGAAATGCATGAAGCAAAAAGCCCTAAACAAGTTCACTTTCATCTCAGGCGGGACAAAAGGATTTTTTTTAGAAAACACAAAACAACAAACAAACATATTATTTGAACAAATGAGTAGTAGAAGGAACATCAACAACGACCCAATTGTGACTAACTACTCCATGTGTCAACACTAGGTACCATGATCCGGTAGCGGGTTAACTTGCACGTCCGAATTCAATCTTTGAAGGATAAGATATTGGCTTTGATCAGCTTCTGGACTTCAGTCTTTAAAGAATAACATCGCTCAGTATCATAATCGGGTGCCCCTTCATGAAAGGCACAAGAGAGGTCAAATCTATACCAAACCGACAATCTTTGAGGCACCCGAGGAGAAGCCCTGGTCTGGACAAGGTTCTTATCAAGCAAAGCGGGAAGCATATCTGCATATTTCATAGGAATTAGATCATACTGTTGAGTCTCCTAAACGCGATTCTGTGGATTGAATTGATGAGGATTCTATTGTCGAGGTTGTTGTTGGCACAGTGGCTGACATTGTTGTTGGGGCTTTTGCTGGAATTGTGGCGGATCCTTCGTAACAACCAGCAAAGATACTTGGAATTATGGATCTCTTGCTCGATCTTATCCATTTCCTCTTTTTGTGTTTGCACGAGTGTTTGCAGGTGCAAGTTGAATTTGAAAGAGGACATTAGACCACTTTTTAACTAAAGCCGATTGACCTTTTATTTGAAAAGACAACATGTGAGACTCGAACTTTTGAAACTATGAATGCAGAACGATGCATGATACTTATGCAAAAATGGACAAAAAAAATTCAAAGGACTTTTCTAAGTAAATTGTTGACATTGCAGAGGAACATGGTTTTATTTGAAAATATTGCAATCAGTTCTTTTTTCAAAAGCAAGAAACAAAGTCAAGGGAGAAGTTAGTCAAGGGAGAAGTTCTTAACAAAAGCTAAAGTTTAGTTAAGACTTTTTGAAGTTGTATTTCTTGGTGTTTCTTTTTACAAGGTCCATATATGCGATGTTTACAGAAACTTATCTAAGTCCTTGGATTAAAGACTAAACTATTATTTTTTCTTTTATACATAAAAGCAGAATAAATAAATATGCATGCAATGCAACATTCTCATTTATATTTACATTTATCCCTAAATACATTCTAAAGCGTAAAGGAATAAATAAATAAAATGACAAGTAAAATGAAATGACAAATGAAAGATAAAAAGCATGAGATGATATAAAGCATTAAATAAATAAATATGCTAAAGAAAAATAAAGAAAATAACATAAAATAAATAAGAAAAAATAAACAAATATGCTGAAAAATAAAGACAATAAAGAAAGAAATAAAAATAAAAAAATGCATGAGTAATGTTGCATATTGCTAGATATGTTAAAAGGAAAAAAGACAATAAAGAATTAAGCAATAAAAAAATGCAATAAACAAACTTAAACAAGGGGGTGCATAAGTGAAAAATAGGGGTGTTAAAATCAAAAGAGTAGAAAAGAAATCAGAAAAAAGAAAGAGTTTGAGCCAGGAGAGCTTCTGCAAGTGGGCTTCGGGGGACAAATGTTACATATTACTTGGTTAACGATTGGTACACTTGCCACCATCAATCCGCAACACATCAAATTTTTCACGTCGCTGTCAGGGATTGTTGATATTTTCGACTGAATAATTTGAATTACATATTTTTAAATTTATATTTATTTTTCCGCATTTTATTTTTTTGTTTTCAAAAATTCAAAAATATTAAAAAAATTCAAAACTACCAAAAATATTTAGTCCTAGTTGAGTCATTTTTATTTTTATTTTTAGAGTCTAGTTATTACTAACATAGTTAATTTTTCATTTTCCATTTAGTTTCTTATTTCCATCTAGTACTAACATTTTTATTTTTTGTTTTTCCCTTTTAGGAACTAACCCCGTTCGTTTATTTTTAATTTTTATTAATTTTAGAGTCTTAGTTTAGGTTTTATTTTATTTTTCGCATTGTATTTTAGGGAGTCGTAGTAAAAATAACAAGTTGTTATAATAACAGCTGCAATCAAAGATGTCAATGGAAAACCATATCTCTCAAGTAGGCAAATACCCTTCGAGTCCGCAAACTCTGGAATACCATCCTGGACCTAAGATGCATGAGCTGGAGAGAACACCAAGTTACCATTACATCAACAAATACTATGAGTATGGGTCACCATACTACTCGCAAGGATCAGAACAAACTTCGAATCAACGTAACACAATAAATAACACTCGCTTTGGGCTTGGAAAGACTTTGAACTTAAACAGGGACGAAGTCGAGGAAGATCCAAGTGAAGACGAAGGTACTGAAGATTTCGAAGACAATGGTACTGAAGCCTTTGTAGAGGAGGGCACTGATACCCTCCAAAGAAAAGTATAGTCCGTAGCACAAGCAGACCAGGGTAGAGAAGGAAGTTTGGAGTGTTTCTTGCAAAAGCTGATGAAAATAAAATTTGAATTGCCAACACAAGAAATACTAAAACATAATCCTTGTTGCATGCAAATGTTACAAAACCTTGTGAAACTTAAGTCACATCCTACATCATCAAAATGGGTATTATTGGCCGTATATTACCATACCAACACTAAAACAGACTCCAACATCAAGATTAAAGATCTTGGGAGCATCATTGTTCCAATCTCTATTAATGGTGTGTTCTTGGGGAATGCTTTATGTGATTTAGGAGCTAAAATCAACCTGGTGTCGCTTGCAATGTTTAGAAAGATCGAAAGACTTATGATAATACTTACTGACAAGTTAGTAAAGATAGCTGACGAAACTGAAGAAGAACCAGACGGAGTAATGTTTGATGTGGAGGTTGAAGTAGAAGACTTCGAGTTCTTAGAAGACATAGTAGTGATGGACATACTTGAGTTTCCAGTCACTTTGGGCAGACCTTTTCTGGCCACTGCACAAGCTCGAATCAACTTAGAATACAAGGCGATCGTGCTAAAGGCAAGAGGTACATACTTGGTGCATCATATTTCACAAGATAACATAAGGAAATATGCTGGTATTGAATGCCATGCAATGGAGGATGTCAATACTTTTAAATCTCATAAAGACATGGAACAACCTCGAGTAGATCAAGAAATATATGGAGCATCTAACACAAGCCCTGATGTTAAGGAAGGAGCTACTAAGGGCTTCTGGAAGAAAACTACTTAGGGATTTTAAAACTCGGAGATCGTGTTTTTCTAAGGCATCCTGAGGAGTTTTATGGATACTTCGGAGGTTTAAAATGAAGGACAGGCTGGGACAGACCATTCACAATCAAAAAGATCAAACAAAATAATGAAATTCTGATATGGGATGAAGTCATGTGGTATATGTATGTTGATCCTAGTGAAATCAAGTTGGTAAGTCAAGTAGAAGAAGAGGAACCTGATCCAAAGAGGTTCAAGGCAACAAGGGTCTGAGTTCAATACTTAGACCTATCTGTTAGGCTCGGGACGCTAAAGATACGTTGAATAGAAGGCAACTTATTTCGTCAAGCTAAGGACTTAAAAGAAGCGCTGAATAGGAGGCAACCTATTGATTGTCAGGACTCAGACGTTAAACAAGCGCTGAATGGAAGGCAACCTATTATTTTTATTTTCCACATTTTTATTTTTGCTAAGCTGAGATGATCTGACTAATCAATTTCTTTTCTTTTTCTATTGCTTTTCTTTCAGGTATTATCTAATAAAATTTTATTTCTTTTGCATTACGTTTACAACCTTTCCTTTTATGCTTAAATTTGTTTTAGTCTTAGGTATTCATTTCAAAGCATTTAAGGCAGATGCTAGTTTATCCATACATTCAAGAGCATAGTTTCCTTCTTCCGCCAAAGGAGGTAAATTTCTAGGGCTTGCTAGTAAAGGTACTTATAGGATCACTAACTCTTTTCTTAATAGCATAACTAGTGAGATTCAGAGCCAAATATTTCCATATACATTCTAGGTTGTTAGATACTTAAATATTTCAAATATATATATTAGGTTATTATACACACAAGACAATTTTCTTTGTTACCTTGAGCCTTTCAAGCCACCCTTTTATATATTCTTATTATCCGTTGTGAAACCATTTTGAAACTCCAGATGAAATTTCATTTCTTTATTAGTGACGAATCATGTCACAGTCCTGCACTTTACATGAACCCTATTTGATTTCACTTGGAGTTAGATAGGTATAATATTTTAGGACTGCACATGTTTTGAAACTAAGTTTGGGGTTGGGGTAACAGTAGAACACATTTGTCAGAAAAAGAAAAAAATGAAAAAATGTAGATGACCATGGATTCTACACAAAAAAAAAATAGAAAAAAGAAAAAAATCAAGAGCCATAAAAAAAATGGTCTCTTCAAAAAAAAATGTTTCTCTCAAATAAAAAGACAAATAGTTCTATTATTTTACCCATTTTTGATAGAACCAAGGAAGGAAGGATGGTAGTGCAGTAATATTTTAGTAGGAATCCCTAGGTTAGTAAACTAACTCCAAGTTTCTTTCTTAGCCTACTTTCCCAAATATCCACCCTTAACCTAAGCTAAGTTATATAACCCTCAAAGTCCTCCAAGTGTGTAAATAATCTTATTTTGACTGTCTGTTAGAATTTCTTCAAATTTATAGCAAGGTACATTCATGTGACGACTAGAGTGGGCAAATGATGTGACCAGCCCTACTGGCTTTAGAAGATACATATGTGTATCATGGAAAAGAGTATGGTTGAGAATATAGGTCACTTTTACCAAGCCAGACCCACTTGAATGTAATGTGGTAAGTTAGTTGCTGCTCTGCTACTTTCCCAAAGGTATATTTTTCCTAAAAAAATGCAAAGAATAAAATATGTTTTTCTTTCGTTACTTGAGGACAAGCAACAATTTAAGTTTGGGATTGTGATGACTAGTCATCTTACGTTATTCTTGGCATGTTTTTCAATCATTTTCAGTAGGTTTTGGCAGCAAAAAGGAGGAGTATTAGAACGATTGCCCATGATTTCGGGACTTTTGTAATGTTTTCTATATTTGAGTCTGTAATTCTAGTTTTCCCGAAACATAGCAATTTTAGGGGGTTTTTGAAGTAATTCACGAAGAAATCATGCAAATCGGCAAATCAAGAACAACTGAAGATTGTCAAGACTTTGGGAATACAAAGAATGAAGATTCAAGAGGCCTCAGGAGACATTACAAAGGAAGGAATTCTGTTTCCAAGTTTCGGGGCAAGTTATTTGAAGACGAAAACCTAAAAACGATGAAGATTGAAGAATTTGGGCTCGGAAGCACAAGAGCATGTGCCTAGGGCATGCAATATGCGCCTAGGGCATATGAAAGAGGCATATGCGCCTCAAGCATGTGCCATGCGCCCCAAGCATATGAAAATGTCGGGGTGCAATTGTCATTTTATTCATTTTTTTGGGTAAAGCCCGCGTTTTTAACCAAAACCCAGTTAGAAAATCTCCACTATAAATCCTAGCCTTCCTCATTCACAATTTCTCGTTTAGTACTTAAGAAGTTCAAGAGGAAGGCTACTTTGGAGCTTCGGGAGAGAATCTATCTTTTCTTTGATTTTCTCGTTCAGTACTAAATTTTTTTAGGTTAGAGTACGAAGATGAACGTCTGTATATTTTTGTTGGATATTTATTTAATTTAATATGTCGTTTATCTATTTATTTATTCTTTTGTTCGCTATTATGTTTTCTTAGATTATAGTTTTATTTCTGTGAGAGGTACAACTCTAGATTAGATACTTAGGTTGTGACAGGGCCTAATATCCCTATCACTAACCGGATGCTTATATCTTGATATTTATATCTCTTTATTGATAACTATATGTCTAAGAAGTAAGTGATTATTAATTAGCGAAAGAAAACCATGGGAATTGTTGACCCTAAACGTAGGTACCCAGTGGATGATACACATTGGGTCATGTGGTGCATTACCGAAGCTAGGAAGTAACTGGTTAGTAATTAGCGAAACAAGCACCTAGTTGTCAGACTTAAAGCTATAACCTAGTAGAACCATTCTCTTGAAACCCTTAGTAAGGAAGACGTAGATTAGGGCCGCCCGTTTGTAGAACTACTAAGTAAGCGTAGAGAGAGTGTGTTATGAGTGTCCTAAGATTCATAGATGGGGCATACCTAAGGAAACCTTGGCCTTCATTGCCTTGAGAAACATTGGAAAGCCAATATAAAGTTTATATTTTAATTACCTTTGAATTAACAAGACCTCGCACGTAAGGATCACCGTGCGATCAACAAGTGCAGTTAGCCATCGGTGGGAAAGGCTTAATTAGGTACCCAGTCGATGATGCCCATTGGGTCAGGTGGTGCCCTACCTATATAGGAAACTCCCAACGGCCTTATCACTTGTATAGTCTACCTAAGATAAATAAACGCGACATTTATATTATTTATTATCCAACGACGTATATACAGAGGGGATTCGAAGAATCCTAACCGTTGCTTTACTTTCTGCAACCAAAACAGGTAAATTCGCTCTGCTGCAAACATATAAAAATTGCAACCTAACTTTTATACCGTCAAACTTACAAAAATAAGCAACAAGAATTGTTCGGACGAAAGGACAATCCCTGTAGATACGATACTCTACTTATCACTTTATTAGTTGGTTAACGATTGGTACACTTGTCACCATCAATCCGCAACACATCAACACTTTATGGTCATGGTTGTCATTTTCTTCCACAATTACACTACACTTGTTATTGTGTGCAATGAAGGTGAGAAAAACCACAAGACGGGGGGGGGGGGGGGGGGGGGGTTGATTTTTTTTTTGGAAAAAAATTATTTA
>Ga0315913_1009568_pt1 | contig 11338 bp, 7 predicted proteins | sample MpolsnodulesMG_FD_207736 | JGI IMG/M metagenome (GOLD analysis project Ga0315913, IMG submission 207736) | Medicago polymorpha root nodule microbial communities from Los Angeles, California, United States - small nodules | ecosystem: Host-associated > Plants > Roots > Nodule | place: USA... | reverse complement strand
ACATCACACTCTGAGGTGACAACTCACAAACCAAACTCATGTCTCTAAACTGTTCGAGCAGCTCAAATTCTTTAACCATCAAAGCAGACATATGAAGAGTCTTCCTACTTAAAGCATCAGCAACAACGTTAGCTTTACCTGGATGATAATTCAGCCCAAACTCGCCCAATGCGAGTAGAACTCACTCCAAGTGAGTAAAATACAGAGCCAACTCGCTTTAAGCGAATTGTGAGCGAGCTACTCGCTTAGAGCATGCCTCAGGCGAGTTTGACAGCACAAGTACGTGTTGTCGACTTGTTCTGTGGTTCTGCAGTGCCGCAATGAGCTTAGTTTTGCAATGTTTTTTTTAAAATATGTACCTCTTCATTCCAAGGACCCATATGCTAAATTTTTTAAAGCTTTCTTGAAAGAAAAGTATCAAATGAGTATTGTCATTATTTAACAAGGCATGGCATGTGAGGATATGAATATGCATATGTTATATTTTAGAAGTCGAAATGTTCGGAAAAAGTCTTAAGTGTGTGTACCACTATGTCAGAATGGAAGGATACAAGGAAACTCAACTCTCAAGTATGTAGTATCGGTTCAAAAGGAAAGCGGCACGAATATATGATACGTCAGTTATGTGAGTTAACCTTATGAAGCAGCAAGTAGAGTAAACTAGCCCCTCTGTTCGCGACATGTAGATTCCAAGGATGATATGGGGATTAAGATAATTATGCGGCAGCAAGGTGGTGAAATTCCACAAGTCTCAACAGATTGATATTTATGACTAAATGTAGCGGATGAATCAGAGTGGTGCAGCGGAGATTGATCGGTAAGGAATTAACGAATTACGCAAAGCCTTGGACTTTTGGAATAAAATTTACATGAGATATAATAAATGGTAACAATTCAAGCCAAGAAACGATTTCTAGTGAGAAAGCATAGGAGATGGATAAGGATTCTTCCAACCCATCAAATTCAGTAGTGATGAGACTCAAGTAATCGGAAAGACGTAATAACAATATGATGGACATATCCTTATCCAAGTAAGGAAAGAGACATTGGAATCGCCTCTAGTATGGTAATGGAAATACAGCTCAGTGATCTCATAGTATACACATGATATATTAGTCGGCTATAAAAGAGATCGGCGTGAGGCAAAAGAAATGAATGTGGTACTTAAAAGGTTTTCTATGGCTCAAGGTAGCATTGGAAATAGCAAGTGTAGTAATGAGCATTTGAAATGAAAGGACACTACTCATAATGAGATTGATAGTATCAGATATTAATTAGAGATGGATTTCAGATGGATAAACTCATCATTCTTGAAGTATGAAGAAAAGATGTTGTCACGCCAGTTGGAGATCCTTCATGACCTAAGTTAGGTGATTGTGTATGCCTAAGTTATGAATACGAGATAAAGAGGAAAAAGGGATAATCAAATTCTTTATACTAACAATTGGGACATATTGTTCACATACAAAATCATGCATTCTACAAGTAAGTGTTAAAAAGGTAATAAGATGTAAGAAGGATATAAGCTCAACATAAATGAAGAAACGATTTATGACAATATATGAAGATATTTTATGGGATAATCCATCAGTCGTACTACCTTTGCCTATTGTGTACTCGTTAGGTGGTGCACTAATACTCGGAAAGAAGCTATGCTTAATGTACTTGTCAAGTAATACAATTGTACTAAGATATGATTATGGATTGTGCTTGTTAGTTAGTACCTCCGACAGGTGATGAAATAGTGTCACGTTGAGTTTATTCCATGAGAAATCAGGGAAGATGATGGGGGTAAAGTCAACGGGATCAACAACCAGTTTATTGGAAGATCGTATGGGATTTTCAAAGATTTAATAAAGGTGTTCAAGTACTGGTAGTCTAAGTCAGATTTATAAGAATATGTGGAATAAGGAACTTGGTAATACTTGTCAGATGGATCATTGGGATTGGTTTTGTTTTTTCTCTATATCCGAGGTGTATAAGTTATCTCGTGAATCGTAACCAAGAAAGGTGTTGTGGGAATTATTCAACTTAGGCAATTTAAGGTCATGATATCAAGGCCATTTAAAGCAATGGTTAACCGTTAAATTAGTATGTCGGGGAGATTCATTTTTAATGGATGTATATTGGAACCTAAGACCAAGGTTGGGAACATCATTTAAGAATATTCGCAAAGGTTTGGAGGCTTCTTTAAGATCTTGAGGAAAGATAAGAACGACACAGAGTAGTTGGATAAGTTATGCAGGTAAGAGGCGAAGATCTTTTGAATTCTTTAAAAGAAAACATGTTTTCTTGTGCTTACGCCTGAAGTGGAAAATTCGAATAACTTTCAGAACTAAGGATTTGTCAAGGGATGCGAACCATTTTAGATACTCAAGAGTATCAGTCAATAGTTTATCTGCGAGACATGCATAGTTATAGAAGAGCAACATGATGCATTTCATGTTGTCAGATAAAGAAGTGTACTCCGGATCCGTAGTAATCTGTAGAATTGAATGCCTTATGACAAAAGTTGGACTTAATGTTCCGTCAAAACCAGATTGATTAGTGGACCATATGTCAACCGGACGAGTTCACCTAGTGGCGAAACTATGTGGGAACCAGAAAACATAGATGTTGAGTATTAAACATAGGTATCTTAAGGTAATTCTAAATTTCAAGGACGAAATTTCCTTATGGGGGGTAGAGTGCAACAACCCACTCATCAGTATATTGAAGTTTATCAATTGAAAGTCAAATACGACGAAGAATAATTGTCATGCAGTATTAGTACTAGTATCCGTTTAAGTACGCCTAAAGGGAGGGCATAATGGTAACTTTGCCTAACAGGGATATTTATATGTTTTTCTCCCAAATATCTTCATAATTCCATTGTCTCCCTCTCTCTAGAACCGCCCCCTTCCTCCTTCCTTCACCAATCCATCATGAATCTTCCTTCTTTGATGATTAAGTGCATGTTATGATTCCTTCTTGGTCTTAGAAATCAATAGAGGTTTGGGTTAAGCATGATTCCAATTCTTTTCCTTCTTAAATCAAGATCATGGGGCTAGGGTGTGGTTGGCATGTTGGAACTCAAAGCTTGAAGTTGTCCCAATATTCAGAAATCATAAAGTGAGTTCTCTAGTTAGATCATTCCTTGGGTTAGTGTGTGTGATTATGTGAGAAATCATGATTATGTTAGTTTATGAATTAGAGAAATTAGTACCCTTTGTGCCATAAATTGCCAAGAAATGTTGTTAGTGTTTGCCATACTACTCAATATTACGATTTTTATGTTTCTGGGTATATAACATGCATTAGGGATCTTGATTTTGAGGTTTTTGAGAAAAAAAAATACAATTTCTGCATTTCTAGAGCTGATGAAACACGCTATAAGCGAGTTAACTCACTTAAGGGGTGTAAACACTAGAGGCTACTCGCTTATGGCGAGTTGGGGGCGAGTTTGACAGCATTCTGAATGCTGTCAACTCGTCATGTGGTCTAACAAGGGCCGTCTGAGGCCCGTTTCTTGCATTCTTTTCCTAAACTACGAACCCCTCAATGTCAAGTGCCTAATTTACATTTTTTTTAAGTTGTAAAAGGGAAATAGGCGAGCAAACATTAACCATTGATCGGCAACACATAGCACACGAGAGTAAAATAACATGTATTACGTTTGGGTAGTGCCGCGTCATTTTTCGGAGATCAAGGCTATTTGATTAGCGTTTGACTCACTTTTATTCACGACTGAACTTTTAATTAATTTTTCAAAAGAATGGAAAAAAGTTCAAACACCATTTTAAAAGATTAAGGGTTAGTTATATTTAGGAAAGGTGTTAGCACCCTAAATATCCATAGTATCCTATAGGAACCTCTTGATTTTATTTAATTAATTGTGCTATAAAGCGTATGTATTTTGAGGTGACGTTCGATCACCACAAAACCCTTCTAACCTAAACTATAAAACATAAAAATAAAGCATACACACACGCACACATGCATGATTTACATTAAAGCCTAATATACATTCTAAAGTCTGCAAGAAAAAAAATAAATTATTTACATTAAGCCTAGTTTACATTCTAATGTCCTTGCTGTAAAATAAATAAATGACATAAATAAATATATGAACAAAATAACAAATCTAATCCGAAAATATGCATGAGAAAATATAAAAAAATAAATTAAATAATTACAAAGCTAAAAGATAAAAATATAACGCATGCAAGACTTGAAAATAAAAAATGGGGTTCAATCACAAGGTGGGGTTGCAGCAGTATAATTGGGGTGCAGTTAACAAACAGAAAAGAAAAAAAAAAAAAGAGCATGGACTGCAAAACAAAATGGGTCGGTTGGGTAAACAGTTGGGTCAGTTTATTGAGATGGGGCGGGTAGGGTTATAACTGAATTGATTACAGCCATCAGATAAATCAAACAGCTTATATCTGATCAAGGATCAAGGCATCAAGGGCCCTTAGATCTTGATCAAGGCACATAGGAGGCGAGGGTGCATGGTAGAACCGTGCACCCACGCGCATTAGACTACAAGAGCCTATATAAAGGCTGTAAGAGAGAAAATCCGTCATTTCTTCATGACCTTTCTCTCTCTTCTTCTTAGAAGAGAGCCTAAACCTCTGTCTTCTCTCCTAGGTCCTCCTCGGAGGACAAGAGTGGATAGAGGTGTTCCTGCGGTGGTTGGCCTCCATGGACGGCGCCGCCGCCGCCGGAAACACCAAAGCAACCTCTTTTAAAAATAAAAAAAACTCTTTTCCTATGTAACCTACCTTCCTGATTCCGTTTCCAAACTCAATTCCAAAAAAAACTAACCTACGACCTTAGATCTAGAGATTAAAATTCGAAAATATACCTCTTTATTCTTCTCTCGGGTTCTGATGTGTTTCTTTTGCTTCTGGTTCAGATTCGATGATATTGAGTCCGGTTTGGATGTGGCTTGTATCCTCACGTGAAGTTGTCGTCGTTTGTGACGATTGAATGGAGTTTGTGTGTAGGTCGATTGGATTATGGAGGTTTTGGGATGAGTTTGGTGACGGTTTGTGTGAGATAAGATGGTGAACCGGTTTGGTTTGTTGCTGATTCGGTTGGTGTGTTGATTGCGCTGTGCTTTCAGGTCCCTTGCGTGAGTTCTGTGAAGATGGCCGATTGGTTGTGGTTTTGAGGTTTTTTTGGTTTAAGAATTTGATTCTTGCAGGTTCGGATTCGTCTTTGTGTGTCAAAACTGGCTGATGAATTTTGGCGTGAAACTTGTTATCGTGATTGTGTTGTTTTGGTTGATGAATGTTATTTGTGAAAATTGAGCTGCAGATTGTCGATGATGATTCTTGTGCGTTTTTTGGCTAGAAATTATGTTTTTTTTCGTGTTATGCAGGTTAGCTTATATAGTGAAGGGATTGGCACTAGGGTTTGTTGAAGAAGTGCAGAAAATCTGCATTTTTGGATTGGGATAGGAAAGCTTGTTCCTAGATTTCAGAATGTGAAGGCGCGTGACAGCCTATAAACTTTGGATTTGGACGATTTTGGTGGCTTTGGACTGTAATTCTTGGATTGAGATGAAATGGAGCGTGTGACAGCCTTTTTTTGGATTTTTATCAAATAATAAAAAATAAATAATAATAAAGAAAACAAGATAAAGGCTAAACATAATTAAATTAAAATTAAAATTAAAAAAATAAAATTGAGATTTAAAATTAAATAAAATAATTTGATTGATTTTTTTTAAAGGAATAAAAGATGGAAATTTAAACTAAAAATAAAGGATAAAAATAAAATGAAGAGAGAAGAGGGCCCGACTCGGAATCAAATATGAGGTATTTTAAAATACCTCTGCCGAATTTTTCACTGAAACATCAGAGATCGATCAGGGTCAAGCGACGCGTGTCAGTGAGATTTTCGGATCAAAAATTGGGGTACGACAGGTGGCATATGACCTCTAAGTATTGGGAACTTATAGAACCTCGACTTAGATAGTCGAGAATAACCATGCTATTATGTAACCTAAGTACATTAGGTCTAGTTCATGTATGAACAAGAGCAAGCAGGTAGGTATTTACCGCTATACAGGTAGGTGACGGACCCGTGGTAATATTTCCAAGTAAGTATAAGTCATAAGCCTCTTATGTATGAATAAGACTATATAAGTATGAACATGTCGTGTCTTTCCGTTATCCATGCCAGGGGGATACGAGAGGTTCACGTTAAGGGGGACGGGATACGCTCTGCAAGGTAGGCCCGCACGGCATTAAGAGGAGTCCGGTGTTAATCTCCGTTGGGAATTTCACTAGTTATGTCATGGGATTATATTTCGGGGTTACTCCACTCTGGATTCATCCGTAAAATGAACCAAGATAATGTTGTTTGTTACACGCTAACTCTCTAACATAAAATGAACAGTTTATGAATCATGATACGATACGATTATGTTATGCTATGAAATATATATATGCTTATGTATTAGGACAAGATTATGAGAGCACATTGTTGACTATCTTAGTACCTTTCCCGATCGTCCAGTTCAGGATCATGTTATGAATAGGCCATGATGCTATTATAGTATCATGACGTAGTGGTCTTAGTTTCCCCGGACCGCCATGGCATGCAGAGCATTTAACAAGACTTGTAGACTATGAATACGTAGAAGCTTATGACGATCTTAGGTATGCACGATTGTATAGGTATCTAAGATTTCACACACGTATAATCAACTGAATGGTTGTGTCGTAGACACGTGGTAACCGTAGGTTTCCCCGAGGTTACCTACAACCTAGGATTAGGTAGAGCTCACTGAGACATTATGTCGCATCCAAATCCTTTTATGTTTCAGATCAGCATATTTTTATGTCAAGAGGCAGCAGTTATGTAGCTGAATGGATTATCATCAGGTACATGTTCGTACGGCTGCAGATTATTTGCAAGATTTTAAGTGTTTACTATTAGAATGTATTGGATTTCTAGGATTGTTGTATCAAATGTACAAACTTGTATAGATGTTATATTCATTTGTAGCTTTTATGTTGTAAATTTTAATGTATTCAGTACTAAGTTAATGCACATGCTAAGTATTCTAGACACGCTTAGTATGTGTATTACATTTACAAGACTAATTAATCAAAAAAATTCTTGAAATACTTTTATTGTTATGTTTTCTGAAGTTTTTTCAACATATATTTAGACCATAGTAAAGTAATTGTTACGTTGTCCCGTAAGTGACGCTTAGATAGTAGCTTGGAGGGACATTATTTGCGGGGGTCAAAGTTTGAATCCTGGATTTCCCACAATTCAAAAGTGTGCGAATCTAGCCACTAGGCTAGTTGACCGAAAAGAAAAAAGTAACTATTATGGTTAAATATAATTATTATTTCATTTATATCTAATAATTTATATTTATTCTTTTTGAACATAATCAAATCTTGAATAGAATATAAATTATAAAATTAATTGTTCAATGTTTTTTAATTATTTTTGACTAAGTGATTCAATGTATTAGAAAGTATGTTTTTTTTTTTTGAAAGAATGTTTTCTTATGTTTTTATAATTGGCATATGAGTCATAGTATAGTAACTCTATTAATAATTTCAATTTATTTCTATTTGTATAAAATCTAAGCTTGAATAAAATATAAATTTTGAAATAAACGATTCAATATATTTTAACTTTGACATCATGATTCAATGTATTATAAAGTTGTCCTCATTACTGCAACCTAGTTGTTTGGTTGTGCTGACTATTATGTGGAACCTCGGGTTCGAACCTGGTCACCACATTCTCCGAAACAGCTATTTAAAACTCCAGTCCAGTACATTTGGTAATAGATTTACTGCTATGATATTTCCCCAGTTTGACATTCTAATAGTCCCAACTATTTATTTGAGATTGGACAGTTTAGATTTCAACCGTTTACTTCGAACGGATGGCTCGAACTTGTCACTGCATTAGCTGAAATCCAAATATCAAGTTTTGGGCCTTATAAGTACAAAAAACTTTTGGGCCTTGTAGGATACATAGGCGAAAAAATCAAGACAACATAAACAACACATGAGTATAACACACACACACACACACACACACTCTTTCTCTCACACACACACAAGGAAATCTCTCTCTCTCTCTCTGTCTCTCATCAGGCAGTCAATCTCTCTCTCTCTCTCTCTCTCTAGCTTCTTTTTTACTAATTAGATATCCCCTTTTGTTGTTTCTGTTAGTTTTGGGTAGTTAACTTGTTTTTTCCCTTGTTGTTGTTTCCTGGTGTTTTAGCAGGGTTTTGTTATCTTTAGTGTACTGTCTTCACTGCTTAAGCTGATTAGGTTTCATCAATAATGTTTGCTGTTAAAAAAAAAAAATCCCCTTTTTGCTGTATGTCAATTTTTTTTCAACACTCAAAGATTCATTTTTCAAATTGGTATATGATTTTTCTCGAATTCAATTGAGTAGCACATAAAGTTTGAATTTTTATTAAATTTCTACTTTGTTTGAGAAGCCTAAAGATTTTATATAATTGAATACTAATTTTCTTTAAACTATGTTTTGAATATTAATTGGTATGATTCATATATGTAGCTTTTTTTATGTTATTAATTTGTGTTTGATGTTGGAATTGTGTTGTTGAGTTTCATTGTAAGCATTTGTATGTTTAAATAAAGTGTTATTAGTAAATCGTAGGTTTGATCATCAATTCTACCATCTCTGCTTGTTTAGATGAACGGTGAGATTGAAAAATTATGCTGAGCCATTGTGATTTTGTGAAGTTGCAAAGTGTAGCTATTTCCAAAATCATTGTAAGATTGAAAAATCATGGTGGCTCACATATTTTTCTTCTTCTCAATTTCACTACGCGCTCATCTGACATGATTAATGAGATGAGGAACTTTGAAGGAGTTTTAGGGTTCAACCTTTAAATACAAGATAATCACTTATTGGTTAATCTTTGTCTTTGAATGGATTGATGAGTTGAGGGATGTTAAAAGATTCTAACCCAAAGCTTTTTTTTTTACAAGTAATTTGAAATGGCTGAACTTTCAAAGGTGATTCACGTTCGAAATGTTGGTCCTGAGATAGCTGAAGCAAGACCTTTTACCAATCCCTCTTTATGTTTGTAGTTTTTTAGTATGATTATATCATGGAGTCACTTGATTTACTCTCGTTCGTGGAATGAATAAGCTAGTTTAGATCCTTATTGATATAGTAAGCAATTCTATATTTTTTATTTTTGATATTAGTTGTAACATATTGTGCAGGCTCTAATGTGGGTATATAAAACTTAGAAGGATAGTATTAACTTCAAAGGTTGCTTGTTATCTTCGTTATTAATTGTCATGTTTATAAAAGAAAGCCTCAAAATCATATCGGTGGATAATATTCTGTTGACACAATTTGAAGTATGGTTTTATCTAATTGCTATGTTTACAAAAGAAATATGCAAAATCATGTGAGTAGATTATATTTTGTTGACACAATTTGAAGTTTGGTTTGATATGATTTTGCAAGATAGTAATACCTATGTATTATATCTTGTGATGAGTCATAAATGATTTAAATCATGGATATCTGCATAAATTGGCGCAATCATGTGTTCTTGATATGAATGTACAATTCAAAAATTTTGTTAATCATATTCCTATTCTACCTTTTGTTTGCCAATTTTTAAAATTTAAATTGAAAATTTGTTAAATCGTTCATTCATATCAATGACATAGAATTGCACCAATTCATGTAGATCACATGAATGTCGGTGATATGAATATTTTTTTTCTTTTTCTCTCTTATATATATTATACTTTTTTGTCACTTATCTAGTTCTTCGTAATTAAGAAACACAAATGAAAAGTAAACCAGTCAACCTAAAAATTTATTGGACAATATTATTCTTGTTGCAAATTAAATTTCTCCAGCTATTTCAGACTGTTGGAGTCATAACAAAGCTTAATATGATGCGTCTAAAAGATCAGGTTTTCTTTCATGCCTTCAAATGAATCTTTTGCTTTTTCTCAGACTCTTAGAACTCACTGACGAATTGTTATGTCATTTTTGCAGGATCTTCTTCAAATGTAAGATGTTTCTTCAGCTGTTATTGCTATACAATTTTGCAAAAATGCTCAACCAAGCATAAGGTATACATAGATTGTTTATTTCTCATTTATGCAACTAGACTTCTATTTTGTTAACTTAATGTTGGACTGCATATTTTTTGTTATTGGAAAGCCATGCTCATTCCCATTGATAATAAGAAATTTCATTTAACTTAACTTGATGTCGGACTGCATATAGTATCCTACGACTCTTCATGTGCTACAAGAAGTATTTTCTCGCCATAGATATGTGGAAAAAAATATAACATATCAGATGTCATCTAGGAAGATTCTCATCTCTCTCTCTCTCTCTCTCTGTGTGTGTATATATATGTCTATCTCTTGTTGTCAATTTTATTGTGTATTCTTTATTAAAATCTTTCACACATAACACAAATGAGTGAATAACCAAAGTTAATGCATTTTCTGCAAGAAGAAATATACACTATTATCAACATGGAGGTGAAACGATGCTATATAGTGTTAATGATGATACCGACGAAGAAGACATGCAAGAGAATAACAAAGTTAAACTTGTCTTTTCGCTGGGTGAAGACAAACTTCTATGGTAAATCCAAATTGAAATTTTACTATACTTACATGGGAAAGTTATATTTAAAATAAGAATAAGAGTGAGGGGTCCGAGTTGCAATATTTGTTGTTGTAATATATACGAATCTTCAATTTAACACATTCTAAACTCATTGCGCGTGCTTCATTTCCACCCTTCATTCAAATGCTTTAAGTTTATTGTTTACTACAACTAAAATTTGACTATTGAATATATTAGAATGACAGTTGAGGAATACGGTTTAACTGAGGAGGTGTTTAGTATTGTTCAGAGTTATATTTGAGGTACAAATTCAGAGATTCAAATAACTTTTAACTAGTTATGCACAAAAATGTAATTCAATAATATATAATTGTTAACCATAATAACTATTACAAAATATGGCTAATCTGATATTAAGTTTTCTTAATATTAGGGGTACCTGAATCTATCAATTATTAATCATTATGGTTAACAAATAAAATCATTGAATCATATTTTTGTCTGTAACTTAATGAATTTTACCTGAATCTCATAATTGGTACCTCTAATATAACTCTGAACAATAGTCAACAACTTCTCAGTTGCATCGTTTCCTCAAATGTCATCCTAATATATTGAATAGTCAAACAATAGTTGTATGTAGAAAAATATATGGGTGATAATGTTTTCCTCAAGTTTAACTAAAAGTGGCTTTATGTTACTAAATGATGTGGCCCCTTCCATTTGT
>Ga0315913_1009567_pt1 | contig 11339 bp, 7 predicted proteins | sample MpolsnodulesMG_FD_207736 | JGI IMG/M metagenome (GOLD analysis project Ga0315913, IMG submission 207736) | Medicago polymorpha root nodule microbial communities from Los Angeles, California, United States - small nodules | ecosystem: Host-associated > Plants > Roots > Nodule | place: USA... | reverse complement strand
TTTTTTGCAGGGACCTGTTTAAAAAAAATAATAATTGCAGGGACCAAAAACTACAAAATGGGTCCCGTCATCATGTGCCACGTATGCAAATCATCACAAAAATGGGGTCAGAGACTATTTTAAAAAACAAAAAATTTTGCAGGGACCAAAACTTAAACGGGTCATATTTGCAGGGACGAGTCCAATATTTAAGCCTTAAAAAAAATACAATTTTTTTATTTTTGTTTGCACAGACAAAATTCTCAAACTAGTTCACGTACTTTTTATTTTAGGGGAATAGTTCATGTACTTTGTTTTTCATTTCAATCCTCATTGATTAAATTAGCCTTCACGTACCGTAATATAGTTTTCCATATCAACTCTAATATAATAATATTTCCTAAAAAAAACTTCGTAATACATATATATATTATAAATCCTCAAAAAAAGGTTAATGAAAAAGAATATTCTTCATACCAAAAAAAAGGAATATTCTTCAAATGAATTAAATTTGTTTTCAAAAGAAAATTGAGGACTGTATACTATCGAATTTTAACATGTTTCCTATTTTTAATTTCACTTCTTATAAACATAAGATAATATAAATCCAAAAATATATTTCACCATTTTGTTCATAATTTTTGGAAACAAATCCAGCATTTCAACAAATTTATGAAAATGTCAAAACATTGATTCTGAAAATATATTATTTCAATCCTTCAAAAAAGAAAAAAAATATTTCAAGTTGTCTTCTATATTCCCTATTACAATTATTACTACATCTATTTTCTTCCTGTAAGCAATTTAGAACGTTACCAGAAAATAAACATGACATGATATTTCCATCGGGGATTATACTGTAAATGGTTTTGCTAAACAGTGCCGGTGGTCGATGACATGATATTGTAAACAAACCATGTTCCCAGATGAACTGTTAAATGTTACAGCTACTTCACTTCAAGCAATATAATAGCCAATAGCATGCAATCGAAAGCTTGGTTAAAAGCAGTTTAACATACTAATTAGTTGTGGCCTCCATTCAAATCCGATTCTGAATATACGACTCGCATAAGGCAAGTTTGCAGGAATCTTGGAGGAATTAACAGTACAAGATTATTGCAAAGAAATGGGCACACAGTGTAAGTCAAAATCTATCACTATTAGTCTTTTAATTTCTCAAAAAATTTGACATCAATTGGGCAATGTTGAAGGCGATGGTTTCCCTCATGATAGGCAACATGACCCCAAAGCTATCATTTCTAAAAAAATTAAAGCTATAACCTAAGAAATGGGGATGAAATCTACTAAGCCATATCACACAAATATTGTTCCATATTCTGTCGCGCTGTAAAAACAAAATGCCACTGGCTGACATGGAACACATACAATATGGCTTTCTCTGACAAGATTTTTCAATATACAAAACAAAATCCAGAATTCTCACCACTATGGATTCTTCAATTGCCATTATTTGTGCAATCTGATTTTCTCTGTTTCGCAGCAAGTCGCGGCCTCAACTGTATGGAAAGTAGGTAAACACAAAAGTAAGAAAGAGGAAAAAATTTAAAAATATATCACCATAGAGATCAGCAATTAAGCATGTAACTATACAATGGCGATAAAAAACAGCTTCTATAGAAAGACAAAATAAGACGTGCCCATAAGGTGGAATTAGAAGAGGAGGGGAATTGACCTACAACTAGTCCACATTCCAATGTTCCTAGAAAATGTAAACCTTAAAGTTGATCCTATAAAGCCTTGGTGGGTGTTCTAACAACAACAACCAAGCCTTATCCCATTAAGTGGGGTCAGCAACATGGATCCAATTACGCCATAATGTTCTATCATAAACATTATTTGATTGTTGCAAATTATGTTTTAATCCTTCAGTATACAAGCAAAGTACAAACCAAGAAACGCTCACCGCAAGATTATTGACTGGTAAGAAATATGCAGTTTAAACATACCATTTCTATATACTTCAGTTGCTTCAGAACCTCATCTGTTTCCACCTCCTGCAGCAAATAAATAAAGGAAGATTGGAATTTAGAATGATCATAATGCAGGACGAAGCAAGATATTGTTCAAAGCTACATCAAATTAGACAGGAACAGAAAAGGACAAATGTGCTTGAATTGTAGAAACCAAATCTTGCCAATGGGATTGAGAAATAGAGAAGAGACTATTGTCTAAAAGACTAAAACTAAATTGTATTGATGAATGAATTTTTGTTGCACATACAGTTCAGGAGCAGCTATTTATAGGCTATCCAAAAGACTAATTTTGACTAACGGACAGTTGTCAGTTACAATTGATGTAACTAACAGGGGGAGTTGACTCTAATATCCCACACTAGCTCAATTGTGTGGCTAAATGGAGTCGTACAAGGTGGGCTTGTCTCTAAAGCCTTCAAATTTAATTGGAGGGTGTAGCACAATGATGGTGGCCGGTCATGCATTTCGAGAATCATAAAAAGAGGAACTTCTTTTTCTCTTGGGAGTGGATGCTCTAGTCCACTATTGTAATGAGCCTAGGCACTGCTTCATCAGTTTTTAATATCATTTCCTTCAACTTTTAACTCTAAATATATCAGAAAGCCAGAGTTCAATATATTTCACCTGAGGTACAGCACAATCAGCATGAAATGGATCCCAATGAAAAGCACAGAAGCACTCCCAGTCATCAGTTTGAACTTCAAATAGTGGAGCCCTGGCAAACAAAAAAGAAAATTTTCAGTGTTTTGAGCACAATCAATGAGAGATTCATTCTTACATTTCACTCATCTTTCACTTTTATACATGAATTGCCTTCATTAAGAAAGCATCAAAGTCATAAAAAGGATAATAAAAAAGTTTTGAAATGATAAGTAAAGGGGCAACAAAAACATTTCAATAAAGATTATGGGAAACAATATAAACTACATATTATTCTGTGCTACTCAAGAGACAAAGTTCAAATATCCTTGGCAACAGTTCTAAAAAGTTCATTATTGTCGCATTAATTATTGTTGTAAATAGTGTATATTTGTAATTATTAGTAAAACTGAAGTGATTAATTTGACAAGTACTTGTTCTCTAGCATATTCAGCCACGTTTACATTTCCACCTTCTCTTGGTAAGTTTCAATTTTCTTTTGGACTCGATGCTTCAGATACGCCCTGTAACCAATATTAGATACTGGATTCTGGAGCCAATGACTGCATGACACCCTTACCCACAGACTTCTCCACTTATACACCTTGTCCTAGCAAGCAACAAGAAAATATCCACAACAGATGGCATCCTTATAATTGCAACAGGTCAAGGAGAGGTAAAAAATAAGCTCATCCATACCTCTACAAAATGTCCATCATATTCCCAAATTGTCCACTAGCCTAATTTTCTTACAAAGACCCGCTAAAGACCTATCATGTAATGTCGTTTTTTGAGAATGCTTGTGTTTTTCAGGACAAGAATTCGAGGAAAACAATTGGAAATGCTAGAGAATGGAAAGGTCTTTATTACTTGGATAACCAGAATCAACCACCAAATCTACTCAGCAACAACAACTCAGTTTGGAGTAATTATTAAGAAGGTCGGATCCGATAGTGTCAAATATTACTTTAATCATGCGCAGAATTCTTTTTGTCAAAAATACAGTATTGCTTGTGGGTTTTTCTGTTGCAAAACTCACCAACAAAAGGCTTTCTGACTACATCTTATCTAATTAATAGATTATCGTCTAGTTTACTTGCCTCAAAAAAGTCCATTGGAGGTTCTGTCATCCTTTTATCGTAATGTGGCCACCTCTAGTAACCTTGTTCCCAGGATATTTTGGTGTGTCTTTTGATCTCTAAATCATTCTTAATAGTTTCTCTTATAGTTTTGCTAGATCTTCCTCTGCCTCTAGTGATTTGACTATCCTTCATCTTATCTACGAGCCTTACAACATAATCTATAAGTCTTCTATCTACATGCCCAAACCATCTATGTCGAGTTTCCACCATCTTTTCGAAGATAGGCGGCGCTACCCCAACTCTCTCTCTCTAAGTCTTCTATCTACGCTTATTTTATTCTCGTGTTGGTTCTTTACCGCCCAACACTTCATCCCATACAACATCGCCAATCTTACAGATGTACGATAAAACTTTCCCTTCAGTTTGAGCAATACTTTTGAATCCTATAAAACACTGGTGGCCTTGCTCCATTTCAACCATCTAACTTGAATTCGATGGTTTACATCTCTTTCTATTTCTACGTTGTTTTGTACTATGGACTCAAAATATTCAAACCGTATAACTTGTGGTATGACATAATCTCCAACTTTAACCTCTAAGTTAAAAATGCTTCGCCTTTTAAATCAAGCTCACCACCACCACCACCACTTTATGAGGGCCTACATCTTCCAATTGCTCTTAGGAAAGATGCTAGAAAATGTACCAACAAGCCACTCTACCCTCTATCAAATTACTTTGATTTGAACATTTCTCACCTACACCGCCTTCATCACAAACCTAAACACTACTATAACTATACCTACTTCTCTTTCTGAAGCATTGTCTGACAGAAAATGGAAACAAGCCATGGATTTGGAAATTGAAGCACTGGAAAAGAATAGTACTTGGGGGTTGGTATCACTACCAAATGGAAAGAAACTAGTAGGATGCAGGTGTGTATATATACAGTAAAATACAACGCTTATGGAGTGGATTACTTGAAAACATTTTCTCCAGTTGCAAAAATGAATACAGTCAGGGTGATATTATTCCTAGCAGCTAATTGTAGTTGGAACTTGCAACAATTTGATTTAAAAAATGCCTTAATACACGGAGAACTTGAAGGAAATATTTACATGGAACTGCCCCTGGATATGGTGAACAAAGTGCTGTCAGTGTCAACACCTTTTGTAAGCTAAAAAAGGTGTTATACAGGCTAAAGCAATCACCGTGAATGTGGTTTGGAATATTTACTCTTCAAACAAAGACAAAGAGGCCATGCTCTATTTATCAAATACTCTGAGTCAGAGGGAGTAACCGTGTTATTGGTGTATGTGGATGATATTATAGTGACAAGTGATGATTAAGAGGGGCAACAATTGTTAATAATTTCTACAATTATTAATAATTTCCCTTTCCCTGATTTAAAAAATAAAAAAAGTGCTACTTTATATGACAATGTTTGACTATGATACTTCCCTGAATACTATTGTAAATTTTCAATTGTAGCACAATGATATAGAATACAAAAGATTCGGTGCAGACACTCAAGTTCGCATTCAACTATCTGCTCTCCTTTCGATTCTTCACAATATTTAGAGTTAGTGATTGATAGGTCAACCTTAAGAAAGTTAGTTAGGAGAAATTCGAAAGGGTATCTGATCATTTGTGATCGACGTTGGGCCTTTTGGCATTAAGAGTTGCAGGCAGACCAGGGAACTCTCATATTCTTTCTAATAAAATACCAGAAGTGGTATCAGAGCACATTCTATTTCTAAGATATAATTGGATGCGGTATAGCCTAAAAAAGTGTTCATATGTGAGAGACATCTCCGACCTTACAAATCAATTTCGTAGGGATGAGTTAAGCTCAACCCAATTTCTAATATTTAATAACAAAGATACCAATTTATGTCATAATGTTGGGTTTTTCTGTACAGAAATCTGTCTTTTTCAATACAAATCCATTTTGTTCTTAGAATAACAAGAGATGACCCAAATCCTGCTGAATACTGTTGAAGTGACTAATTCCGGGAAATTTAGCAGAGTTGAGGACAAAGAAATTGTTGAAGTGACTATTTATCCAGTAATAACATACTTGATGTTAATAAAAGATCCTTTACATGAAGGTTGGCTAGAGATTTCATGTAAAAATACTAGTCCAGCTAAGTTGATAATGAGAATATTGCAATCTTTTTGGATTTGATTACATGGATGTTTATCATTATACACATAAAGGAGGAGCCGTATGAGATGAAAATCTCAAGTACGGTTCTGGAACGGAGATTCTTTGAACCGAATGATGACCGGAATGGATGTCGGCTCAATCAACCTGAAGTCTTAACAATAAAATCCCTAATAACCGGCATTCAGCAATAGGAGAACCATCTGACTCAGGTGCTTTATCTTAAATGGTTTTTTAGTCTCCTACTTTGCAAAAGCTAATTAGCCTTCCGTCCTTACTGAACCCTTGAGAAATAAACTTGAGTGAATTTTGAATCACACCATTCTACAATGTTTTTTTTTTCTTCTGTTTTTGTTTAATAAACAAAGAAGTTTTTAATAGGAAGATCATTCTACAAAAGAAGTTACAAAATCAATCACGACCAAGAACAATGTCATGTGACATACCTGCGCCATTTTCCACATATAATTTCCCTAGTTTTGTCTACAACCTCCCGGCATTGAAGCCAGTTGCCAATGGAACTGAGTCTAGTTGGATTTCTCATATTCTCTTCCTGCAGAGCAAAAACCCTTTTTTCCATCACTCTCAGGATAAAATTGAAATGCGTCACATATCATAAAGAAAATAACCACAAACTTTACCTGCGGTCTATAAATTTCTGAAGGATTAATTTGCAATGGTTCTGGAAAGTAGTCTTCATCACTGACAGAAAAAACAAAACGATAATCATTGGTTTTAGAATTCGTTTATTTCTGTAAAAGATGTAAAGCTCTTTGTAAATCTGTGTGTCTTGTGTAGATCGCACCTCATATTTATAATAGTATTTACAATCAATGCATTGAATGCTTTAATTACTTCGCACTAACTTAGTAAGTTGTATAGTCTAGAGTTAACAACAATCAGTCTAGAGAGTTGTATAATTAAAGGAATATCTAAAGATTCTTAACTTTAACAATTTCCTTTCCTATCAAGGCTGACCTTGTATATGAATATCTTGTACACGAATATCTAACCTATGTGTGTCTTAGAATTATTAGCAAACTACATAGTAATATTCTTAAAAGTTAAGGAGCTTGCGATAATACGTTCATGAATTTGTTGACCAAGGTCATACAAAGTAAATACATCATCTATCCACAATTCCACATTAGCACTAAACCATCCTCATATGTTACTTTTGTCGCCCCATTTATCTACTTTGTCTACGGAAGAAAATAAAGTAGTGTGTAGAGCAAGTGAATAACAATTATTAGAAAATATGATGACATGGTAATATGGTATTAAAAAGCATAAAAGCATAATATTATGCATTCTTGAAGCCAAGTGAACTGTTTTTAAAAAGGAGAACAAAATAGAAATTGAGCATTGATCATAAATATCAGTTTTTGTATGTTACTTTCTCTACAACTAATAACATCTGGCAATATTTGACTCAATGAACAATTTGTTCACATAAAATATAATTGGTAATAAAAACTATATTTAAAGCAATGTAAGAGGGAAAGAGAAAAAAAAAAAAGAATAATCTAGTACAATTGATGGGTATCATACAGATTTTGGTTCGAAACAGTTATGATTAAAACGGAAGTTACCTTTTTACAGGGCCTGACCAGTCAAGGACTGCTGCTTGAAAACCTTTACCAACTCGCACACCAGTCGTATATGGCTCAGTATCTCTCAACATCAACAGTATGGGATTCATTTCATCCTTAACTGAGACAGTTCTAGATTTCCCTATTCCACTGTTGATACGTGGTGATTTGATAATTGTCTCCTTAAGAAATTTTTGCCTTTTATTAAGACATGAATGACAAAACCACTCATCAATTGGTACTCTTTTCAAACGTGTATTGTAGCAACATGGATGATATGAGTTTTCACAATTATCACATAAAAGCATATTCAATGAACTATCCAAATGACCACATATTTTGCATGATCTGGAACAACAGTTATTAACGGTGGTAACGGCATCTTCAATGGAAACCACCTTATCTGTAAGAGTATCTCCTCTAAGAAGTCCATGGCTTCTTAAAATATTGATGCAGAAATCTGTTTCTGTTAATTCTTCCCTTGTGAAGTCTGTTACTATTAAACTGGAGGAGGAGCATTCACCAGTGTCATCCATCTCAGTTGCTAAGGAATCTGAAACAAGTACCATATTTGACTTTGAAGAGGAACAACTATCATTTACACTGTCAATACCTATTTTTTTCTGTGTGGTATCTTTTGCTACTCCATCAAGAAAGACAGAAGGCAGAGTAGGATCTTTGACAATTTCAATCTGATGCTTAACTGGAAAAGCAGCTGTTTGGTCCTCAGCTGATGACAAGTGCAAAGAGGAACTTGTGAATGAAGTAAAATTGGCACTTGTCTGCACATCGGTTGGCCCTAGCTTGAAAAGAGAAGAATTTGATCCCTTGCGTAGCTTTTTTCTCCTGTATACCAAATTAGGTGCAGTGTTTTCAGTCATTATACTTGCAGTTGATGGTCGACCGCAGCTTCTTAGACAGTTTGAGTTGAAAGGATCATCAGCATTCCTATTATCCTCTTCCATTGGTTCAGCTTTTCTACACCAGTCAGCAGGGTACTTGTTGCATTTCAGACAAACCTGACAAGTTTCACCACTAGGCATCCGGTCACGTTGAAAATCTTTCCCATCATCATATACATAACATAGACCAGCTTCAACTGAACTAAGAAGAGAACTTTTTATTAACATAATCACCTGAATTAAACTCAAAAAAAGAATGTTGTATATTGCTACGGAGCCCCAAAGATAAAGAGTTCAGATAATGGTGGCATTCTCATATATCAGATTCAAGATTATTGAATCTTTGGAAGCATGTTTGTCAATCTCATCCAGTCAACACACTATAATGGCCACCTGATTTGAAAATAACAAACAAAAATAAAGAAAATAATAAGAATGCAGTGCAAGATGGCAAATAGATTTGCAATCATAAATAGCTAGAAGCCAATATATGTGCCATTAAACAAAATATAAGATTCAAATTCTTAATTCCTGTATATTTGTAAAGTTAAAAGTTACAGGATAGAAGCTATCATGAAACAGACTTAAAACCTCAGAGTTGTATTGTATGAGTGTATAATTGAAGAATCAACTTAGGTTATGCTCTTACCAAACTGGCTATGATGCAATGAATCGGAAAAGTTTGAACACAAATTATAAAACTCACAAATAATTTGCTCTGTTTGTAAAATCAAAAGACAAATTAAATAATGACAAAAGATTCTCAATCAACTATATGCTTTTCCATAAATGAAAAATCATAAATGAATGTTAATTTTCCCAGAAGCAAATGAAATCCAAACTCCAAAGATAATGTTGCATAAATTGAAAGTGAATTTCTACAAAATCTCTTCTCTAGTAAGCTGATATGGATAAGGCTTACTTCTTTTGCAATGATGAAAAGTATGGAAATGAAATTATCATTGTTCATTGTCTGATCAAGTTTTTTTCATCTCTTTAACTGTTTTACTTATATATGACTTTTTGCAAGATGCTTGAAAAAGTTATAACTATTAAAGGATATAAAAATCTCTGCTTGCAATTGCTTCTATTCCGTTCGTGGGAGAGTTATTTACGTCTTTGTATTGCTAACAAGTTCCCTAAATTTACTATGGAGATATGTTCAATAATAATATTTGGATACCCCATATTCCCCAACACTCATTCACTACGTCATTTTACCTCTATCACTATCTTCCTATCATATCACTCTAGGTATCTCTTCTCTCTCTCAAGGTTTATACACCCATATGGGGTGTCCACCAAACATTTTCCATGTTCGTAAGGCCTGCATTAAGCCATTGTTATTCGGTTGGAATATGTATGAGTAGAATTTACATACTGTACAACAACAACCAAGCCTTATCTCACAAAGTGGGGTCGGCTACATGGATCAAACAACTCCTTAATGTTCTATCATAAACTATATTTCTATCAAACTCGTTAATCTCTAGATTTTTCTTAATAGTTTTTCTAGGTCTTCCTATTCCCCTAGTGATCTGACTATCATCCATCTGATCTACTGTCTTTACTACAAAATTTACAGGTCTTCTCTCTATATTCCAAACCACCTAAGTCTAGTTTCCACCATCTTTTCTACAATAGGTATTACCCCAACTCTCTCTAATATTGTCAATTCTAATCATATACCGTCTAGTCTTACCATACATTCGACGCAACATCATCATCTCTGCTACAGTTATAAATGATAAGAACGGGTTTGGATCCTCTCTTTGTTATTCAATAACAATCAAGATATTTTCATATTCCTAATCCTAATCCTAAAACCTTAACAGAGAGTGAACAAACCATACAATATATCAAAAGCAAGAAGTTATGAACACCATTCCGCTAGGGTTTGAAATAAAAGCAATAATTTCATTTCATATGATGAAAAAAATAACAGAAAAATCAGAAAGCGGTCATTGTAACAGTACCTGTGAGATCAGAAAAGTTTGAAGCATCTCTCGAAATCAGTGATGAATGATGTGTGGGTTGCAGAGACTCAAGAGAACGAAGGGGTTTTTCTTTGGAATGAAACGGCGATTCAAGTCTTTTTCCGGTGGGAGTATGTATGTATTTTGAATAGAATCCAAAAGGTTTTTTCTTTTTGTTTTTGTTTTTGGTGAGTCTTGATTGTGGGTCACACAAGAAATGTTATGGACACACTTTTGTCACACTTTTTGCCTCACCAATTTACTTAACCCATATTTACCATCCGAGTTTCAACCGATCAAAGAGAATCTGAGAAATGAGTGTTAAAATATGTGTTGATAGCATTTTTTATTAACTGATATGCTGGTTTGAATTCAGTATTAGACACGTTAACAATGTATCTCATATAAATTGTGAGCAACTTATTTATGTAAAAAAGGATTTTATCTCTCTCACACACTTTTAAACAATGGATCTCGTATAAATTGAATGAGACTCGTGTGAATTTTAAGCAAATACTCCCTCTTTCCATAGGAAACAAGATTTATTAAATAATAGATGTATAGATGTTATTCAATCTAAATAGTAAATTGATTTTTATAAAAAGAATAAAAAAAGTCAATGAGTGCGTTAAAAGAAGTGTGACAAAAGGTATGTTATTATGTTTGCACTATTTTTAGACGCGTGTATAGAGGGGCAAATATTTGTGCCAATTTATTTGCTAATTTAGATTGCCTTCAAGGAGAAATTCTTAGGTGCAAACGAACATAACACCTCATAGTTAGAAACAACTAATCAGAAACTTTTGTTCAATTTAATAAATAAAAAACTAAAAATAAAATGGACACGTTCTTTCTCTTCTTCTCTCACCATCTTTGTGGAAACAAAACGCATCAGCATTAATGTTGTTTTAGAATTCTTCCTTCTTTCCTCTAAACACCACTTTAGCTCTCAATTACATCATGTATTTGTTGCTTCTTCCTCAGACAATATCCTTATTTTTCACTTTCTTA
>Ga0315913_1009565_pt1 | contig 11341 bp, 8 predicted proteins | sample MpolsnodulesMG_FD_207736 | JGI IMG/M metagenome (GOLD analysis project Ga0315913, IMG submission 207736) | Medicago polymorpha root nodule microbial communities from Los Angeles, California, United States - small nodules | ecosystem: Host-associated > Plants > Roots > Nodule | place: USA... | reverse complement strand
TCTCATCCCAATCCTTATTTGTTTCAGATCAGCAGGTTGATATGGCAGGATTTAGCAAGCTTATAGCCAGATGGATAAACAACAAGTGCTTGTTCGTACCTGCTGCCGGATGATATGGACTTCAAGGATGTATTTTTCTATGTTTTGGACGAGTAGTATTGTATTGATGATTGTACGAACGCGTATTGTTGTATATAATATTCATTCAAAGTCTTTATGTTGTAAATTTTAATGTATCCAATACTAAAGATAATGCACATGCTAAACTTTCTAGATACGTTTAGTGTGGGCGTTACAAAACACATTATGAAGATTCGACAACGACGGGGGTAACGCAATCCGATAAGCCACTTCTCCTATCTTCTCAATAATCTGATACAGACCATTAAAATACGGTGTCAATTTGTTAGACTTCAAAGCACGACCAACACCAGTCTTAATAGGAATAAAATGTGCTGATTTCGTCAACTGATCCACAATCACCCAAATTGAACCACTTTCCTTCACAATATTAGGCAAACTTCCCACAAAATCCTTTGAGATACAATCCCACTTTCACTCGGGAACAAAATACTGTTGGATCATTCCAGACGACTTCTGATGCTTAATCTTAGACTTTTGACAAACTAAACAAGCAAACACAAACTCCGCTCCATCCCTCTTCATTCTTGGTCACCAAAACAACTTCTTAAGTTCTTGATACATCTTCATTGCTCCAGGATGAATACTCAAACTACTCACGTGACCTTCTTTAAGTTCCTACAAAATGTTACTTTTCAACTTCAACATTCCCAACTTCAATCCATTTGGTGTTAACTCATTCACCAAACTTAAGTCTCTAAATTGCTCAATCAACTCCAATTCCTTTAACATAAATGCCGACATATGCAGCGACTTCCTACTCAACACATTTGCTACCACATTAGCCCTACCCGGATGATAATTCAACTCAAAATCATAATCCTTCAAAAATTTCAACCATCTTATCTACCTTAGATTCAACTCTTTCTGATCAAAACAAATACTTCAAACTCTTGTGATCGCTGAAAACTTCAAACTTTAAATCAAACAAGTAGTGCCTCCAGACCTTATGTACAAACACAACAACTGCATATTCCAAATCATGGGCCGGGTAATTCCTCTCATAAACCTTCAACCGTCTCGAAGCATATGCCACAACTTTACCATTCTGCATAAGCACTCCGCCCGATCTCATCTTCGATGCATCACAATACACAACAAAATACTCATCCGCATTCCGTAAAATCAAAATTGGCGCAGAAGTCAACATCTTCTTCAACTCTTGGAAACTCTCTTCACACTTAGCATCCCAAACAAAAACATGTCCCTTACGAGTCAACTGCGTCAAAGTTAAAGCAAATTAGAAAATCCTTCTACGAACCTCCGGTTATAGCACGCCAAACCAAGAAAACTTCGGATCTCAAAAACAGATTTAGGAGCCTCCCACTGCAATACCGTATGAACCTTAGACGGATCAACCGCTATTCAACTTTTGGATATGACATGACCAATGAAACTCACTTCATACAACCAAAACTCACACTTCGATAACTTAGCATACAACTTACCAAAAACCTTTAATTCATCTATTGCTAATAAAAACCAACTAACCCAATAATTCAAACACATAAAACAAACAAATAATTAATTAAACAATTAAAATAATAATATCTTAAAAATCGAATCGTTACATAACTCAGCTTGCCACTTATATTGGGTGTTTCCTTTGAACTCCATTTTGTCCATCCAAAATAATCGAGCAAGAGATGTTGTTAAAAGAATTCAAGTCTAGTTATACTCAGATAGTGTATTGTTATTGTTGGTGACAAAAGTCTCAAATCAAATAGTTAATATACCGATTCGTTAATTACTTTAAATAAAAAGAAGAATACTTTCAGTTTGGAAAATTCTTTAAGAGAAATTTTATTATTAAATAAAGGGTTAATTAAGTTTTTAGTCCCTATAAATATTCACAGTTTTGTTTTTAATCCCTACAAAATAAAATCACACTTTTTAGTCCCTATAAAATTTTCCATCAACATTTTTAGTCCCTATAAATTTTTCTATCAGCATTTTTAGTCCCTGTCAAAAATTTCCATCAACAATTTTAGTCCCTAAAATGCTTAAAGAAAATGTCACAAGGACTAAAAAGTGTGATTTTATTTTGTAAGGACTAAAAACAAAACTGTGAATATTTACAGGGACTAAAAACTTAATTAACCCTTAAATAAATTGGACATTTTACAAGACTAATCTCATTGACTAATCATCTAATAGACAAAAGTAGAATACAAAGAAACAACCCTAAATGAAATAATTGTGAAACAACCAAAATTATTACCCCTTCTATAAAAAAACTAATTTATTTTCCATGATTTAAATATTTTGCTATAATTTGAAGAACTTGACCACCTTGTCGAAGAACATCAAGATATTTTGCGAGTATAAGGCTGGTATTTTTATCTTGAGGCAGACTAATAAAACAGTTCTTAACGTGAAACATAATATCTTCTGAATCTCCAGCAACGGAATAATACTTTACGCCATCCAAATTATATTTTGCATCCCCAATCCTGGAACTGACACTCTCAATGCCAGATAATTCATCTGAACATACTTGATAATAGTTTGCACTTTTAATCAATTGTGTAATATGCAAGGTGAACAAGATCTACACCTTTTGCTCCTCCTGGTTTTGAGTTGAGAAGATTTAAGCAATATGAAGGATTGGAGGCTTTTTTGCAAATGACATTTACTTCAACAATTATAGTGGAAATTGATTTAGAGGAATCAACATCAACATATAAAATAAAAAGCACCAACAAGAGAAAGGAGTATTGCCTCGTCATTTTGTGTTGTTTTTCTTCTTTTCTTGTTCTTTTCCTTATTGTTTTACCCTTTGTTTTATACTAGTTTTCATTGCTGAAAAAGTGTGTGGTTGATATGAATTAATAATTTTAATTGCATTCTGATCAATTACAGTTAATCGTGATTAATGCAAATAATTATTTTTAAAAAAGTCAAATGGTGTTCAAGCAATGTTAGACCATCCACAATAGTAGGTGCTTAACCTACTTAGCACCATATTAAATAGACACCCCCCATTGTGGAGTAAAATATATGGATGCTTATGAAAAATGATGAATATGGAAACACACTCTCTCTCTCTTTATTTTTCGCGGGTCCTATTTAATAAATCTTAATAAATCAAATAAATTTTGTTGAAATGTAATGATATAAAATTATTTGTGGAACCTATTTAATAATTTCTTTTGAGGTGTTGGATTGGAGAAAATTAATGCTTATTAAGTATTACCGTAAAATTAATGATAGGTGCTCTCTTGCGAATGGTCTTAAGACCGAATCAGTATTAAATTTTCTATAGTATTAAGCATAACCAATTTATTCAATAAGCATTAACGAAAGGAAGACAAAAATGACAGCATGGGGTATTATCTCTTAAACAATTTCCTTAAAGCAAATTTAATCCCTTAACCAATTTATTCCCTATGATATGCTAATCCCTTAACCAATCTCTTAAACAATTTCCTTAAAGCAAATTTAATCCCTTTACAATGACAGCATAATCCCTATGATTAAATTTGCTTTAAAATAAATTTGCTGTAGCATTAAATTTGCTACTAATTTTCCACAATTCATCAACCAACAAAAATGTCGAGATTGTTATATCTAACGTCATGATCGGAATTCGAACATTGACATCTCCACTTGTCACTATCAGTTTATAATATCTTTATCATTTCTAATGTCTAAAAAAACTTGCAACTAATTATATCAAATGTTCTCCCTTTTAGAATATTTTCTGGATAACTAGAAGTTTATTGATATGGTCTAACCAAAAGGTTAATCACTGTTCAAATATAAGCCACTCAAATAATCCTAATTAAACTCTATTCAAGTAGGTAATTAGGTGTTAGGAACTCGTAAGGATACATACGCAACCCCAAAAGTAAGAAAAAACGACGTTTTCGGACCACCTAGCATGTGCACGATCGTGCACTTTTGCACAGGCAAAAACGCACGGTCCAGGAACTTATGCATGGGTCGTGCGTTTTGCTTGACAACAAAACTGCACGTTTTCGTGTTCTTGCGGACAAGCAAAGATTATGCCTTTTGCTTGAGGACAAGCAAAGGTTCAAGTATGGGGGAGTTTGATGAGTCATAAATTAGTGTTTTTTATATATTATTTGAGTCCTTTTTATTTATATTTTATATGTTTTTATTTCCTTTTTAGAACTATTTTACTTCAATTGCAAGTTATTTAATTTCTGGAACAAATATTTGAAATATTGAGTCTTGGAGCAAAAGTAAGGAGATTTGGAGCTGATTCGGGCCAAAAATACGAAGATTTGGTACAAAAATATGAAGCCACTACCACAACACTCCTTTTGCTGCTTTTTCTTCTCCGACAAGCTGCCTATTTAGTTTATTTCTGACCTAAAGCCTGTTGTTTTTTGTGGAACACTCTATTGATGTATTTCTTGGGGCTTAAGCAGTTGTAGACTATAAATAGAGCTGCTAGCAAACATATTTAATCAACTTTGCCAAACCAGAGTTGAGCCAAACTGATTCTGATGCTCTTATGACTGAGGCATCAGAAGATGTGAGACCCCCTCCCACAAATCTTTCCAGTCAATCCTTTGTCAATTTTTCTAATCCTGACATTACCATAACCTATGAGAATCCTAACCATCACCCTACCTTAGTCTCTGTTGATGAAACACAAGCTATGGATATATAAGGATTTAATATTCTAGAAGTTGTCATCACAGAAACCCTAGCCCAAATTTCTATTAACCCACCTCCTACCCTTACCACTAACCTTGTCCTACAAGGAGTGTGTTATGAAATCTTTGAGAATCTGCTGGAGTTAGTTGAAGCAAGAAATAAAGCTATACATCTTGTCCACTATGCTGACAAATGGAACGGACTCAGGAAGCTGGTGGATTGCACCTTTGATAACCTTCACGAAATGGCTATTGCTTCTCAGGAAGAAGAACTTTCAAAAGTGGTTTGAAGAAGTCTGAAAAAGTATGGATGAAGTGGAACTGAGAACAAGCATCACTAGGAGCTTGAACATGCTGTTGAAGCTGAAATTCCAGAAGTGCCAGAAATTGTTAAGTCTGGATTTCAATGTTCTTGGTTAGCTCACATTCTGGAGAAGCCAGAGCCTATTGTGCTTAAGAGTCAAGACCCTGAAGTCATTCACTTTCAAGATAAATTGCAAGTTAATATAGAATATCATAAGCTAACAATAAAAGTTGTAAGAAAGAATGATGCAAGAACAACATATGGAAACCTTAAGGAAGCAAGAGGAAATGGAAAAGAAGCAAGATGAAACTAATGCTGGGATTGTTGCTCTTTTGGAGATGCTGAAAAAAAAGCAACAACCTTAGAAACCTTAGTTTCACACCATTTTTGTTTTCAGATTCTTGTTGCTTCTAAATTATGCTTCTGATACACTGCTATGTTTATTAAATTTCTTTTCTTAGCTCTGATACATTTAATGCTTCTGATATAATAATGTGTGCTTGGTACTTGGAGTTATTCATGTTTTATCACAATATTTTCTTACTATTTTTATTATTTTTGTTGATAAAAAAAGAGGGAGTAAGATACGCAATAACATTTAGGCTCTGAGTCCACTAAATTTAGTAAAATTAATTTAGGAGAACCTTTTCTCATCTCTTAGTCTCTGAATTTCATGTGAATTACTTCTGAGTGACGTTTTTGTGCTTAAAATGAATTTAATTAATTTGAATAGAACTCAGGGGGAGCTTACAACACTCACTTTAAGGACTATTAGACTTAGGGGGAGCTTACAAGCCTCAGACCCTAAAGTCAACTTGTTAATTAGATTAACAACAATTGACTATTAATACTAATGTTTGCTATCATCAAAGAAGGGGAGATTGTTGGAACAAAATGAGTTTAACAATGCCTCTTTATGTTTTGATCATAACAAGGTATTAAAAGTTCAATTGGATATGATAATATTTGTTCAAGTGTGCAGGACCATAGACTAAAATTTATGAGAATTAAAACAAGGTTTTGGTTTTGGAAGAACAAATGAGAGAAAAAGAATTTACAAGGGAAGCTTAGTTGCAAGTCAGAGTCTGAAGACATCAGAGTATGAAGAACAACCAGAAGCTGACTATCAGAGTCTGAAGATCACACAGAGTCTGAAGACCATCAGAGTCTAAAGTGAAGAACCTGAAGTTAGTTGAATGGATATTTGAAGACACCAATGTGCAGAAAGACTAGAAGACTGGAGCAACGATTATTTCTGAAGAATTAGAAGGAATTGAATGCTTATCCACATAGAAAGGAGAATGATGGACAATAGTACAATTGAACAACCACTACTCCACTACTCTAACATTTCCTGCGCAAAGTACAAGCTACAGTTGTGTCTCTGCTGGTTAATTCTCCATACAAGGAATGATTTTTAAATTATTCCCTCCTAGAACATTAACCATATCAAGAAACAAATCAAAGTTGATTGATCAAGCTTCCACAACGACTCTTTGATGCGCTGACACCTCTACAATGTCTCTTTCATACCTCTATATAAAGGCATGAAGACTTGAAGATTAGTAGAGACTTTACAACTTTTAAACTGTGCCAAAACTCTGCTGAAATTGTCGTGCATCAAACACTTAGAATTTCTTAACAACTTTCATATCTTAGATAATCTAGAGTCTTAGAGTCTGAACTTTTTTGTACTTTGAACACCACTGATTGTATATCAAGTGTTCAAACCAAACTTATTTCTTTGTAATTTTTTTGTTTAGAAGTCTCTTGCTTTTGTGCTTGAGCATAGGAAATCTCTTACTTGTGTGCTTGAGTATTTGAAGTCTCTTGCTTGTGTGCTTGAACATTTGTAATCAAATTGGATTATAGTGAAAATCTTCTTGGAAATGCAAGGGGGACTAGACTACTTCTGGATTGTGGAAGGAACCAGGATAATTGATTTGTGTCTTTCTCTTCTCTCTTCTCTCTCTCTCTCTCTCTCTCTCTCATCTTTTATATCCGCTGCATTAGAATCGGAACATTGTTCTAGACTCTGAACTCTATCAGACTCTGGACTTAGTTTAAAAAGAATAAAAAGTTAACACAATTCAACCCATTCTTGTGTTTTTCTCACCTTCATGTTCTAGATCAATTTAATTTTTATATGCAAAGATATTAATGCTTTTGTGAAGCATTGGAAGTGTGACATACCTAGGGTCTCTAACTGATTATAAAATATGGGGAATGCATGAGCTAATATCTTGTCCACTTTTCTTAATGTTGCATTACAAACTTTAAGTTTAAATGTGTCAGTTGTCCCTACACTTTCATCATTTTTTTCTATTAGTCCTTACACTTTTTTTTGTTTGGCTTTAGTCCCTGCACTTTATAAAAAAAATTGGTATTGGTCCCTCTGTTAACTTTCTGTTAAAAAAAAAAAAACTAACAGAGTGCCACGTGGCCCAATCATTTCACGTCACGTGGCACACTAAAAGACAAAATTTCGGAATTAAAATAAAACAAATTAAATAATTGTTTTTTAATTAATTCTGAATAATAATAATAATTAAAATATATTTTATTTATTTATTTTGATTCTGAATAATAATGACAATTAAAAAATATATTTTATTTGATTTATTTTTATTAATTATGAATAATAAAAATAATTAAAAAATATATTTTATTTGATTTATTTTAATTTTATAATTTTGTCTTTTAGTGTGCCACATGGCGTGAAATGATTGGGCCACGTGGCACTCCGTTAGTTTTATTTAATTATTTTAACAGAAAAGTTAATAGAGGGACCAATACCAAGTTTTTTATAAAGTGCAGGGACTAAAGCCAAACAAAAAAAAGTGTAATGACTAATAGCAAAAGGTGATGAAAATGCAGGGACCAAAGACACATTTAAACCTAAACTTTATTCTTTCCCTCCTCAAAAAAAAACTTTATTCTTTCCCTTTTGTAAGATAAGGTTAAGATTGTCCATTTGTAGAACAAAGTGGTACTATATTGCACGATAGGTCATATCACATGATAAAAATAACTTGATTTAGTAGCTCTTCAAGAAAAAACTTGTATAGATAATTTTATAGCACGATCAATTCGTTTAAGTTCTTTAAGTTGTGTTATTTTATTTTCTTAAATACATTAATTATTTTTGTTTCATTTTCATCATTTAAATGACAAACATTTGTCACTTAAAATATCATAATGGAGTAATTATTTTAATAGATCAAATTGTCTAATATTAATAGATCAAAGGACTAAAATGGAAGATTTTATCTTGCGAAATAGACTACACTCACACAACATGACAAAATATATTTTTTTGTCAAGTAGTCTAGTGGCTAGGAATTAACTTTTTTAGTCCTTTGATCTATTAATATTAGACAATTTGATTTATTAAAAAAATATATTCCATTTTGTGATTTGGAATGAGAATTGATTATTGAATTGGCAAATAAAATTCATTGGTGATTTTCTTATTCATAGTTGAATTCTTATTTCCGCACACTGTTTTAATCCTATCATTATATTCATAAGTATAACTCCAATAGTCAGCATAAATTTCAAAAGTTTTTAAACTCATGCTTTCGCAAACGCATAATTCAAAAATAAGTTATTCACCCCCACTTCTTTAGCTTCCTTTCTAATGCATGGTATCAAACATACAAGCACAAAAACCATAAAGACACTCAACATGTTCAGGCATTTCATACATATATTCCGGGCAATCAACGCGTGTGGAGCATGGAATCAAATCTGGATTGTCTAATATATATTAAAATGTGCTGCAATATTTTGGATAACATAAAATAGATATTTTAAAATAGCGTGGAAAATAATTTACTACTTTTGGTTGGAACAAAACATAGATAAATAAATATGATGAGTGCATAAAACAAGTATTGAATTTGAGCCATATTTTTTCTACTTTGCATGTACTAAGTAGAAAATTGTTTGATCATTTTATAACAAAAGTTTTCATGACTGGTCAACTTCAGCGAAATAGTTCTTAGCACTTAGGAGTTGAAAAAACCATTTATAAAATAGGATTTAATATTAAATGCCTCTACGGTTCAACAATGCGTTGCGTTTGTCTTTTTCGCTCACTATGTTCCTCACTTTACTTTCAATATATATATTTAGAGTAAACCCTCATTTAGGTCCCTGAAAGTGTATCTCGCTATCAGCCACGTCCCTGGATCAATGAAACGCACCAAAAACTCCCCAAAAGTCTCTTCCGTTAGTCATTCCCATCCAAAACGTTAACTGATCATTAACGGTGCTGATGTGTCCGTTACACATTCCACCCCAGCTGCTGTATTGGCCTTCCACGTAGACAAAGGACCAAAATGATCAGAATTATGTTTCTGCCATCATCTTCTCCAACACTTCCAATTCCTTCTTCTTCTCCAACACAACTCATAAACTCATTTTTGTCCAACATCTTTGCCCATAAATTTTCATATTCATACAAATAACCCAAAAAATCAAAATCAGAATTAATTCATCCTCCTTATTTTCATCTTCATCTCCAACTCAAAATCCACAACCCAACAACTCAAAATCATCGTCAAGTAAAAATTTCTAAATTTACCCAAAATTCTATAACCAAAGAAAGATTTAAAAAACCCCAAATAGAGTATTCAACTGATTAAACTCAAATATGGGAGGTACGCATGCAGATCCTTTCTTCTCTGAAACAATTTCCTTCATGCTCCCACACAATGTCAAACTAAGTATTTCTAAATGTGAACAGCAAGATGCCACAGAAAGCGGAAACATATATTCTATGCTTCCACAATTTACAAGAGATACATTTTCTAGATTATGAAAACTAAGAATCCCTTGAGGATCCACACTCCATATATTTTTCAGCTTTGGCATTTCACTCAAAGTGATTTCTTTCAGATTTGTTGCATCCTCTTTACTTCTCTTTTTCATTGGAATCAAATATCTCTTCCACTGAAGCACAATTTGTAATATCTAGCATCTCTAGATTATTGTATGTTTTTTACAATGAAGAAGGAAAAACTGATGTGATTTTGTCACATTTATTCACTTTCAACGTCTTCAATGAGTCAAACTAGTGGTGCCATATTGTCTTCAAGTTCTCCATGTCATTCAATATGATTTCCTCTAATTTGGAGAGTCGAACCTATGATTGCAAATTTATGAACTCATAAATAACTAGTATCGTTATAAATATTTATTTAAATGCTAGAGCAAAATTGGAATGTTCCCAATGGTAGAATTAGCATACCTCTTTTGATGCATCGGTAAGGTTGTTTTTTTTCTTCTGTAGCTATTATCTCCACCATCAAAAAACATTTACTAATTTCCAACCAAAGGAGGGCAAGAATAAGTACTTTAACTGACCACAATTATCCACAACCAAATTTGTCAATTTGCAAAAGGAATGTTGATTGTCACCCCAAACTTTGTTCAAATTTAATGAGCTCAAGGTAAGGATATTCAAAATAGGAAATGCAACCAGCATAGAACCAGAGGGTGATTTGCTGCTATTGTTGTTGTTCCTGTGCATCGCCCCATCTCCATCCCCACCTCCCATCATGTTCAATCTCAATTTGGGTAAAGAATTCGAAAATCAGTGAAGAGAAATTGAGAGAGGAACTGGTTTTAGGGTTTAAAATTGGGAACAGAGTTTTGTTTCTTCAAAGTAGGAGAAATGGAGATGAGGGAGATATGAAGATGAAAAGGGGTAATAATAAAGGAGGGACGAAAAAATGTCTGTTGCAATCTTGCTATTCACCCTCCAATTTAGTCCCTGCCAGTGTGGAAAGTCTTATTGCAGCTGAGATGGCAAGAAAAATGGTCAGATCAACACAGTTAACGATGGGTTAACGTTTTGGATGGGAATGACTAACGGAAGAGACTTTGGGGGAGTTTTTGATGTGTTTCATTGATCCAGGGACGTAGCTGATAGCGAGGTACACTTTCAGGGACTCAAATGACGGTTTACTCATATATTTATTTCATTTTTAACATTTCATGATAGACAACAAATATATATCAAAAGAAAAATAATAATGATGAATGGTGGTCTATCCAGTGAGGATGGATGAGAGGTAACAGTGGAAGAAAATGCTCCGTTGTGACGACAATGGCTTATGGTACGGTGGCTATGAGTCTTGCGGTGGAACGAAGGGTGCCTACATGCATGTTAGCATTCCAACGCTCAAGTTAGTAATGGAATTGAGAAAGAGTGTGTAGAAAGTGTTGTGAAAAGTGAATCATGCCTTGAGGGTGAAGCAAT
>Ga0315913_1009562_pt1 | contig 11347 bp, 4 predicted proteins | sample MpolsnodulesMG_FD_207736 | JGI IMG/M metagenome (GOLD analysis project Ga0315913, IMG submission 207736) | Medicago polymorpha root nodule microbial communities from Los Angeles, California, United States - small nodules | ecosystem: Host-associated > Plants > Roots > Nodule | place: USA... | reverse complement strand
AATATAATATTTTGCAATTGAAGTAAAATAGCTCAAAAAGGAAATAATATTTAAATAAAACTAAATCAAATCTAAATAAAATAAACTCAAATAACATATTAGAAATACTAATTTATCGACTCATCAGTATTCACAATACAATACGAAACAACACAGACTCTGTTTTTCTAGACACTTAAGAATTCTAGGATATGAACTATTGTAAGAATTCTCTAAGTTGTTGATGTTTTGTTTACGAAGTTTTGCACAGAGAGTATTGGCCTTGTATATGCGTGTGTATTGTTGTATTTGTTCTTCAAGTCTTTATCCCTATATATAGACGATTTGAGAGACATTGAGAATTAGCCGTTACATCAACTTGTCTTGCTTGAAGCTTTGATTCTTCACCATTGATCTTTTGCCTAATTTGATAATTGTCCTATGAAGAACTAATTTCAAATCCATTCCATTTGAAAAGGAACAAAGTCTACAGCAATGTTACTGTTATTCTTGTCTTGATGTAGAGACAAAGTTGCAGAGATGGTGGTTGCAGAGTTCGTGGTTGTACGCTTCGTACACCGTACTTTGTCAACTCTGCTGAAGTAGCTTCTGGCGAGATGCTTCTGATAACCATTGCTTCTGATGACGTGTCTTCAGGAGCTCTATCTTCAGACTGTTTCTTTAGACGCACTTCTTCAGACGCATTTCTTCAGACGCATTCTTCCAAACACTCTAAGCTTCAAATAAAATTCCTTTGCTCTTTGACTTGTTCAATCAGAATCTTTATGAATAGCACTTTGATTTGGATCCTGTACACTTGAACAAATTGATTAGCATATCCAATTGATAATTTTTAACACCTTGTTATCATCAAAACTTAAGAGGTGATTTTGAGAAACACCCTTTGTTCCAACAAGCTAAACCGTTGAGATCTCATGTACGATGAAGGAAGCTCACCCTTAACTCGCGTTTAAAGAAGATGTCACAAACAAACAAGTTATCTGTGCCAATACAAACCACTTCGCCTTGTCCAAGACTCGTGCTTGGGGGGCTCGTGAACATACCACCTATAAACAAATCAGAATACAACCCCAAGGAAACTCTCTAAAAACAGAGAACATGTACCTAAGGAGAGGTACGAACCATAAGCGGAACGTAGGCTAAAATTTTCAGCAGATCAATCATTTCGCCTTGTCCCAAGACTCGTGCTTGGGGGCTGTGAATCATCATAATATTCGTAAAGGCTTAAAATCCCTCTTTAACGGCTTAAAGCCCTTCAAAAGGGCTTCTGAAGCCCAGGCGCGCCCTTCCTAGGGCGCCACCTTTCTTAGCTTCTAGAAACATCTAGAAACCGCCTAAAAGACCAAAAGCTCAGCTTTCTTGGGGCTGAAGTCACGCTAAAACAAGCCCACAAGGAGGCTATAAATATCCCCTTTGAGAACACTCTCGAGGCATCTAATAATCAGTCTAAACCCGATAATACGATATTGAACCCTAGTATCCCTTATTGTGCTTTTTGCAAGTACAATAAACTTTATTTTTTCATCCATTTTCCGAACATAGAAATAGGCATATCCATTTAATCTACTAAGGATCATTCATGGTATGTGGTGTATTTCTAAGATTCATACATAGGTAGATGCTTTAGGTGACAATTTAGGAATCACAACTAATTATGTTTCAATTACCTCTGAGAGAGTAAGTCCCACCTTAATAACCTTATGAAAGCATATAGACCATGCAGGATTGACGGCCATATATCTTGTATCGCGTGTATAACCTTATTCTCATCAGCAAGAGAAACTTGACACCTTGAGGGAACTTAAGAGAGATAGGAACAATTTTGTCTCATGAGAAACAACCTCCACAATTACCTTTGGAGGTGAAAAACACCTACTTTTTCTTTTGATCCTTGATGTTCCACCAAGATCCTTGAATGAAATTAATACTAAAATTATCCTATAACACCATACAAATTTAGATCTTCAATTGCTACAAGTGTTCTTAGAAAAAGTTTTTAACCGGAAGAATTTGTATCTATATATATATATATATATCTATATATATATATAGAGAGAGAGAGAGAGAAGAATTGAGAGAGTTTTTCAAACTCATTCAATAAGAGAGAATGAGTGGAGGTAAACATATATAGGTGAGAGAGATAGGAACAATTTTGGCTCAAAATAAAACTAAAATTTTGCTTTTGTTATGATTCATTAAAAGTCTAATTTGAATCATCAATGCAAAAATTGAAATCTGAATTGATAAGAAAATTGATCTGATATCAATGACCTATTATTCAAATCATTGATTCCCATATGAAGATTGATTCAAATCATCGTAAAAGTTATTCAAATCACTCTTCCATATAAAAAAATGGAATCAAAATGATTTGGATCAATTGGTTCTTTATAACTATTGAATTGAATCAAAATGAATCGATTCATTTGTCCCTTTGTAAGAATTGCATCGAATAAGCAAAATAGAAACTTTTTGTCTTGAAAGTGATTCAATTTAAATCATGCCTAGCAAAAAATGAATCAAATCAAGTGTTTCAAAAATGAGAATTTGAAAAGAATTTTTCGTCATAGTTGTTGGTAAAACCATATATTTGAAAAACAAGCTCTTATGCACTAACGAGGACATAAGTGATATTGAAGGCCTAGATTTGAAAGGAGGGCCTTACAATGGTAATTAAGCTACAATTAAACAAAAATATTATCTAATCAAATCAAGGAGAAAACATCAACAAAACTATTATTTAACCAAATGAGCAAACTACAATTTTGGTGTTGTTGCACCATTTGAAGGTAGTTAAGGTAATTATCCATCGTATTACCAACTACTTTCTTATATGTTATATGTCGCATGGGTATTGTTGATATATGTCAAACCCAAATGCCCTATTGTATAACCAACCTCCTATGAACTACAATGACTCCTCAACAAATTCTCCATATGACTACCATCAAATAGAACCACTAAGAAGCTTTAGATTGTTTTATTATGTCTTTGGAGGAAGTGAAAATAACAATCGTGAAGGAAATAACATAGGTTATGATCCCACACGTCGTTCTACCATGTGGTAACTAATGACGTAAGCAATACTTTTTTATTAGACTTTTTCAAATATATTTGTTGTTTCTTATGTTGTGAACTGGATGTAGCTAATTTTCATGAAGTTTGTTTAAAGATATGATATGAATAGTTATTAGTTAAACATACGATCTTTGCTAAATATACTATTCATAGCAGGTGGTAAACTATTCATATTTTTATTATTATGGTTAAATATGTTTTTGGTCCCTATAAAATTTGAAACTTCTAAGTTTAGTCCTTACTTAATTTTAGTAGTTTTTTTAATCCTTATAAAAATAATTTACATGTAGTTTTAGTCCATACTAAAACAAAGTTTTTCTAATTATCATTAAACTCTTAAATTTTTTAACAATTTATTTGAGTCAAGTTTAGAACATTACAAAAGATTTGTTTGCTTATTTAAAAAAAAAAGGTTTGTTTACTAAAATTTAGAATTTTTTAACATGAAATAAATTAAATATGATTTTTTTTAAAAGTCAAAAGTTCAAAATAAAAGTAACAAAAATCTGGACGAAAAAATAAAATTTTGAGATAATTTTTTGCACATGAACTTTTCGTAATGTTTTTAAGACTTGTGCAAACAACTATTCAAAATCTTAAAAGTTTAAGCATAATTAAACAAATTTAGATTTAGTAGAGACTAAAACCAAGTGCAGAAATTTTTATAGGGACTAAAAACACTATTAAAATTAAATAAGGACTAAACATAAAAGGTCTCAATTTTATAGGGATCAAAAACAAAATTCACCCTTGTTATTATAACTAATTTAAACATCCTATAATAGTATGGAAAAAAATATTAATTTAAGTTATCATTATTTGACAATATAAATAATTTTAATAAGATTTATGAAATGTTGTGATTAATACATACTGCGGCGGCCCTAATTCGTATCACAACATCCATTACAATTGAAATCCCAAAAACTTTAGCGCAGTCGCGATCGTTATTTAAAACATTGTGTACCATAATATAAATATGTCAATTCTATGATCAACATGTGAGACAAGTCTTGTTTCATGTATTAACAAGTTTTCATTGTTTGGATCAATAGATTCTCTATTAAATTAAATGAGAAAGGATATGACTTTTTAATCTCATGGTAAAAAAGTTATTTGTGCATAACAGAAGACCATATGTAATAGCCATAAAAATAAGAGAAATCATATTTATACAATCATTTTTTTAACTATTTTTTGACGGCTCTCTCTTATACTTACATTATTTTTTTGTGATGATTAGTTTTGTCATCCAAAAAGATTTAGTTGTGCAATTTATTATCCACTTGTCTTCCATTCATGTGCAATTAATCTATGATATATATTAAATACTCGATCAATAAAAAGAAAAAAAAAAAATTGTCACAAAAATTGTCTCATATAATTGCTCAAATTGAACTACTCTAAAGATAATATAAAAAGATCTTACCAACCACTGTCCTTGTGGCTTAAAAATCATGCATAACACATGATCTTTCTTCTCTAACTAGTAAATCATATGTCCTTATGAGCATAGCTCAGTTGGTAGGGACATGCATTGTTATATGCAGGGGCTGAGGTTCGGACTCCGAACACTTCACTTATTCATCTTGAAAAAGGTGAATTCTAGCCACTAAACTACTTGACAGAAAAAAAATCATATATAGCAAGCTAGTGTACGGTAGCCTGTAGCCATTGCCTCAGTGTCTGATAATTTTCTGCACAAGAAACCAAACGAAATTATGCAAAGCTGGCGTAATAGGAAGCTACTGATAACTAGGTGTAAGATTGCAGTAAATGCTGCAAAAGGAAAAAACCTATTACCACCAGTAAAAAAAACTAGCTTTTCTCATGCATTTGTCACAAAAAACTGCAAATTTGGTTTGATTGTACATTGCTTCGGAAGGCCCCATACGCCACTACCCTTGTAGCATTACATCATGGTCATTATTTGATTTCAATTTCCCCCCTCCCCACACTATCAGAAATTCAATATACTGTAGCTACAGAAAACATCAATGCTATTGAATTGTATTCATGGTGATGCTGAAAATCACCCAGTTGGGTATTTGGAACTCTGAATTCTGGAATTTAAGTAGTGTATCGTACTCAAATCTTTCAAAAAAGGAAAATATTGAGCTGGAAAATGTTCTAGTTTTTTTCATAAGGTTAAGAGTGTTTTACCCTTTTAATATATGTCATTTTCGATTTTCCTTTCTGTAAAATATTTTTTTTGAATTTCCTCTTTGTAATTTGAAGATTTTTTGGTTTTGGACTTTCATGGAAATTTCACCCCCTGTAATTTGAGCAAATTTAGGTTTACCCCGTTGTAATTTGAACAAATTTTGGTTTACCCCCTGTTAATTTGAGCAAATTTCGGTTTACCCTCTGTCATATCTTCGATTTTGTACGGTGAAAATTCATGAAGGTCAAAAACCAAAATTCTTTAAATTTAAAGGTCGAAATCCAAAAAAAATATTTTACAGGAGATAAAATCGAAAATGATCTATATTATGAAGGATAAAACACTATTAACCCTTTTTTATATATGTAATCCATAATATAAGCTAAATATTTTAAGAAAAAAAAAGATGCAAATGCTAACTTGTTTATCCAATGTTGTAAAAAGTTTAATAATTTATATATATATTTTAAAAGAAAGAATTTATATATATTTTTTAGTTTCTTAACTTGTGTCCCAAGACACAAATTAGCACAAACAATTATATTAAATATATTGTTCAATCACTTGAATTATTTTCAAGGTTATAATCTCTTTTGCAAAAAGGTCAGGTTAACCGGTGCCCCGGGACACTGGTTATGAAAACTAATAAAATGAAGTTTTAAAATGAAAAGAACACTTTTTATGTTTTTGAAGAGTTGACAGCACAAATTTCAATGTAATACTTATTACATTTAATTCTTATATTTGATTCCTTAACTGGTAATTCGAATGCATTGATTAACATTAGCCTTGCAAAACTATTTGGAATCTTGTCAAATTAGAAATTGGAAACGTGTCATGAATGAGGTAATATTCTTGATAAATATCTTGCATAAGTTTGCAGATTTTTACAAATGGGTAGAATTTTACAACTGGATTGAAGGATTAGATTTACCATATTTGTGGATTTACGTGACTCCCGGAATCCTGTACGTCATCATGAAAAGGGCCTCAACTACGAACCGTGCAATCATTGTACAGTACGGTGAGAGATGATTTATCTTCGAAATTTTTTGTGCAATTTATCAAACAACCATTGAAAATTACTACAAAATTTTAGACAACATATATTTCTATCTCCATCTTTCTATCCTATACATCATACATAAATTTTGAAATACATTAAAAAAAATGTGTTATTTGGACAACTTTTGACACAAATATGAGGAAACTTACTTTTTTTTACATCTAATGTGTTTTAGAAACACGTGAAATGACAAAAAAATCTAGCGGTAGTTAAATACTGTTGAAGTGTTTTTGATCATTTCCATGTGTTTTTAGAAAACAATGGATATCAAAAAAGCAATACTTAAATACAAGACATTGCATTTGTCACACTTTAGTGGTTGAGATTGAAATAATTCTAAACGGACATTAAGTCTATACTACCACACACATATAGAAGCTTTTTCAATTTTATAACGTGACTTAGGTCAAGGTGAGATATATTTCAGAAAAAAGGCTAACAAATAAATTTAGAGTTAGTTCATAAGGATTACCTAATTAAAATACTTTCTTCTAACCTGCAACTTTAAATCACAATGTCACAACCAATATGATGAGGTACTAGCTTGTTGTGTCAAACAATAAAAATGGATACATGTATAACTGTTTATTATATTATTTTTTTCAAGAGACAAAACTTTTTGTTTTTGGCTCATGTTTTTCTATTTTTTTATAGATATTTTTTTGGTATGTTTTATCTACATTTTTCATTTCATTTTTTTCTTTTCATAACTAAGTTCTACTAGTATCACACTCCAAACTCAAGATGTTAATTACAAATAGAAACCCCAAACTTAAAAAGATATAACAATAATAGACTTGTGAGATTATTCAAGTCGCAAAACCCAAAGTAATTTCACAAAGGATACAACAATAATAAATCAGGATGGCTTAAATAAAGTTCAAGGTACAAAAACAAGTGTCTCGTGTGTATGATAATATATATATGATAGTCCGTCGTAAACGATAAAAAATTCAAGCAAAAATAGCAATTCACATGGAACACACATATATGAAAGAGATATAATAGAAAGTGGAAATATATTTGACTCAAAATCTCATCAGTTATGTTATACATAATTGAAATGGTTAATTTTTCTGAGTATCTCTGCAACAAGCCCCAATAGTTATCGTGTTCTTGAACTTCATTGATTTAAAAACAATGAGTATAGTCCCGAGTTAGCAAACAATAAAAGTAAAATATTTGTCAGATGGAGTGGCTACTGAAAATTAAATGACTGAAAATAAATTTATGGGTTGTCTCTCATTCAGTGTGTGTTAAGCATCGCGAGCTTAACATATATGTCTAAGTTGAGCTTGGGAGCCTTAAACCTTCAGGCTATTGTCTTCTATCTATTTTTCTTCTTTTTATGATTCATGTTTTTCAATTGGTATTCCTCTTGAGGTTTTGAATCAGACCAACTTTCTACCAGTACTCTGAATGCTCACCAATTATCAACAAATTCCATAGCCCTATTGTATACATCGGATTGAGGGGTTACCTTTTTACATTGATAATAATCGTTGGGCCTTATAAACACTTCTTTTTTCTCCAAGTCGACTGATAAGTCAATAATTAGTGTTTTTTAGTATTTATTTTAGTTTATTTTATTTAGATTTTATGTGTTTTTATTCACTTTCTAGAGCTTCGTTACTTCAATTGCTTGTTATTTAATTTCAAGAACAAATGTGATGAAAGATTGAGTCTTGGAGTAAAAGAAAGGGTTTTGGAGCATGATTAAAGGATGGAAGGATCTAGAGCATGATTCGGAGCTAATTTAGGCCAAAAATATGAAGATCTTGTGGAAAAATATCAGGCATGGTCGTTCATAACAATGGCGTGGCCGTGCTTCCAAGTTGTTCAAAGTTTGCCATTTTCCAGAGAGGCTAGCACGGTCCGTGCTTGCAAGCGCACGGCCGTGTTCGAGCCCCAGCTCCCTTTTTGTTGTTTTGTTCCTAAGGTTGGCACGACCTATGCCAAGCTAGGCATGGTCGTGCCAAGGTTCTAGGTTGCTATTTTGAGTTATTTTTAGACCTACCCATGGGTTGCTTGCTTTGTAATTCTTATTCCTATTCTTAGGGCTTAAGCTAGCTTTAGGCTATAAATAGAGCAGCCACTGTAACGCCCCATTTCTATTAAAGCGAGAAAACACGCGAATAAAGCATATATTCAAGAAATAGACGCTACGTCTTCAACAAATATCAAACAACATGCCTTTATAAAAATTCTCAACAGTCGCAGCGGATATAAATCATACATCATCAAAGTATACATGTCATAAGATCATCATACATCAACATATAAAATCTCTGAATCCCGACATATGGACAAAATATCCATAACATAACATATCCAAAATAATCAAACTAGAGTAATCGTAAAAACGGACATCCTAGATTAGAGACTAATCTAAGTCATCGAGACATGAAAATAGAGGAAGCTCCCGCTATCCTCGAGCAACTCACCAAATAAGCAAAATTACTCCTACACTCCGTCTACCCATTGATACAAACAGGTAGACGGTCAAAACCACTGGGGGTTAGCTTCACATCAATCATAATCAACATAAACAAACATAGGTATTCAAGGATTTCATGCATAACACATATACATACCCATCCCTCCTAGAATACTAACATCACACGATTGTTATCCCCCATTCCATACATCTCAAGCTATCACATTACTAACATAACATAGTAGCATATTCAATCCCTAATCAAGTCATCGACCTAAGCTCATCATTCATCAACACCAATCAAAGAAAGGATTACCCACTTTATTCTTCATTTCAAAGTTATAAGCAAGCAATCTTCATCATCAAAGGAATCACCAAATCATATATATATATATATATATATATATACATACATACATATACAGTTCTCACCTCATCATTATTATCAAAATAATTATCATCAAATTGATTCACCAAGTGTATAAGCACAAATAAGTAAGGCATGCAATTAGAGTATAATTCAATTATCTACAACCATCAACAGTAGATCACAACATTCAACGAATTTCACCAATGCACAAATTCATCAAGTCACATATTCAATTATGACACAATTCATCAATCATTCAAATGTATGCAATGTTCTAGACTCTTCTAGATGCATGCGGTACCGTCACCAACAACAAAAGTCGTCACCTCATGATGCAACAAAAACATCATATCCATTGAATACAAAGTATTCAAATCTCACCACTGGATATAAATATCTTAAACCATTGAACACAAAGTATTCAAATCTCACCACTAGATGTAAACATCCTAAGACTCAATATGACTATGATGCATGGACATACAAGCAAAGACTCGACAATACAAAATCACCTCATATGTATTCCACAACCACAATGTAAGATATTGCCTCCATTTACATTGATCAACTCCAACAACAATTGCATTATCAAGTATTTACGTCCACACAATCATCAAGTCACAATTCAAATAATAGTCATCACCACATTATCATGAACATAATCATCATCATAATTATCAACAAACATCAACATCACCATTATCATAATTAACATATATGCATTACTCAACATCAACTATGTTTTACACATATGCATTCTCCAACAATATCACCATCAATCAACATATATGTATTCACCAACAATATCACAATCAATCAACAACATCATACTACTTCTCACAATCCAAAAAAAGGAGAAAATACTTCATACTAAGATAAATATCATTTTCAACACATATCAATTATTCACTTATCTTCATATAATCATATCAAACTATCCACAAAAGATTTGCCAAGTATTTGGTCTTAAAGATCATTTTCGACAAAGTTCGTCTCTCATTTTACAACTTTAAAACAATAGAGACAAATGAACCAAAACCAAGTAAATAAACTCTAGGGGACCTCAACTATGTATACACTTAGATCACATATGAGTGTAGTTGAATATACATATGCGTTTCATCGGCCGACTGCGACAAAATCATCAAAATCACAAAGTTATGACAAGTTCGTATCATTTTGCAAAACGAGCATTATCGACACTTTTCAAAACAAGAGAACTTATTCAAGTATAAAATCCTACAATTCAATCATATCAACATGAACATAGGCCTCTTATAAGCTATCAAATCTTAGTTCAAGGTTTTACCAAAGTTTATTTGAGAAAATCCTAAGTTCGTCTCATAATTACTTAATTTAAAGACAAACCACACAAGAACTCATTAGACCCTTTATACAAAGTTATTTCTTTCATAAAAGCACCCCTAGATGGTTAGGATAAAGTCCCTACACTTAGGAATAAGTTTGGAAACAATTGGATTGAAGAAAAATGCATTTTTAAGGTTTCTGGTCAGGCAAAATCGTAGTATGATTTTTCTCCATCGTAGTACGATTTTTCCAGTGGGAAAACACCCCAAAACCTGGTCAAAATCGTAGTACGATGGCCAAAATCGTAGTATGATGGCTGCCTGACAGACATCATCAAATTTTCCAACTTTCACGTTTTCGCGCGTAAAATCCAAACCGTTAACCCGCTTTCGATGTCGTTTTCTCCTACATTCTCCTAGCACTTAGCTCTATCATAATCTACAGAAAAATTCAAGTTTCAACCATCCCAAAATCGATTTCCAGAACCTCACATAATCGCTTATTTGCAAAAACACTTATACACCGACTTTCACACGAAAATCCCGTTTTCTCCCAAACGACTCGACTAACACAACCACAACATGAAAACAGAAATTCTACTAGATCTAACTCACCCAACAACATCAAAATTTTAGTCAACAACCTCATATATCAAAAGTTCATTTAGGTCCTTCACATGAACAACTCAACACAAACTTCACCAATTCAAACAACAACTTCACAAAATGGAATACTCATGGTACAAATCAACAACAACAACATATCCAATTCAACAAAAACTTCATTTAAACATTAATTCATCACAATTCAACAACACATATCACAATTCATCAATTTAAGCATAATTCACAAAGTACCCATTTCTATGTAACATGAACATGCAAATTCATCATCAACAATTCAACTATCATCAAATTCATATAC
>Ga0315913_1009561_pt1 | contig 11347 bp, 15 predicted proteins | sample MpolsnodulesMG_FD_207736 | JGI IMG/M metagenome (GOLD analysis project Ga0315913, IMG submission 207736) | Medicago polymorpha root nodule microbial communities from Los Angeles, California, United States - small nodules | ecosystem: Host-associated > Plants > Roots > Nodule | place: USA... | reverse complement strand
TGCATTTTCTTTTATAATTAAAGGGGAGGAATAAGGTTCACCATATTGCTGTATTGTGAAAGAAAAGGTCAAACGTTAAATATAACTTCAATTTTAATGTACTTGCAAACATCACTTAGTGAGACAATAGTTTTATGATAACAAAGCTCCAGACGAGGGGAAGTAAAAGCAGAAGTAGCACTGGAAGCCACAGACTTTTTTAAAGCAAGTAGAAAATAATCGATAAATCCTACAATACTCACCAATTATGCATCGACACATGATGAGAGTAGGTGCTGCACCATCCTTTTTGGCTTGAGAAAGGAGCATTTGAGCGGCTTCCATATCATCCTTCCTACAAAAGCAGGCAGAAAATAAATGTGTCCAAGTAAGAACTCAAACTAAATCATTAATTTGACAACACATCCACTTATACCACTTACTTCTCACTTGCCACTATAAGTATTGAGAATGTGATACTGTTTGGGCACAATCCTAATCCTTTCATTTCAGATAAAACCTCCAAAGCCTTCTGAAATTGATCTCCATCACCTGTACGGAACTCACAATGTTTTAAAATCCATTTTTCTAACAAAGAGCTATACCTAAACATTGCAACTGCACACATCAGGGAGAGGGGGGAAACAACTGAACAAGGGATAACATTTAAAACGAAGTTGGAAGTAACCATATTTTAGGTACCACTAAGGTAGAGGGTTTTCACCTATGTCATTAATAAAAAGGAAACGTTTTGGAAAAAGAAATGTTAGCCAGTGTCAAGTTATCTTTGCATTTACTGGCTTGTCCTTATCAGATCTTAATCACATAAAGTTATATTCATGCATATTTAACGCTACTTCTGGGTTATAGTTTCAGTAATCATGCTTTTGGTTTATTTACAAGTTTACTAAGGGTTATTTCTATAATTACAAGTTTAGGTACTTCTATAAAAAGGTGTTTGGTAAAGGGGTTGGCGCAGATTAGCAATTGTACAACAAAAAATTACCTCTTTTTCTGTTTCTCTCACTCTTTCAATATTTTTATTCTCTATCTGCTCTTATTTTCCTAGGGTTGTTGTAGTATTTCCTTGGAGAATTTTAAATATAGGGGTTTATTTATGTAATTATGCATATGTATAAGCTTTGGTTTTGTCGGTTATATTAGTAAATCAACGTGGATTAGTTATTTGTATAAATAGTATCCAGTTTCCCTGTCTTCACTTGTCGACTCTTGGTCCCCTAACTTGAATTAGTCATAAAGTCAGGCACTAACTTATTAGTTATCGAAGAACGAATGAAGAATAATTTCTAACGAATCTTTAACTTTAGTGCTCATGTGATACATCTCTTTGGCCTCTCTCCACGATCTTATCTAATTTGATTCTCTCAATAAACTTTCTCTTCAGATGTGTTTACTAAACAAATTAACTTAAAATCGCCCAATTTCACTAACCCCTACCATCTTCCTTCAAATTTAGTTACTTTTCATATGAAATACTTCTCAAAATCATTAACCAGCATCCTAAATCAATCACTTAGTGTTGAGGCATAAACATCCTGAATGAATGAAAATATGAAATAATAATTTAATAAATGAAAAGGAAAAAGTCAAACTTACAAAGTGCAGTGAGCAAAGCATTAACAGTTGAAACTGTTTGCACCAATTTAAGAGATTTAAGATATTCGTATAGCTCCAATGCTCTCTGCCAATTTTTTGCCTGGAACAAGAATTTTTACATTTGTAAAGCATGGTGAGTTCATTACAGGAAACAGAAGTATTGAAATAACATAAACTAACATGGAAAAGAAACTTAAAAGCATGCTGTAATTGACTTAGGCTGTACCTATACTTCATATGCTACAACAATTTCTCTAAAGTATTTATCTTAGGGTTCTCAGATTAAGAAGTTTAGTTTTGTTATCTTTAGCTTCTAGAAGCAGGGTCGTCAACGAGAACAGAAAATCCTTAAATACTACGCTTAGCGGATAACATCTTTTATGCCTACATATTTCTTATCTAAGATCAGTAGCTAGAGTGCCAGTAAAACCTTTTCATTATAGTGAAACCTATTTCTTATAATACATATTCAATCAAATAAAAAACCTAATAATAGTCATTTAACTGAATTGAACCAAATTTTCCTAAATTAAAGGCATGATTTAAAACTAAAAATAATTTCATGTTATCTGTTTTTAATACATAAGCAGTATTTAAATATACTTTATTTCCATGTATACTTTCAATCTTTATCAATTCTTTTCCTGTACATGCAGATCCTGATTTCACTCTGTTACTCAGCAAAATCAATTACCCAACTTTTTGGGTTGAACAACTAGAAGATGCCAGGGTAAGACCAAACTCATTACTTATTAGCAATGATTTCATTTTTTCCGAGTCTAAGGAGAGGCAGTGACTTAAAATGGTTGACAGTGAACCATGTGTTTCAACTGACAAATATATTACTTACTATCTTATAAAATAGCTCAGATTACTGGTACTCTATTAATTTTTTCAGAAGTTGCAAGCTGACCCCTAAACAAATATGGGCGAGACCTCTTATTTTTGTTCCTCACTCAATCCTCCAAGCACTCTAACTCGTGCACCGTACAATTATCGTCACAGCTGCTGCCACTTGCATGATCAAGAAGGCATTCAACTTGAAATCGCCCGGTTTTGATTTAGGAGCAGCCCTGGCTCCAATCAGGGGAATCCAAAGCGGCTAGTGAAGAAGAATCAAATGAGGGTCGTAAGACTTTCCCTCCAAAGATATTGATTCTTACAGATGGGGGAGACACAGCATCACCTGATAACAACAAACTCAGCAGGAGAGGGAAATCTAGGTTTGCCTCATTGCAATTAAGGAAATATGTAAGTGTACATCACTATTGTGAAATCATTTAATGTTTCAGTGATAGAATGTTTACGGTAAAAACGCAGTAAACTCACTGCCATGGAGGATACAAAAAGTTTTGACTATTTGTACTTGACTGGATATGGTAAAGATTGCATCCCAATGAAAGAATCAAACTTGCTTCTCTCCAACCCAATTGATAATATCTTGAGCCTGGTTTGTCTGTGTCTAGTGTCTTAGTGGCTATGCTTAGAAATCACAACACAGGCAAGATGGTGATGATTCTAGTGCATTAGTGATGGTTTGTCTGTGTCTAGTGCATTAGCACCCTTTGAATGTTGAACAAAGACTTGGAAATTTGGCTCTGGGGTTTGCTGGATAGTATAAAATTTGATTGGTGTGAAGCCAAACGTGGTAAACCAGAACGATTTGATATCTAAGTTTGCACACGGTGTTAACAAAGCAATGGTGGGCACTTATATGCCATAAGAAAAGGGAACATTTAAATCTAGTAAAACAAAAAAGAAATATCACCCTATAATAGTAGATTAATTTTTATGGCTCATGGTGAACTATATGTTTTGATGGTTCACTTATACTCCACCTTCATTTTCCTGTGCGCCAATTTTGATTTGGTTTTTCCTTTATACATTTTACTTGACCAAACATACATACCTTGCTACAGGCGCCCATCAATGAGCTATATGTCATTATTCCAATCTGTACTCCTTCTTTCCGGGCTTGTTGTAGTATATCAAAGGCAGCCTCCAGCTTTTTAGCATGTCCAGCAACATCTATTAGTGCACTCATAAACATCTACAAAGGTGATTCAATAACTTCTGTAAGCAAACAATGGTAGAGAAAGGACAGGACACTACACGCAAGAATCGATTCAAGAAACCACCATACAAATAAAGGCAGATTTTTTTTTAAAAACAAAAAACATGATGTAAATAATCCATAATTACCCAAAAATTCAAAAACATAATACCTCATCAGGGAGCACCCCTTTCCGGGTCATGTCATCGTATACACTACGTGCAAATTCCCAATCTCCAGTTTGACTGCAAGAATTAATTGCAATTGTGTAAACTTCTGAAGATCCCTTTATATTATATTGCTCTATCATCTTATACACTTCACGTGCTCGTTCAACCTATTGAAATGTCATCATTGTTAAGTATTACATACATTTCATGAAACATAAGAATTACTCCAAAAAATATATTTTCATCCTTGAGGGAAATGGAGGAAGAAAGATCCACACCTGACCAGCCTTTGCACATGCCTTCATCAATGTGCCAAAAGTTACGTGGTCTGGCACTATAGGCTGTATTTCAGCTTCCATTTCTGCTATCACATCAAAGGCACGAGCCATTGCTCCCGACTGTGCACATGCAGCTATAAGTGCATTGAAAACAACACGATCTGCCTTCACATTCTACTGCATAAAAATATTTCATCAGTATGTACTATTAACAATTGTAATAGGAACTCGACAAATACCGGTGAAACAATATTTTATTAGAAAAAGATGCTGCAAGTATTGTACCTTTGACCTCATTATCCCATAAGCACCAAATGCTTTAGCTACTTGACCAGCTCTAGCACAACCATCTATAAGTGCCCCGTAGGTATGAACGTTAGGTTCCACTCCAGAATTAACCATCTTGTGAAACACCTAAGCATGCATATTAACATTTTTTACTACATATGGATTTAGAGAAAATATAATTAAATATAATAACATCATGCTAGGGTGAATTAATTAACAAATCCAAGAAGAGAGGCATTGTACTTCAAACATTAGATCAACTTTCCCACTCTTGCCACAAGTTGATATTAGAGTGGTATAAAGTTTGCAATCAGGATCTAGTCGAGCATCCTTAAGAAGCTGAATAACTTGGAAAGCCCCTGAACGTAAAACACAAATGTCATGCACTGGAAAGGTGGAAAAGAAAGAACCTTTTGGAGGGTAACCAGCATCATTTACCTTCTGAATCTTGGGAGCTTGCACACACTGACATAAGCATATTAAATGTACTCAATGTTGGATTTGGAATAAGCCTAACATAATCAAAGGCTTCATTTACGGCTTTTTGTTTCTTGCAGATGTTGAAAAACTTGGCATGATAAACCTATAACCAGTGAATATGACACATAAGAGAAATTCAAAATTGAAGAACAGAATAGCCGGAAACAACCATAAAGATGCATGTACCTTAGTCATATCTAGTAAACCCTTCATTTCCATATCTTTAAGCAATTCTACACATTCACATAACCTAACAAAATCAATGTACTTCAAGATTAGTTTTTCAAGCTTTAAATCCGTAGTTAAGAGACGAAGGGAGGAGTTTGACAACATTGTTTCATTCAAAGCAAATTTGCTACATTTATAAAATTCTTATAAGATTTATCTAAGGACACTTTTATGTTCTTTGGCGTTCATTGGAGTACCTCCCAGCTTTTAGCAAGTTATTATACTTGCTTAGATGCTTTGAAGGATCAACTTTCAGACCATCGTGGACCCTGATTTGATCATTTCTCTGATCAACATGCACCCTGATGTGGGAACTCTGGGGCAAAACATTGTTATTATTGTGATCCATATAGTTCCTTTCCATGTCTCTCACATATCTGCTGGATTTCCTCAATTTTTTACTTGTATGTTGTGGAGGATAGCCTTCCTTGGGACTGGAAATTTTAGCTGCTCCTTCAACGTACTCTGAAACAACAAACGTGATTTACATTATGAAAATTTTATCTAAATTTTGATTGTTCATCATGATGACATTATGAAAAGATTGGCTACATCATCAATGAAATTTTATCATCTTGTATTTTCTTTTATATAAATACCTGCATTTTGTAGAGAAATATCTGCAGATAATCCTAATCCATCCAGGCTGATATTTCTTATAGCTGATGACAGTTCTGTGCTATTCACAAAAGAAGTACTGGGAGATAATGACTTGATACTACTCAAGGGTGTCATGGATTCAGATGCCAAATTATTGTCATCATAAAACATGTACAGCCCTTCCCTAACAGATTCACCAAAAATGACATTGCTTTTGATGGCATGAAGATCAATTTTTTCTTTAGTATGGCCATTGATTGTATCAAGTGCTTTGTCTAAACCAACAGAAGAAGTGTTATGCTCAGGTTTGACCTCACTCAAAGGCAACTCAAGAGCAGAGTCAGCAACATCTTGACTTTCTTCCACTTGTAAAGTCATTTCCTCAGCAAAAGCTATAGATGCCAATGAATTTGATTGGAAAGTCACAGACAAAAAAGGCTCCTCTAATACCTCAGAACTGTTACCATTGACACTAAAGGAACTGTTACCATTAACACTAGAGTCAAGAACAGAGTTACCATTGACACTAGAGTCAAGAACAGATGATGATGAATCTAATGTCCGAGTCTTCATGGTTGTTTCCTGCACCATAGAAGATTGCAAAAATTGAAGGTGGACCTCTTGGTCCTCAAAAACATGGTTTTCCTTTCCGTTGAGGTCATTTAACTTCCCAATTTCGTTCAGTGAGTTATCCCTTTGAAATTCTGGAAATCCAAGAATCTGGCTATCAATGACCTGGTTCCCAACGTTACTTCCTTGTGGTGATAATGCATATTTTGCATGTCCCTGTGTCAGTAGTGGTGAAAATGTTAAGGTTTTATTAATTATATAAATAGAAGTATAGAACATGTGCAGTATGCAATCAATTCAAAAATACTTTAAACTAGGCCACAGAAGAAAACACTAGAACACTGTGAACATTAAGAGACTGTTTGGGAAGGGAATTTGTTTTGTTTGGAAACAACATTATGTCATGGACTTTTTTTACTAGCTTATAGTGTTTTTTGATAAGCTACTTCAGTAGCTTTTGAGCTTATAGCTTATCATTTTTCTCAATTTTAGTCTTCCTATCTTACTGAAGAAGTAGTCAAAGGAGGAGCATTGGCGTAACGGTAAAGTAGTTATCACGTGACTGAAAGGTCACGATCACGGGTTCAAGCCATGGAAACAACCTCTTGTGTAAAAAAACAGGGTAAGGCTGCGTATGCGGGAGCTTTAGTGCACTATGCACTGGGCTGCCCTTTTTATCTAACTGAAGAAAAAAATTAATTAACTATTTATCTTTTTATGTCATTTCATATTTCATCAACTAGTTCAAGCGCTAAATTTATCAAATACTACAAATTCAATCCGCTATTATTTTTTTTTTCAAACAAAGCCTAAGTAGCGACAATTTTACATAGCAAAATACCACCATATGTATAACACTAAATTAAATTAAAAAATTTACCATCAGAGTTTGACCATTTAATTAAGTAATAACTTATTTGAAGCTTATCATGATAACTGCTAATGTATCAGCTGTTTTTATAATAAAAAATAAAATAAAGTTAAATTGTTTCTATATAGCCTATCTTAGAGAAATTATGAAAAGAACAATGTTGTAAGCTGTTTACATAAGTTCTCGTAAACAGTCGCACAAAGTTTGTGTTAGTTGATAAGTTTAAATAAGTCAATCCAAACAGGTGAACTGAAATCAAACTTAAGTTTCGATATCGAAAAATACATATAACAGAAAACAAACGTTTAAAGAATACAAAAATGCAGCACCGAATTCTAAAAAAATTATAACGAAGAGTGTAGAGTGGATTAACTAACCTGGTTGAGATTCTTCTTTTTCTTACTGTTGAGAGTGAAATGAATCCAAGAAACAGCAGATAAAGTAACAACGACAACAACAACAATAAGCTGAGAGTTTAAAGCAGCCTTGAATACAAACCGCGGAGAATGAAGACGAAGAAGTCCTAACCTATTGCTCCGTTTATTACGAGAGCGAAGCGATGAAGCTGAAGCTGAAGATGAAGATGTAGGAGGTTTGAGACTGTGATTGCAACCGAGGAAGTGTGTACGAGAAGAAAGAGAGAGAGGAGAGGTTAATCGGAGAGAACGGTGGTTGCAGAAGAGGTTGTTAACATCCATGGATGAAGAGAGAGTGAAGAATGAAGCATTAGCAGAAAGAAGAAGAAGAGTGTGAGACTTGAATTGAAACCAGAGGTAGAGAAACTAGTTGTTAGTGATGATGGATATCCTGTTTTTAGATGACGTGGCGCGTTTTTGATTTTCCGTTAATCTGTGAGCCACCACAGATTCACTCCAACTTGCTTCTCTTGGAAAATACCGTTAATCATGTAATAGATAGATCAAATTATTAGTTCTATTTTTGTCATGAAAAATGAAATTAATTTGCTAAATAATACTAGATAAATATCATATAACACTTTTATCGAAGGTCATCATATAAAATTAAATCTTTGATTTTTTATTTGTTTTTACTAAATAAAAGTGAGGAAGACATCAAGGAGAAGCTTAGACATCCCGACTATGCCGGCACCCTGAGAAACCTTCATCCTCAGCCACTCACTCATATAAATATTATTAGAAAAAAAAGGAAAAAAATTGTACGAGAGAGGAGATCAAACCAAAACCCTCTAAAAAAACAACGGAGAAAGAAAAGATGAAAATCAAACAAAATTATGGAAAATGATAATTTGGCATGTCATATTTGTCCCTAAAGAAATCTTCCCTAATTAAATCAGGCAAAGCATCCCACCAAAAATATGAGAAGAAAGTTCTTGAAGACCCAGAGTGAAACAATTATGTCATCTATTTCGCCAGATACAAGGCACCAATTCAGGTTTCTTAAACGCAAGAAGGGTGCTAGAAGAATCTCCCTCAATCCAAAGTGAGCCCCCAGTGATTACGAGCATCAAATTCCCTAGCAAATAATGAATCCAATCAATTCAGCCTCAAAAATAGATATGTCCCCCAAATTAGAAGAGAATATGCCAAAATAAATGAGGAACTCATTCCACGAATGTTCCAAAAGAAGATCTTCATTGAGAACCCAGAGTTGGAAGACCTTGAGACCAGGTTTTAATTACTGAGTGACTTGCCTTCTTTTTTTGCGACTTCGATAAATACATAATGAAGGGTGTTTTTGTGTTGTTATTGGTGTCTGTTAGAGCTTGCAGAATGGTATCTAAGTCCTTGTTAACATTTGAAGAGCAATGCTTCTTGAAAACAGAAAAAGGATGCTGACTAGCGAGTGATACATTGTCCCCCTCCTGCGAAGTTAAGGTTGGCTGGTCACATGTAACGAGCTCCAGAACTGACATTTCATTCGAAGTTGCAGATGTAGTCCTTGCTATTTCATCTATCACATTGTTCAAAGAAAAGTGGAATGAAGTGTCTGACATAGATGCTTACCTTTCCTGATGTTGTTCAGTCGGAGCAGCTGAAGCAAGACCGTCATTTTGAGGACTAGCAAACTACACAGGTGATGAAGTTCTAGTATCACCATGAACTACCACGACATCTGAAGCTACTATATCACCTTGGTCGACATCAGAAGCTACAGTGTTGGCAACACTGCATGCAATTAATATCATTATTGACTGGTGTAGTGGATATTGGAACACTTATTGGTTTCTCAAAAGCTCTTGACGAGCCTATTCCATCCGGATTGGACTTCTCTTTGTGTTGCTACTTCTGAACAGGTTTCTGCGCAATCTCAGTTTGCTTTCCTTTTTCCAACGCAGCATGCTGTGTGGGGTGCACCCAACGGCAAGTCGAGACATGGTGTCCAATGACTTGACAATGAGAACAGAATTCTGGGATCCATTCATAAGTTACCTCAATAGGAAATGCAAAGCCTTCTCTTTCGACCATTATCTAATAAAACAAACGGCGGGAAAAATCAATGTCAACAAGAATACGCTCGTAATGGCCAACCAGCAATCTCCAATAGTGTGCGCTCCAACCAATACTCTTGTGGCAACTCCGTTAATCGTACCCACACCTAAGCATGTGCTGTCTTTGCATGTGTTCATTAAAATCCTTTGTCGATTGGGATAAGCGCAGGAACCCCGATTTCAAGTTGATCTTGCCCATAGCCCAAACTAGTCGCATATCAGCAAAAAAGGCAAAAGAGAACTCATAAAACCCATTTCCAAGAGATATCATTTTCCATGGCGCAGTAGTTTTCCATTGTTTCAATCATTTATTTGTGATGTCCTTGGCGGTATAGGGTTTATCACCTTTGTTTAGAACAATTCTACCGTGCAGATTGTTCTTACATGCTTCAATACCCTTGACATACACCTCCTTTATAAGAGACAAAGAATCACCTTTCAGAACCGGATGGGGAAGTGGCGTGGTGATGGCAGGGGACAAATAAGTTAGTTAATAGTGGTTAGACTATCTCATAAATATCAAATGACAAAAAAAATATTTATATGTTATAAGATATAAGATCAAATTATACTTGATGTAACTTATTAAAAAATGTTATAAGTTAATAAATAAAATTGGTTTGTTCTAATTTACGGTGATAGTTACATGTCTCATGATCAAATTTGTTTGAGGTTTTTTACTTATATAAGTTTTTGTAATACTTCAATGTTAGGGTTAGTTACTAGTTCAAATATGATATAAGTTTGTATTTCTTTTTTGGAAATGGTTGGAATGTGTTCTTATCTATTAATATGTTTTTGGTTCACACGTCTTGTTGCTGCAAATGCTTGTCAAAAAGCGTTTCTAACTAATCGCGTGGGAGATTTTAGTTTGGTTTGTTGGATAGACATGTTTCTTTTTGGTCTCAATTAAATGTTTTCCTCGACCTTGGTTTGATGTATTCATCACACTCGTACAACTATTTGGTATGATTCATGTTGACCCGGTCATTTTTGTTTTTTTATCTTTTCTTAGTTGAGGGGTGCATTTATATTATTGTTTATCTACATTTTTTTTTAGGGATATTGTTTATCTACATAACATTGTCATAATTGGTATTGATCAATAGAGAATGCTCCGGTTGAAAAAAAAAAATATAATCAGACTAAAGACTTTAGTATTCTCTATTATTTTTTGGGTATTTAGCTAGCCCAATCCAAAGAGATTCATTTCATTTGATTTTACAAAGCAAATAATCTATGGGTATTTTTGAAGAAAAAAGTCTATGAGTGTCAAGCTAGTTGATACTCATATAGATTCAAAAGTCAAATTTCTAACTAATTAGGGTGAGCTCCTATCAGATTCAATGAGATATATGAGATTGGCTAAAAAAATTAACTATCTGAGAGTCACTCGTTATTATATTTTCTTTGCAATCAATGCGGTAAACTGATTCTCAAATTCTGTTTACTAAGAGCACATAAATGGTGTATTCTGGATTCTAACATGCATGAAAGATGATCTTGAAAAATTTCTCATTTAGGGAGATAGAGGACATAATCAGATAATTAGTTACTTAACTTTTGATTAGGCATGCTCATCCATTGATGGGTGATCCACTTCTTGCATTGTGTGTTGATGGAGAAAGCTTGATATCTTAAATGAGTAAGAACCAAAATGTAATTGCAAGATACAACGTTGAGGCAGAATACATGTCCATTATATTAAAATGTCAGTGGAACACAAACAATGGTTCACCTCTT
>Ga0315913_1009560_pt1 | contig 11347 bp, 8 predicted proteins | sample MpolsnodulesMG_FD_207736 | JGI IMG/M metagenome (GOLD analysis project Ga0315913, IMG submission 207736) | Medicago polymorpha root nodule microbial communities from Los Angeles, California, United States - small nodules | ecosystem: Host-associated > Plants > Roots > Nodule | place: USA... | reverse complement strand
CATGAGATACCAAAAACTGCAAATATTTACATAGAAATAAAGAATTAAAACATTTAGATCAAATTCTAGAATTGAACAACTAATCAGCATACAACATGATCAGAAATTTAAGGTGGAATTGAACAACTTACATTTGATGAAATTTAAAGTTTACTCAAACACCGCCAAAAGGCGGGGTTTGAGCTGCTGCCCCAACTGGTGCAGAAGGTCCAAGTGCTCCATTAAAAGCTGAAATACAAAAAAATCAATTATATTGTTACAATTATATTACAATAATCAGAAATATATGTGAACATAAAACACTTACTTGTTACAACAGACTCTGAGATCTCAAATTCTTCATTCAAGTCATTGAATTGAAAAAAAGATGGCCTTAACCAATTTTGGGAGCAAATCAAAGCCTCAACCATTGGTGGGTTAAGAGAGGTCCTAAAAGTGTCAATGACTCTCCCACCAGTGCTAAATGCACTTTCAGATGCAACTGTGGACATCAGAGTAGCCATCAAATCTCTAACCATGTTTGACAAAATAGGGTATTGAGCTGAATTTGTTTTCCACCATAAAAGAAGGTCAAATTTGTTATCATCCTGATTGTCCTCTTCCAAATACTTCTCTAGTTCATTCCTTCTATCCACCAAATCCTTCTCCTTCAAGTGTTGTTTGAACAGATCGGTCCTTGCCAATTGTGAGGTAATTTCAGCAAAAGCTTGAGCTTGGCTAAGGGAACTAGCAGTAGAAGCATCAAAAGATGGTGGGGCAGTTCTGTTTTTATGCTCAAAAGCTTGCTTGTACCAAAAAAACATCTTGAACAAATTAGCACTTATCGAGTTCTACAATTTGGTAGCAAAATCAGAATTTCCAGCATACATTCCCTCCAAAGACCACTTCATATATCGCATTTTATACCTTGGGTCCAGAATCACACCAAAATAAAGTAGTTGGTTAATGGTTGCAACATTACCCCAATATTTATCATACTTCTTCTGCATGTCTTTAGCCATATCAGCCAAAACAGTGTTGAGGTTTAAGCTTGACGCATTTAGCTCACAAAGAATAGTAGACATCTGATGAAAAGCAGTGTATGCTGACTGCTGTGAGGCTGAAAAAAGCTTTGTTGCATCATAAAAAAACTTCAAAAATCTAACAAAAGCACGGACATTTTCCCAATCTTCTACAGTTGGAGGACCAACATTACCAAAACAGTCTTTATAGCTAGAGTCCTCATCAATCAGCTTCTCAAAGGCCGGTTCATACTTCTCCGCAGCATCCAACATTAGGTAGGTAGAGTTCCACCTAGTTGAGATATCTAGACACAACAATTTCTTACATGTAATCCCAGCAAAGCTTACACACTCCTTAAACTTGGCTGTCGTACCAGAGGATGACCTAACAAATCTAACAGCATTCCTAACACTTGTTATAGAAAGATGATGGTCCTTCATTCCTTCCTCAACCACCAAATTAAGAACATGGGCACAACACCTTACATGGAGATATTGCCTATCCATCACCAACCCATTCATAGTTTTCAACCTTCTCTTCAAATAAGCTAAACATACATCATTGCTGCTTGCATTGTCAACAGTGATAGTAGTCACATTTCTCAACCCCCACTCTCTCAACACTTTCTCTATCTTTTTACCAATGGTTTCCCCTTTGTGGTTTGGTACTACGGAGAAGCTAATTATCCGCTTTTGGTACTTCTAGTCATTGTCAATAAAGTGGGTTGTTAGGGTAATGAAATTGAGATTCTGGAGAGAAGTCCAACAATCAGTTGTTAGAGCAACACTCGGACAATGAGACTTAAAAAAGGCTTTCAACTTAACCTTTTCTTCAAGGTATAGCTTTAAACAGTCTCTAGCTACAAAACGCCTTGAGGGGATAGTGAATTGAGGTTGTAGTTGTTTGCAAAGGTTTCTAAATCCCTCCCCCGCCACACTCTTAAAGGGTTGTTCATCTGCAATTACAAAGATAGCTAATGCTTTCCTACATGCTTCAACATTGAACCTAGTGCTAGCTACACCTAAGATGCTACCTTCGCCAAATGCAAGTGTTGTTTGAGTTGGATTATTATGTAAGGCTAAAGGATTTTAAGGACAAACATCAATGTGAGCAAGCAAGGTGGAAGTGCCATGAGACCTAGAGCCACAACGGTACTTCTTATGGCAGTGTTTGCATGCAGCAGTAGGTATTGGGCACTCACTCTGAGGTAAAGGATTAAAGTGTTCCCATGCACGTGACCTACACCTATTACCATCAGCATTTGCTTGCCTCTGCCTTTTAGGAGGAGGTGCAGCTGGAGCAAGTTCAGCTGCTGGAGCAGTTTCTGATGTCGGAGTAGTTTCTGCTGCTGGAGCATTGATTGCTGCAGTTGCAGCATTTGGAGTTTCAGCTAATGTAGGACTATCACTAGACAAATCCATCTCTATAAAAAAAACAAAGAAAATTCATAAGTAACACCACATAAATTTACATATAAAAGCAAACATTTACATATTAATAGTTCCGATGCCTTTGTGAAAAATGCATACATTTAAATGCTTGGAATAAAAGAATGTACCTGATCACAAACTCATTGAAAACATAGAATTAAATTAAGACATCAACTTAAACAAAGACATCAAAACCATTTAATCATGAACATATCACAAACTCAAATATTTACATATAAATAGTTCTGATGGGTTTGTGAATAAAGCATTCTTTAAATGCATGGAAAGAAAGAATGTCAATCACAAACTCATTCAAAGCATATAATTAAAGTAAAAAAATCAACTTGAATAAAGGTATCAGAACCATTTAATCATGAACTGAACACAAACTCATATAATAACTCAACATATGCAAAATAAGTGAAAGAATCTCATCTCATATCAAAGCTAAACATGAATAAAAATGAAGCACATACAATATAGATTTACACATTAACAGAGCACATTAACAAACATATTAACATGGAAAGAAAAAACATGTATGACGAGGATCATTTAGAACCTGGTTCAGAGTTCAAGCTGCAGTTTTCTTCACTGTAATCCATCAGCTTGTATCTTTCTCCTTTCTAACTATATGCACTACATCTCAAACAAAACATGTTATATTATTAGTAAACAATTTGCAAGAAATAAAAAATTATATTAAGTAGCAAGTAATGAACTGATTAACACTTAAGTAGTAAAAATAAAAAATAAACCAACCTTTTTGAAGCAAATGATTCAGATCAAAACAAGTTTCCAAATTCCAATCGTGTTACACCATGAGGTTCAGAATGAAACAAAAGAAGAAAAAAAAAAATTAGAAAGTATAAAAAGTATATTACTTAGCAAGTTATAAACAGATTAACAATTAAGCAGCAAGTAAGGAACAACTGAACACGTTATAAATAAACAATAAACTAACCTTTTTGAACCAAATAATTCAGTTCAGAAGTTTCCACATTCCAAACGTGTATAAGCAACAGGTTCACATTGAAACAAAAGAAAATTAAAATTAGAAAGTATATTAAAAAAACAATTATCCAACGTAAAAAAAATAGAAAATTATAACACAAGATGCTCAAGAGACACCCTTAAAAAAAAAATTATCCAACGTAAAAACTGATTCAATGAAGAAAAAAAATTACTAACCTTATAATATAAGCAATAAACATAGAAAATACACTTGTTAGATCTTCAAGATGCTCGTTCAAAAAATAAATAAAGAAAAAAAATTATAACACAAACAGAGAAAAAAAAATCAAATAAACAATGAGGAAATCAAAAAGTTGAACATCTAAAAATCTAACACATAAAACTAACCTTATAAGTAAGAAACGTTGTTGAAGATGAATATTACAACCCTGAAACATAGATAAAAATAAAATGGTGTTAAGAACATGATGAAGTAAAATGTGCAGATCAAAAATGATGACATTAGGAATTTAAGAACAAATAAAAAATGATGTTATTAGTAATAAATGTGCAACACGATGAAAATAGATGGAAAATGATGAAGTAGGACAATAAAATTTAAGAACATGACAAACTGTAGTTGAAGATTGAAGGAGAGACTGACCAGAGAAAGGAAGGGGAAACGGCGCAAGCAGTGTTAGGAAATTAGGGTTTGGAGACAAATCTCAGCATTTATATGAAGGGTTTTGGGTTGGGTTGAGGAAAATATTTGGGCCAGACAAGTGAGCCCAGTAATAATATGTAATGGACTTATGGGCAACGGTTCGGTTTCGGTTATACACGGTGCTAAACACACCCCCCGCCACCGTCCACTACTAACCAGCACAAACCGAATTATCCACCCGCCCAACCCGCGAACCCGGTTTTGACCCGACCGTTCCCTTTATTATCTCGCGGGTCGGACGGTTTCGGGCGGGTCGGATCAGTTTGTCCAGCCCTACCTAACACACACCAAATTAAGGGCTACTATCAAAACCAATAAGAAATCTAACCCTAAAAACAAGTCAAAACCAAACCCTGCCCTTTCTCACGAGTGACCACATAAATAAAATCCAATCTCCTATCGACTGTTGATCACCATAACCCCAACAATAAACCATTTAACTGATCAAAACCCTAAAAACAAAACCTCGACTTCTAAATCAGTCTCTAAAATATTTTGTGACCGATTTAGAGACCAACTTGTAGTTGGTTAAAAAAGCCAAGATACCGGTCTCTAAATCGGTCTCTACGGTGACTGATTTATTTCAATCTCTAAAGTGGTCACTAAACAGCATGTTTCTAGTAGTGAACACCTGAATAATATTGTTCCAACACTCCTTCGAATTCCACCACCACTCGACCTCCGGTCTGCCGGAGAAGTCACAATAACAAGCCAAAAGACTTGAGTCAAGAAACTGACTCCCGATCTCGAATCAAAATCTATCGGCCCACCAAACTCTAGAAACAAATCACTAATGCACCCCTCAACACCCGATCTACCGAAGAAAACACCAAAACAAGCCCAAAAATTTGAAAATAGAGACTAACTTTCGATCTCAAATCAAAAGCGATCGGCCCCCCAGAATCTAAAAAACAAATCTAAGGCAACCGACTGTCGTTAGGTGGATGGTAGCACAAACAAAGCAGATCATGAAGAGGCCAAATGAAGACCCAAAACTAACACAAGCTAACGAAAGTGGAGTTAGACACATATCTAAGATCACACATGAGCAAACACCAAAAGAAAACCAAAGACCAAACCCCCAAACATAAACAGCCCACCCACTCCTCAACATCATCGCCACAACCAAAACGTCACTCACACGCAAAAAGAACCCCGTTAACAAATTAATTAAAATTTACTTTGTTGTCAAACTTTTTAGCCTGTAATTTAGTCCTTTGGACGTATATGTGTAATTGTTATTGTTATTAACGGAAATACAAACACTAATAGGGTTGTATACATTAACCATTTAAACTTTAAAAATTGTTTCATCCAAGAATCTAACTAAGATTCTCCTTAACACTTTTGATGAAATTCATTAACCACTAAAGATTAAACCAATTGATTGATTCGTTTTTCATATTTATTTTTTTGAGGGAATCGACGTTTTTCATATAAGTATATACATGTCACAATAAACTATTTTTTGAAAGGATATCACAATAAAATATTATTAAGTATTCGATTTATATATAGGTATAGACGTGGATTATGCATTTATCCTTATAGGATGATATTTTAGGGTAGAAAGACATCACCATCATAAGCGCACAAACATAGTCCCTTTGATTTGAATCCATGCATGCACTGGCATCAGAAGTCACACGCGCCTCTCATCAATTTCCTTTTTTTTATTTTTTTCGTTTTTTATAAGTGCATGGCACATGATATTTTATTTTCTCCATTTGACAAATACTTTTTCTTTATTGGAAAGATGAGGTTACAGTGTTCCATAACATGCACTACATATAACTTGAAAATAATCATTCAACTTTGGAGGCGATGATAAAACATGCAAGGTTGCAGTACCGTGGTTAAATATTTTGTTTAAATATTTTCAACAATTAAAATCAGGACCGTGGTTTAAAAAGAAGAAAAATCAGGACCGTGGTTAAAAAAGAAAAAAATCAGGACCGATCAAGGGTAAGGGTACTAATGTTATGGTTTAAAGCCCACGACAAAAAAATTATTTTTCATTAGTGTTTCTGAAAAAATCATTGACTATTGAAAATTAGTGGATGGACTCTGACAAATTTTCATGCATTGTTTTTTTTTTTTTGGGGAAATTTTCATGCATTGTTTTTTTTTTAGGGGAAATTTTCATGCATTGTTGTTTTATTGTATCAATAAATCACAATCATTCTTATAAGAAAAGTCAATTTTTGCTAACCATTTATTCCTTAACTGTAGTTTATTTGGTTCTCTTTAGTATTTGGTTCGTGGTTGGTTGGGGTTTTTTTCTCAATGGATCTTCATTCTATTTCAAACCATTTCAATCATTATGCTATCTTGATAGGTGATTCGAAAGCGAGACGATCTTTTTTCCATTTAATTTGGTTTACCACATTGTGTGTGTCATTTGGCAAAAGCGAAATGACGGGGCGTTTAATCATAAAGAGAAATAGACCCCATTAGTTACTTGATAAGGTTAAATATTTGTCTTTGTGGTGGCTGAAGATAAGGCTGCAAATGTTATTGAGTTTGCTGGTTAGTGGCAACGTCCCTTTGATCGTTATCAATGCCCTATTCTTTTGTGGCATTGGTTAGTTGTTTTTTATATTTGAACTCTTAACTTTTTCTCGACATACCTTGTAATGGGGAGGTGAATTTTCTTGGTGTTTAATATATTTCATTTTGACTTGTTAAGAAAAAGTCAATTTTTTTTTAACGATTTGAGGCTTATAAAAATCTTTACATTGACCTTAAACACGAATTAAATTGTAAATTATAGGATTTTTTTTAATAAGTTTATAGGAATTATTTAGATATTTCTCCCAAAAAAGAAGAAGAATTATTTAGATATTTGGCATCTCCTACGAAACTGGTTGCCAACAAAGGCAAATTTGGCGGCTCGTGGTATGCTTGCTCATGACGCGCAACTGTGTGTCTCTGGATGTGGGGAAGTGAAGACTGCTCTAAATTTGTTAGTTTTCTGTCCCATATTCAGAGAGTTATGGCATCATGTTAGAGATTGGATTGGGGTTTGTAGGGTTGATCCAGTTGACATTGCTGATCACTTTTTTCACTTTACATATTTGACATAAGGGGCCGTGTTCAGACGCTCCTTTATGCAACTTTTGTGGCTGCTCTGTGTGTGGGTGTTGTGGTCTGAACGTAATAATAGGCAATTTAATACCACTGAAAATACTATTCATCAGTTGTTAGAAAAGGTTAAAATTCATTCCTACTGGTGGATGAAGGCAGCTAATGTTGTTTTTGTGTTTGGGGTTCATAGTTGGCTGACATGTCCACTACTTTGTTTGGCATTGGTTAGCTGTTTTTTTGTTGTCACTGTTTTCTGTTGTGTTTGAACTTCTGATGTAATTTGCTCGCTTTCTTCTAGCACGCCTTGTGTGGAAGTAGCGATGCTTTTGGTGTTAATATAAAATTTTATTTTCGCCTCTTAAAAAAAAAGATATTTAATTACTTACATGTCCTACCATCCTCTAAAAAAATTACCTACATGTCCTAACTAAGAGATCGTGAACTTCTTGTTTTCGTGGTAATGATGAGACAATATCATACAGAAATAAGGGGAATTTTCTTGAACTTCTTGACTTTCTTGTTAACCACAATGAAACTATTCATAAAGTTTGGAAGAGTAGTCGTGGAAATCTCAAGTTAACAGCTCCTTCAATTCAAAAGGATATTGTTAAAGTGGTTTTTATTCAAACCACTCTTGCTATACTTGATGATCTAGGAGATTCCTTATTTGCTATTATGATTGATGAATCTCGAGACACTACTAGAAAAAGCAAAATTAGCGAGGGAAATTAGTGACGGAAAAAATGAAATTCCTCACAAATTCCTTGGTCGCAAAATTTAGTGACGGAATTAGAGAGGGATTTCACGTTTTCCCTCATTAAATATCCCTCACTAATTTTTGTTTTTTTAGTAGTGAGATGTCGCATTTAAGGAGCAAATAGTTGTGGCTTTGAGTTATGTCAATAAGAAAGGCCAAGTTATTGAGTGTTTTCTTGGTCTTGTTCGTGTTACAGATACTTGTGATTTATCATTGAAATCAGCTTTAGAGTCGGTGTTCGCAAAACATGGGTTGAGTTTGTCAAGAATACGTGGTCAAGGATATGATCGAGCAAGTAATATGCTAGGTGAATTCAATGGTCTCAAAAGCTTGATATTGAATGAGAATTGTTCTGCATTCTATATTCATTGTTTTGCCCATCAACTCCAATTAGCTCTTGTATCATTAGCAAAGAAGAACATTGAAATCGCATCATTTTTTAATTTAGTTGGTAATTTGTCTAATTGTTGGAGCATCATGTAAGCGTCGAGATGCTCTTCGTGAAAGTCAAGTTAAAAAGGTGAAGGAAGCATTGCAAGAAGGAGAAATATCTAGTGGGAGTGGCTTGAATCAAGAAACTACAGTGAAGAAGGCGGGAGAAACTAGATGGAGCTCACATTACGGTACATTACACAGTATTTTTCTTTATACTCTTCTATGATTGATGTGCTTGAAATAATTGAGGAAGATGGAAAAAGCTCAGAGAAAAAGGGCGAAGCAGTGCTCTTGTTGAAATATATGCAATCTTTTGAATTTATTTTCATCTTGCACTTGATGAAAAAAGTTTTAGCAATTACTCATGAGTTATCTCAAGCATTACAAAGAAGTGATCAAGATATTGTAAATGCCATTAAATTAGTGAAAATGTCCAAACTAGAGTTACAAGCTATAAGGGATAATGGTTGAGACTCTTTGCTCAATGATGTTTCATTATTTTGTGAACATCATGATGTTGTCATGCAGAATATGGATGATCCATTTCAAACATATAAGAAGTCAAAGCGTAAATCGGAAAGAGTTTCTAATTTACATAATTTTCAAGTTAACTTTTTCTATCAAGTGATTGATTTGCAACTTCAAGAGTTGAATAATCGTTTTACTGAAATGAATACTGAGTTTCTTCTTTGTACAACTTGTTTAAGTCCAAGAGATTCCTTTCTTGCATTTGATAAGGAGAAGTTGAATCGTTTAGCTCAATTTTATCTTTCAGAATTTTCTCGTGTTGAGTTGTTGGCACTAAATTCTCAACTTGAAAATTATTACTTGGATCTATGCTATGATGATGCATTTCCAGAATTAGGAGGGATTGGTGATCTTTGCATAAAGCTAGTGGAGACAAGAAAACATATTGCATACCTGTTGGTATATTTGCTGTTAGAGTTATCTTTGATATTACATGTGGCAATTGCAACAGCTGAAAGGGCTTTCTCTGCTATGAATATTGCCAAGAATCGGAGGCGAAATCGCATGGGAGATGAATGGTTAAACAATTGTTTAGTTACTTATATACAGAGAGATACTTTTGTTGATATTGAAAATGAGAAAATCATCCAATGTTTCCAAAATATGGAGAATCGTAGAGGACAATTATGATGTATATCTATGCTATTAAAAATGAAATATAATATATATATATATATATATATATTTATATGTGTGTGTGTGTGTGTGTTTATTTAATGTTTCAAATTTATATATATGTGGTGCCCCCATTTTTCAAAATTCCTGGATCCGTCGCTGATCTTAGTTAATTATGTTAATAGATCATAACTCATGAAGACATGTCCTGTTTATTTCAAATTTATAAATATGATCTCAATTGGAGTAAGCTTGTGAATTTAAGGATATTTTGGAGGGTTTGTTTCTATCGGTGGAGTTTTAGGTTTGAGAATTGACTTTATGAGATGCTATCGGTTTGGTGCATTATCGGCTTGATGCATGATCTATGGATATATATAATCAATTGTATGGTTTTTGTAAAATGAAAACCCTTTAAATTTAATTGAATTGGTCATTGATTCTCGATGATCACCATTTGCTCCCCTACCCACAAAAAATCTTTTGGAGAACACTATTTTTTCACACACCACACTAAATATTTATGAAAGGCATATGAAATCAGGATAAAATCCAAAATGGCTTAAGAAGAATTATTCACAATTCACTCAAATTCACAAATTTGTTCTGCCACGACCGCCACCTATTTTCCAATGCCATTACTACCAGTTGTCACATCGATATGCTCGTTAGATTAACCCCCAAATAAACAAAAGGAAGGTTGCCCAATTCACAATGAAGAAACCCTGTCGTTTTCTCCAAAAATAATCATATCCATATTCACTCCCAATAGCCTAATCTTTTAAAAATTGACTTTTAAAACCAGAGAAAACCTTAATCCAGTCATTATTTTAATCAAGAGTCTAGACATATGAGATACCTCAATGAAGTTGCATCAATATTTGATCAGGACCGACTAATTATTAAGCTTAAACATACGAGTTGGTGCAACAAATACAAGAAATTTTTATTCAAGGATTCTTGCTTGCAGCTTTCAAATAGGATGGCATGTGGAAGCCACATAAGAAATTTGAATAAAACTTAAAAGGCGTGGTTGCAACTTTTGTGAGGGAGGAAGTATTGGGGAAACCTTCTAATTTTGGGGATCCTTATGACTTTATTTGGTACCCACCAGATATAACTTCGGACCTCTCTGAGGCTTGAATCGTGGAGGCTCCTTCGTATAGGGATCGTGTTTATAGTATGCAGTGTTGTGCCTTTGTTATGTATGAGTGTTTCCTCTGTTAGATTGGAGTTAGGCTCCCTTTTCGTCTTTTGGAACGGACGTTCTGAATCGTGTGTAGGAAGGCCTTTGTTCTAATACGCCAATGTTATGACACTGAGGCATGGGTGAAAAACTTTTTTTACATATTCCATCCTCAACAGAAAATCCGGTAGCGGACTTGCGTTAGGGTCTATTGTGCTTTGGACGAGGTACATAATAGCCTTAAGCGTCATTTGACAAGGTCCATTCTCTTACAAGCCGAATTACTTCCTTGGACACAAAGTGGGACGACTCAATAGAAAATTAAGCGGGGACTTGTGGTCGCGGTCTGTTGCAATTTGTCCAACCTACCAAGTTTTTGGAGCCTTTTTCATGATTTAATGACAACTTTAGGCACCACTATGTTGTAGTAAGGCAAGTAACAACCGCTGCCCGAGAAAGCCATTTGTAAGCACCCTCCGGGGGCTGCTAGTAATCCTAGGAAGGAAGATGTAGCTGGATGTTCTCCTTTTTTTTTTTTTTTTGCCATTCTTGGTCGGATAATCCTTTATTAAAGACAGTTAAGTTCCCCATCAGTTGGTGCAAACTTCTTGAGGCCCAACAATGGTTTT
>Ga0315913_1009558_pt1 | contig 11348 bp, 4 predicted proteins | sample MpolsnodulesMG_FD_207736 | JGI IMG/M metagenome (GOLD analysis project Ga0315913, IMG submission 207736) | Medicago polymorpha root nodule microbial communities from Los Angeles, California, United States - small nodules | ecosystem: Host-associated > Plants > Roots > Nodule | place: USA... | reverse complement strand
ATTCAACCTATGGGAAAATTCAAATTAAACTGACACTAACTACAAGAAAACAATAAACACAAGGACTTGGATGTGTTATTGTTACAGAAACAACTAACAAAAGATGTCATGGGTGGTTAGTTAGACATATATCTAGTCCATCATCTCGGTTTTATTGGTTTACGACAGGAAAGAGGAATCAATCATGGTAGATTCGTAAATTTGAAAGTCCAGGCAACAACTTATGGCAATGATAATTGCCACAAAAATGTAGGGTTATTAGGGTCGGCAGGATTTCTTCCTGTCCAACACCATCACAAAGGATCAATAATTTTCGCACATCGTAGATGTCTAACCTAAATATCCTTAAAAAGTATGAAACCAAAGGAATAATATGAAATAGAAACAACATAACATTGTAAACAAGTATCAAAAATAGAGATCATAAATCACAAAATGAAAAATCTCCCATATAGACTAAAGCAATTTTGGACCAAATTTTAGGGGAAAACCCCAAAAACTTGTTCTGAAAGCCAGAACAAATTGGGGGTAACTAATTTATCCAAGCAATACATCAATAAATAATTAAGCATATTTTAACCAATTTTTAGGGGAAAAAAACCAATTTTTCAATTGTGGAATATTCCAATTACACCCTATCTTATTCATCACCAATTAATCAAAAAACTTAGAACCAATCAGAATCAAAATATGAAAAAGAATCCCAAATCAGAAACAATTTCAAAAACCTAATTAAATCACAGAAATTTCATCCATGGCACCAATCACAAGATCAACATCCAATCACAACCCCAATTCAAAATCAAACCGTAAATTGAACCCTCAAAGCAAACCCTATACAAAATCCATCATCAGAAGAAAAAAATCGTAACTTTTCTTGGAAAAATTAGGAACAAAAAACACCCAATTGAAAAAGCAAGATCAAAATCCAAAAAAATAATTAATAAATAATAAATAAATAAAAACCAGAACTGAAGGAAGGGATTTACAAAGGGGTTGAATTTAATTTATTTTTTCAATATTAATTTTTGCCTTTGTACTTTCTTCTGGGTTGGTTGGTCTCTGCAGAAGATCCCAATGTTGTAGAGAAGAAAAAATGGAATTCCAAAATGAACGGTTTATGATTTATTTATATATGGTAGAAAATGGAGAATAAACAGAAGATAAATAACGCATATTGGTTTTTATTATTTTTATTTTTATGGTAAGATGAAAATGCAATGTGAACCTATCAAGTAGGATCATGATTTTTGGGTCCAAACAAAATGGGCTAACTAAATATTGGCTATTATTATTTTTTCCATAATATTTTTTGCTTAAAATATAACCTGAACTTTTTTTTTTTTAGAGAATGTTGGATTATACGATCTGAAAACAGTTGAAACCTACAAAATGGTTATGTAATTGATATCAAAGGTTCTTGTTGACCAACATACAATCCCCACGTAATCTGCAAAGTAATTGTATGAATGGAAAACAATCACCATGATATTATAAATCACTCAAAATTAAAAATAAAAAAATTGAGAATGAATGAGAAGTGAAAAATGATGTATATGTTGAAGGATGCATGCCTATTTATAGCATAAATGTCACAAGATTGTAAATTGAGTCAAAGGAAACAAGTTTACCATTTAAAACTCATTTAACACATCACAAATCGTCCAAACCTTTGGTGTAACGCTAGCATCCACAGTCTGAGACAGTTCAGATTATATAAGTTGAACACTTTAGAAACAAATTGGATTATATAATATGAATTGTCCTATACTATGTTTAAGCATGATATTTGGAGGGTTTTCATAGTGAATAACACAGAAAAAACAAGTAAACGACATGATCCTAGATGTTCTCTCAAGGACGTACCTTCCTGCATACACAAACTAAACAAACGTTGCTTCAAGAGCAACTTGTTGGTTAAGCTCTTCATCATGCATGGACTCTCTAGCTTACACCACATACCAGCAATGGTATCCTCTTCGACAACCTCAGTGATGATATGATTTTCAAAAGCAAGGATCAACGTAGAATGTGCCTTCTCCTCCAGAGTGGCGATATCATCAAGTAGAGGATTTGGTGTAGGCTTTATCAAAGATGTTCATAGGTCCTGCTATTTAAACAATGCTCGATTCTTAATCTGCCACAAACTGAAATTATTCCTCATAGTGAACTTGTCAACTTTCAAACTTTTACCTCCAGCCATCATTCCCGCTTAAACTGATTTGAACCAGCTCTTGACACCAGTTTGTTATAACGGGACACAAGAATAATGACAATAATAGTAAAAGACATAATGAAAACGACACAAGCTTTAACGTGGTATCCAGTAATGTGCTGACTAATCCACGGGCAGAACCACTGAAAAGAATTCCACTATAATCAATGATTACATATACTGAATAGTAGAGGTAAAACCAGCTATAGCAAAACCTACGAACTATATTGGTGCAAGAAATACTAACACACAAGACTTTTATTTATATGGTAAGTCTTTGCATACGTCTTCTTATTCTCTAATGTGGGGCTTTTTCCCAACAATAATTCAAGACAAATTTCAACAAAGGCCCATAAGGATCAAGACAAGAAGGCCTAACAAACAAGGCAATGTATAGTCCATCGAGGTGACCACCTCAATTTTACACATGGATAGGCATATGAGTCGACCTCTTAAACCACATTGTCTGAAGCAGCACGTCAAGGTGATTTGTAAGATAGGATAATGGCTATAACAATATAGAGCCACATCGTTCCACCTTATATCAACTGAGCTCCTACGTGTTCTTTGTCTCAAGGCGTAATCAACTTGTTTATAGCTACCATGTCGTTCCTATGTGCTAGGACCTTATTTTAACTTGTTAGGCATATCTACCTATCTCACCATCAGTTACATTAGCATATCATCATATATGCATGAGTCATTCCTACTTACATGAGACTAACTAAAACCAGATAGGCATCCCCGCCTATCAGGGGGATGGTACTTTGATAAACTGAAGCTAAAGAGAGAAGATAGCAAGCAACAAATAGATTGTCACCAGATCCACTACTATACATAGGGAGTCCCCCCCATACTCATTAGATAACCACTTTGTTATCTACTAGCAGCAAATCTAACTTGGATGTTAGAGTGTCATTTGCAAGCGTACCTCTCCTATTTGGAGAAAGAGAGCACGACCAGTCACAGAAGATCCACTCACCAGCAAAGGAAACACGTAGGTAAACCACACTTTTGTATACAGAAACGTAAACAATTGGGGTAAAATTTGAGGAAAATCAATAATGAATTGTGTCGTATAAAAATACAAATATACAATTAATTCGTTTTCTATATTTTTCTAAAATGGCATTCATTTATTAATAGAGATAATAATATATACACACACATTTGGACATGAGGTAACCAATCAGGAACAATCCTAGACATATTTTCCAATTCTAAAATATGAGATAACCAATTAAATTTACCCTTTAACATTTTTCTTATTTTGACATATGGGATAACCAATGGAAAACAAGCTTTGACGTGTTTTCCTTTTACGATAAAAGAAAAATACGTCAAAGTTTGTATAAGGTAAACACGTCAAAGCTTGTTTTCCATTGGTTATCTCATATGTCAAAGTAGAAAAATATGTTAAAGATGTTCCTCATTTGTTACATCATATCCAATACTCATTAAAATAGTCCAAGTGATCTTCATCATTGATTATTGTCTTGCCTTTTTCTTTATTTGTGGTGTTATAATTGGTTGAATTTTTCTTTCATTTCAATGCTAATGCCTAATGCTAACATTCTCTTCCAAAGAAACAATTCGGCTACTCGTTTTCCTTTATGTGATTTCCTCTTCATCTTCAAATATAACTCATTTTCGTATGTTCTCTATATGTATACCTGTACATTTTTCAAAAACAAAACATATAAAAAAGTAAGGAGTATAAAGAGTCGAACAAAATATATATTACAAAGTCTTAAGGAATTCCAACCACATAACTCCGCCATAATAACAATTATTAATCTATCAAAATACAATTCAAAACAACACAAAATGACTTACTAGTGCATGGAAGGAACATACGAATTTGAGTGAAAAGGAGGGTTTAGTTCAACTCTCTACTAACAATATAACAACTAACAACTAATTTTTATCATTTTATATAGTTAATTATGTTGGTCCTTGCATTTTACCCTTCTTTGAAGAATAGTCCCTACATTTCAATAAATATTTTTAAAATCTCCACATTTTTACCCCATTGGCACAAATAGTCTTTGCTGTCAAATTATACCGATCAACAAACGGAATGGTGATGTGGCAATTTTTTTTATGACGTATATAACAGCCTCGTTATTGTTTTTAGTCGCAGGGCTGTTTTATTGTTTTCATAGCTGTTAGGGGTCTTCTGTGTATTTCGGTGCCTTTGTAATATTTTCTGTTTGGCCGCGAGAATAAATTTATCAGTGTGTTAAAAGTAACAGAACAAGTGGAAAGAACTGGAGTTCATTTACTGTCCATAATTTCACATGTTATGTAGAATATATCTATAGTTTTAAAGTTTAGAAGTCTATGAAGCTCACCTTCAAAAGCTACCTCAGAGGATGAAGATGTTCGAGAACAACCTAAAAACCTTAACAATATGGGATCCAATTACTTCATTCAACACTCCATAGATTTTTAATAAGTTAAACTTTAAAGCTATAGAAATTTTCAACACTGCATGTGGACACCGGATGAACACTAGTTCTTTTTTTTTTGCATGTTGTGTAAGTTGTAACATTCCTGGTTCTTCTTTCCTGGTTCTTCATTCAACACTGATGAGCAAAGTGTGTTCTGCTATGTTTGATTGTTACTTGCCATCATTCCTGGTTCTTCTTTTATGCATGTTTGATTTATTTTGATTTTTCAACCGAAACGTGTAAAATTGCAATTTTTTCTTAAGTGTGCGTCCACCCATATGTCAAACTTTGATCCTCAAATATCCAGGCATGTTTAATACATCATAAGGATCTCCACCACGAAATTTTGGTATTTTTCGATGAAGGAGAGACTAAATATGAATTTCTCGCGCGCCAAAAGCTCAAGAAATGGAAGTATCAGTGAACCTTGAGATACGAGATGTCTATATCCTATACAAACTTTTGGTAGGTTAAACTTTAAAGCCAATGCATTCTTCTTTTGGGCATAATCAGGGAATGTATAGATAGTGCATCATCATTGTTGATGTGTATACTGGACTGTATTCACCTCACATGATGCTTATATAACATTCTTGCTTAAAAGATGATGGGTTTACTATTGTGTCTTAAATGATACTTGTATTTGAGTGTTGGATAGTTCAACTAGTTTGAGTGTTGGATAGTTTAACTAGTTTGAATTTAATCCAAAGATCAAAAGAATTGGAGCCATATTAACATGATTTGTGAGGTTGATTGAGAACCGCGAACTCAACTCATACCATAATATCCTAGAGTGAATTGAGAGTCATATGACTATGATTGGAGATCATAGGTTCAACTTGGAGAAAAATACTTTAGTTGAGACAGAATCCTCTAATGAACCACCTATTCCACATCCCCAAAATATTGATCCATTGGTTATTTATTTACGGAAACATTGCAAGACTTTAAAACAAAAAAACCATCATCTAGATTTGTCAGATGTGTAAGAAATGTATTAACTCTACAAAACCTATTGAAAAACAGCACCTTAAATCAAATTTACAAAATCTTGTTAACTTGAAATATGCTAAATCTACTCTTAAACAAAAAATAGTTCAAAAACCTCGGTAGTGTTATAGTGAATTGACAATTCAAATCTATCACACTCTAACCCATTGTTCTTTAAACATTACTTGAAGCACAAGGGCAAGAAAGTTTCTTCAAACCTTGAAAAACTGCATTTACATGGTTTTAGTGTTACAAAGATTAAGTATTAATAAACCCTGCAAAAGAAGTATTAATAAACAATTGACAAAATCAATAGTCATCTATTGATTATCTTCTGCCAACTGATTGTCAAAAAATTGTTTGGCATCAATTGCCTCAATATTAGTTCATATAATAACACTTAACTAGTTATGTTCAACATTTTCTTTTTGAAGAACAGTTATGTTCAACTTAAAATGGAAACTTCATTTCAGGACATAAACATGGTTTTAGATATATTGAAAAGGGAGCAACTACAGCATGGTTTCAAGTACATCAAATACATTTGACCAATCCCTTTCTCCTTCCTCTCATTGTCAACCCCCTACATACTAACCCAAATAAAAAAGAAAACAAAAACAGCTAAAAGCAATAAATGAAGGCACAAAGATATTACATATTAGTTTTGTGACAAAACATCAAAATCACCACAAACCATCAACACTGATTATATTGATAGTATAATGTGGCTATGACCTACATCAATTCATTTTATTGATGAGCTCATTGATGAGATCCTCACGGTCCCCTGAATCTCCACCATCCTTGTATCGGTTTTTCAATCCTTTTAATCCATCTGCTGGCTTGTTCAGTTCAAAGGGCCACATAAATCGGACAACTTCCTTAAAGTGTGGACCAACATTGTCAATTTGATGCACAATGTCTTCTATGCATACAATACCAAACTTTCCCAATTCCTACAAGGCAAAAAGTGGAACAGTTATAAAAACAATTCGGTGAGTGGGTAAAAGGAAAACTAGGAATCTAGGAACACCATGTATGTATTACCTGCTCAATAAGGTTATTGTCTGTCAAAGGAACTTTTCGCTTATCTAATTTTGCATGTCCCTTCTTGTAAATCAGCTCCTTTATGGTTTTAAGATTTGCATATCTTCAAAAGAAACAGAAACAGATTTTCACAAAATTAGCAATAATCCACAGCAAACTGAAAATAATGCATATACACAGGAAAGTAAAAAAAAAAAGGGCAAAGGGCAACCCGATGCACTAAAGCTCCTGTATACGCAGGGTCCGGGAAGGGGTCCCACCATACACAGGAAAGTAAAGATACAAGGAAATAGCAAAACCAATTTTTCTAATTAAGTGGTGTGATTGACCATATGTGCACTACTTTACATAGTTTCTGATGCATCATGTGTAACATGCACAGGAACACTCTACTATTAGTAGACATAAGGTTTAGCATTTTCCTTCCCTAACATAGTTGCAAGCATCTGCTATAATAATAATATCCTTGATCTCCAAATAACCCAATTTTTTTTTTAAGCAAACAAGGAAGCATAGCAGAGAGCTAGGGCAACCCCCCATATATTGATAAAAAAGAGAAAAGGGGAACAACAAACCAAAAAGAGGAGGGGGACCAAACCAAAACTTCCTCAGGGATATTATAAACCAAAAAGTATTTATAGATAGTAGACTTCAAACATTCCACAAACAATTTATGAAGTTTATTTGAAAAGGAAGAATTTATGAAGTTAACTTTATGGACAGAAGTTTCAGTTCAAACTCTCAGGATAGGAGAGGCAGCTATGCTATTGGAATAAATTTAGCTACAGGGGACCATAAGAGAATCATCTTTGATATTTATACAACTCATTCATCTTCCTTTTAACCTAAAAATAGTGTTTGTCGATCAAGGAATATATCGGTTTGTTCAGATTCCGCTACCCACATGGTTATAGTGCATTTATCTGTACTAAATAGTGTATCGCAAAACAACAGTGATTTGTTCATATTCCTCTACGCTATAGCACAACAGTGCAGCTACAGACACTTTTTACTTGATAACACTACCTAAAACTATACGAGAGTTCAACAAATCTACCCTTCCAGTTACATATCATAACATAAACTCATAATCATCTCATACGCAAGTACGCAACTGCTATAAAATCATGAAAATCAATCTATCGCTTACCCATAGGTGACATATGGTTCAACTCTTGCCAACTTGGCCATTACTCCATCAGTTGGCTTTACAAAGACAGCACTGAATATTCTTCTCAATCCCAAACTGAATAAGTGCTTTCTGGTTGTAGCATGCATGTCTTGTTTCCTAAAAGCAAATAGAGCAAAATAAATATGTTATGACTGTTCAAAGAGACAAAAAATCAAAACATCAAGGAGAGAAACAAAGACCCTACCCCTGTATACGAATGACTATTATGGGCTTGTTGCTTGGCCTCGATTTATCTCCACGTCTCCACTTGACCCTTCGTTTCATTCTAATAAGGTCAATCTCCTACACAAGTGATAGAAGTTATAAATAAAATGTATTTAGTTAGTGATATCACAAACATCACAACACAAGCAAGTACAATCTTGCAAAGTCATAAATCAAATATAACAAAATAAAATGAGCAGATTATCAAATTTTCAAAGCGGGCCATTCAATTACAATTATAGAAAAACAGTAAAAGATAATACAGATCATCAACAAAGAGAAAAGATAAACTGACTTAGTTTCTTAACTATAAATAGGTAAAGCTGATTGCAAATTCAACCATGTAAAGCACACAAACAGATAAAGTTAGTATACAAAGCCCTCAGATCTCATAGCTTATAAAATCATATACGGCTTTCATCACAGGATCCATTCACAACCTTCTTGCATTCCTCCAAGTTCACACGCACATACAAACAGGGTAAGACAGAGAGAGGAAGGAAGATATATATATATATATATATATATAGAGAGAGAGAGAGAGAGAGATAGCGAGAGATGCAGTACAGGTTGTGACTAAAACCGTGTAACCGTTCAATTACTTATTTATACATCATTGGAGAGGATAACACAAATTTCAGTGTAAAAAAACCTATTTTTTAAAAATATTATGATATAACCTATTTTAACTACATTAAGAGATTTCAGTGTTAATTGTTAAAAGCCTAATTTTTTTTCAGTTCTGAATTTCTAATAAAACAAACTTAAATCTCATCAAAACCACAGTTTGACCTAAAATTTCATCATATTCATAAGGAACAAAAACTTTCATATAGCAAACTGACCTGAAAATATAACAGCTTACCCTAATTCAAATTAATTAAAAAAAGAACCTTACTAAACAATAGACTAACACCTAAAATTTGAAAACAAAGGAAATCAGAAACTAAGAAATTTCATTATTATGAAAACATGATTTTGTTTTCGTTTCTGATAAACCAAACACTTCAATCTTATTAAAATCAAAACATATTTTCAACTATAAATTAATCATATTCATAAGGAGCAAACTTTCATATAGCAAAGTTAAGAAAAGCTACCCTGTTGCGATATTCAAAAATGAAATCCTCGGGCTTTTTTATGAAGTCCTTGGACTTCCTGAGCTGGAAACTTTTTTTCTGGAGTTGCGCCTTTTTACTCAAGGCCCATGCTTCACTGTGTTTCCTCTTCTTCAATATAACCTCTGGAATATAGTTGAGATCCTTTGGTTGTTCCTCTTCAGCCATCTTTTCAAGTATTCACTGCATTCACAAACACAATAGCTCATTTAGGCTAATCCAGTAATAAATGACATCGTGACAAAAAAGATAGTAGGTAGAGTTAATAGTTAATAGGATAATACCATAAAGAGTTAATATCATACAACAAATAGCAAAATAGATTTAGAAATCCAAAAGGTACGCCACCCGGGTTTAGATGGTCGGTTTAGTTTGGATTTTTGCAAAAATAAATCCAAAACCAATCAAAACTGTTTGGTTTTACGCGAATTTTATGGCTAAACCAGAACCAAAGTAACCTGACAATAAAAAGTTGGTTCCGTTTGGGCAATGGTTCAACCAAACAAAAATTAGCAAAAATTGCAACTATTTTTTACAAAACACCGCTGAAGCTGAAAACAGTGGCAATGTCATCCCTTGATTAATAAGTAGAATGAAAGTAACAATCAAATTACTTGCTTATATTCAACAAAATATTCAATCTTTGTGAACATTATCTTCTTATTTCATAATATTTTCAAAACTAGGACAAATTTTATACTGCCAGAGTAAATAAAAAATGGGTTAAGATCATATCTCAATAGAAAAAGTGTCAGATATAGCTTTCTAGGCTAGCAATGTGCATCAAATTATATGCTCAGAGCCCAGTGCTTATTCATCATTCATATAAATTTTGCAAAATAAGTAAACAACAAATTAAAAATAATTAAATGGATCCTCAGTGACTATGCTTATTGCTGACATCAAGTTAAAGAAAGATTCAGGTCTCAAAGATTTCATGCCATCATAGGATCCAACATTTTTTACCCAAACAAACACAACATTATTCACTGCACCTGTGGAAGTAATTCATTTACTATGGCAGTATAATTATTGTGAATTTTCGATTCTTTCTCCAGATCGTGGGATATCATATAAACATGAAATTGTAAAGTATATAGCTTTTAATGTTTCAAGCCCTAGCTAAAGAAAAAATTGACAGACCCTGAAAAATAAGTTAAAACTAGCGATGGGAAAAAAAAGGACAAACCTGATAAACGGTGTGAAGAGGCGGAATGAGGAAAAGGATGAAGAAGAAAAAGGTTTAGGGTTTTATTAAGGATTGATTGATGGGCCTGATTTCGTTGGGCTGTTCTATCAAAATTTTGACAAATATATTTCACAATTTCTTTTCTCACCCTACGCACTTCTTGCATGCCCTCTGTCATATATATATATATATATATAATGGGTAGTGTTAACTTGTGCCCTTAGGACACATGTTAAGAAACCTAAAAGAAGAAATATTTTCTAAAATTTTGTGCATTTAATTGATTAAAAAGTTAAAGATTAAATGCAATGCCCACATTCCAATAAATTATTTCTATATTTGAATCATTTGTTGGAACAAAATGTGTTTAACATTACCCTTTGAGTTTTGATGATCACAAGGTATTAAAAGTGCCAATTGGATATGCTGATATTTGTTCAAGTATGCAGGACCATAGACAAAAAATTAGTGTCTCTTTGAAGCATAGGTTCTGATAGAACAAATGAGAGCAATGGAATCAACAAGAAGGAAACTTGAAACATTTGAAGAAAGAGGTTCTGAAGACAAGCAGTTCTGAAGAAGATGACGTCATCAAAAGCACTCTCCTCAGAAGCTGGTCACCAGAAGCTGACGTCATCAGAAGCATCTGAAGATCATCAGGAGCTGAAGATCATCAGAAGCTGGAAGACTGAAGAACTTCAAATGTTGTTCAAATGAAGATTGAATCACGCCTATCATTGCAGAAGATTGGGAGAATAAAACAATGGCTATTTCAAATGGATTTGAAGGCATTGGATGCTTATTCAGTTGAGAGCGTTGAAAAATGACATTTGTACGAAGTGTACAACCATTATCTCCACTACTCTGTTTTTGTGTCTGCTAGTACAAGAACAACAGCTGTGCCTGCAACGGTGTTCCTCCAAACTTGGAACGGATTTGA
>Ga0315913_1009557_pt1 | contig 11348 bp, 7 predicted proteins | sample MpolsnodulesMG_FD_207736 | JGI IMG/M metagenome (GOLD analysis project Ga0315913, IMG submission 207736) | Medicago polymorpha root nodule microbial communities from Los Angeles, California, United States - small nodules | ecosystem: Host-associated > Plants > Roots > Nodule | place: USA... | reverse complement strand
ATATATATATATATATATATATATTTATTTATTTATTTATTTATTTATCGTCATTGATTTATACATTTCGATAAAAGAAGGAAATAAATCTTTTCATGTGTAATTTACGCATGTGATAGTAAAGTGTGATCTCTCATCATTCATTAAGAGAGAGAAACGCATAAAAAATTTAAATAAAATAAAGTTTGAATGGTGTTTGATTAAACTTTACCCTCTCATTTATTATTAGTACATGAGATAATGACGAGAGTGTCTTCAACTTCCTATATTCATATCATCTACAAGATACTAATAGTGCTCCAGCCATCGGACACCATTCATGTTCATTGCAACGGGTTTAGAAAACTAAGAGTTGACTAAATGTTGACCCCATTACATCTAGTTAGAGGGAATTATGCTATCTACATTTACGTTTAAGACAGAGTTTAATCTAGTGTCTTTATATTCCAGCTTCTTCATATGAAGGAGAGATAAACAACTATCAATAATCAACTCAAACTTTGACATTTCTTCCTTTGTGTGACTCTACTACTACTTGATGGTCTAACCCAAAAAAAAAAAATATTGAGAATAGATACAATTTACAGGTTACATAGGGTACTCTAGCTACTCTTTTCTGCAGATAGAAAATTTGAAACTAACAAATCGACATTGATATACACTTTAAAAGAAAAAAACACGATATTTGTACAACTATTTTGTAATAATTTTGAAATGATATTTGTATAACTATTTCATACTCACGTTGTATTTTCCCTTTTTATCTCTATTATTTTGATGTTAGTGTCAGCATCTACATTTCTTTATAGGTCCTGCTAACTAGTGTGTTTTCGGACACTAGTTAAGGAAACAAAAAAAAAATATAAGTTTTTTATTGAAAACAACATTTTCTATGCTTTTAAGTATTTGATTACACATGTTCAAAGAAATTCTTACTATACTTTTTTATAACTACAACCCCGAGGGCCAGGGGCATTGGCATTTTCCTTTCTTTATATATCTTTGATTGTCCCATAAATTATCCCAAAAGTTGTTCAAATAGCTATACCTCCGAAATCAAACAAGGATGTTCATGTCTATTGAGAACAAATTAAGACAAAATACTAGCACCAACCATGTTTAATTCTTTAATTGTAAAAACATTAATGTACCAAAGTGTATCACGATCCCAACATATGAAAAGTTCACATGACTTGAGACTTACCAGTACTACTTTTTAGTGGCAAAAACAATCAAGGTCATTAGGATTCATCGAACATAGTTCACTTCACTTGAGACTTAATAATAGTACTTTTTAGTGACAAAAACAAACGAAGTCAGACTTCAAATCAATAACGACAGCATTTTGCATCAAGGTGACTTAGTATCTCATCATTAATGCATTCAAAAGTTTAATAATATAGTGCTAGCGTTAGCTTCTGCAATAGTCCAGACAAACCCGAAAATTAGTACACAGGGTATACAAGTGGTGATCCTTGTAAGAACACCATTACAAGTAATATATTGTTTAAATTGTTTAAAAAGTGCTTCCTCAAGGTGTGCCAGACATAACAAAATATGGACTCTTGCCTCTACAGTTGCAATACAAAGAATCCAAGATCACCACACCTAACTACGCGCCTCAAATTTACATCCCTATCCAGATTCAATCTCTGAGATACATCTACAGTTTACATAGGAACCTTGGTTTCTCCAGACCTGTAAATTGAATGACAGACATCAATTTCATGATATAAACAGACGAACCGTGAGCCTAAAGAAACTAAAGTTATGTACAATGACAAGATATTATTTTCAACGTCTTTGACTGCAAAGTGAACAGCATACATTCAAAAAATGCAAGTATCACAAATCCATAACCATAGGCCTAAAGTTTGCAATCACTAACCTTGCTTCCTCCAACTTCTCGACCAGATCAAGCATAGCATATATAATCATTTTCTTCACCTTTTACCAAAAGAAGCAGCATTCAGGTAAAAAAAACAATACAAAAAATATCAATAAGAATCTTTTGATATGACAGGACAAGTATGATACAGTAACCTAGGTTCTGAAATAGGTAGAAAATCAAAACTTTTAAAATTCAACAAGTAAAAACATTTAGATGACAATTAATATGTTAGATTACAATTACTAGAGTGACTTAGTTAGCACCTTGCAGTTTAGAATCAAGATGTAAAAAAATGTTTGAATTAAGCAATTCGAATCATGCAAATGTGAATAGTATGCTTGAACCAGTTCAACCTATTAGTGTTTGGATCTGGACAAACGCAGCATGACAGTGACATCACTAGGTGTAACTGAAAGCTAACAACAGTCCAAATTGTTCCAATAGGCCAAGCCCAGATTCTAAAACAGCTATTGGGCTATAATGAAATCTAGTTAAAAGAAGCTAATAACGAAACAGGAGATGCAATATCTCAATATTGGATAAGTGTATAAACAGCATAATCAAATCAACAAAAGTAGCATGGAATATTACCTCCAATTTGTCCTCTGCAGACTTGTGATTTACTGGAAGTTTGCGGAATTCCTCTGTCAAACGAAAGCACTCACCAACATTTTCAGGAGAGACAAAATCAAGTGCAACCTTGGTGCATGACTGCAAAACGGTGATGCACATTATCATTGACATTGAGACATATTTTTCAAGCATTAGAAAGAAAAGCAACAACGACATAAAAAGTGAGCTAGTGATAGATAATTTGGGCAATTGGTATGAAATTGTAGTGAAGATTTTCTTTCACGATTGGCACCATTCATGAAAGTTATTCCTTTTGATCATCTATTTTAAATCATGTAACTCTACTCCCAAGAATATCAGTCCCGATGAATATATTGATAGGAATCACAGTATTGGGTTGTAACCTATATTTATTCTTTCTCTTCTATGTCTTTTACCTAAAACGCATAACCTCAACATATACACTTTGTGGCAAACAAGGAAACATTACAAGCTAGAATGAAAACAAATCCATAATATACATATGTTATACCTTCAGATTTCGGACTTGGTGGGGACAACCAGCCGGAATGAAAACAGCATCTCCCAGCTTCTGAACGAAAGTCCAGGGTTCAATTCCTACAAGTCAATGTTGAATTGTCAACAAAATGGTACATGATGATTGATCAATACTGCTCAAACCAAACAATATAAGAAAAACTGTAAACATTACTAACCATACTCCTCCTTAAGCCTCTTTTTATGCTCGATAGTCAAATAAAATGTCTGATCATGGATCGGGTGAACAACCTACAATATCAAAGAAGGTGTTGTTCAAGAAATTATATACAAATAGAGTGAACGACCAACAGTCTTCCCAGCCATCTACATAAAGCAGGCCCTTCGACCGTCGAGTGAACTTTTAAATAGTAAAACGAAAGATATAAGGTTATCAGCTCAACGGGTGACTATAAGACATCTCCTAGCATATCATATGTTTCAATATTGCTAACCACATCAACATAATTCCTTACTCATGTCACGATGGTACATATTCAAAACTAACTAATCACAAGTATTACCAGCAGCCCCTGAACTTATGGTGGGAGACTGAGTAAATGCCGGTGGGTGATTTATCTCCAATATCCCTGATCCAAAGATTGTCATGTATAACAATAAACTGAGCTGGAGATAGAGCCCAGGTAAGATACCAGCTCTTAAGCATGGGACTCCAAAATTCAAGATGTACCCAAACCCGGTACTCGGTGTAAGTACTAAGTATGTGCCAAAAATTATTTTTCAAAATAAAAAATTGGGTACCCAAACCCGGTACTTGAATTTGTTTTGGTCAATTTAGTCATTAAATGTGTTTTTAATTTGTCAATTTAGTTCATAAAATTACTAACAAAAGAATTGAGAGTAGATGTGAAAAGGTGGGAAAAACAAAACAACATAAGGAATTGTGCAGTCATTTTTTAAGCAGATGATAGGAATGAATGAACATGTCTTGTTGTTTAGATCAATAAAATGCTCATGTTACGATGTTAGATTCAAAAGCCAAAAAACTGTCAAGGTGAAGGAAAAAGTAAAGAGAAAATTGAGAGGTTTCTATTGTTTGAAAAAGTGAAAACAAAACTTCTTGATGTAACTCAAAGTACAGATAGAAATTTATAATGGGTTGCAGTCTGCTAGAAACAGTTGCAACAAAGACAGAGTGCGCTACAACCGTCTTTTAAACAGAAAAAATGTGTTGCGACCTTCTTGGCTAGGCAAGACATACCAATGGGCTGTCAGACTAAACTATGAAGGCCCAATAGAACATATTCCAATTACAGAAGCAAAACAAACATACCACCACAGAAAAACAAAATAAAACATAAGCTAAGACTTAGATCAAGTAGGGAAAAGGAGAGATAGCATCAATTTTATCATGGTGTAAACTCCTAATATAAAATTTAGTTAATGAGTAACTGGTAGCAACAAAGTTTAGTTAATGACTCAAGTTAAAATGGGGAATCCCAACAGATAATAGAAAATTATCTTAACTAATTTTACCTGCTTTAAAGGAGAGCAATAGACATGCCTGAACTCTCTGAAATGCTTCTTTAAATATTCTTCCAATTTAGGTACATCCTCTCTTCGAAAAATATCCCAGAGAGCACCGTCTAAAGAATTGCCCCCAACGAATAAACTATTTTCTTTATCAACTTCTTTGAGCTCTGGATCAACCACCTTTTCATCATATAATCCACTTCCATTTTCCACAAATCGAACACTATCTTGCTCATATGAAGCATTTATGGAAGAAGATGAATTATCAAGCATGCCAATGTTGGGCACTCCATCCCGATTATCACATTGTAGCTCCCTCTTGTCTTGCTCAAGGTGCTTTTGTGTCAGTTTTTTAATGGCATTAATGCCCTTAGAATCCAACTTCACTTCAGCAATATGAGTCAACACATTTACCTAAAAAGCCAAAATAAACAAGAAACATGTTTCATTTTTCTCATAATAGAGTATGCATTCAAAGACACGAATCCAAAAAAAAAAAATGAAGCACAGAAAAAGAACTGGCCAGGAAAGACAATGGATTGGATCTGCTAACAAGTATAGGCATTGATCATATTTCAAGAACCTTATAAAATGATGCAGCTAATCATGAATAAAAAAATAAAAAAAATTAGCAGTAACCAAAACAAAAGGTAAGTAACACGTCAAAGTAAATTAAATTGAATATATAATCAAATGATAGTATTTTCAAAGAACACTACAGTGCAACAGGCAAAAGAGTAAGGCATGTACTTGAAACTACAAGGCTAACAGCTCGTGGTGTAACGGCTTACAAAGGCATTGTATACGTCCTAAAAACTATGCACCCTTTCAATATGATACTCAATTATAAAAATTACAGTATAAACATAAAATAAAAAATCACAAGACATTCTGGAAAAACCAATGCTAGAAAGACTGTGAATTGAAGCATACTGCATCAGACATATCACAATGGAGCTTAGTCACAGAATCACCCCGCCCAAGCTCCTGAGCAAATCCATAAGCAATATATGTTTTTGGGCCCATGTCTGGCTGTAAAAAAGCTTTAGGCAACTTCACAGCAAGGTTTAGAACACCTTTGAAAGGATCTGTATATTCTTTAAACGGCAAGGAAGATATGAACTCGGCACAATGACGGGGCAAACTTTCTTCAAATAAATTAGAAGGCGGCCAATCTTTCAGTTTCAAAACCTGAGGCCAATTAAGCCAGTCCAGACGACCATTTGTGTACCCAGTAAAGAATTGGTGCACATTAATATCTCCCTGCATTCAATCAACAACTCAGTTAAAAATTGCAGAAATTACTGGCAGCAGATAGACATGTCATCTAAAGGAAGAAAAATTTAGTAAAACTAAGCAGATAGAATTTACTCTAGTGTGACAAACTATATAGAAAGGAAAGAAAATGAATACAGTAAATCTTATCCCCAACTTCAGCTAGATGATCTGAGTATGCACAAGAAACAGGAAAAAACAACAATCGAAAAACAGAAACCGGGATGCAAGGGCAACGAGAAAGTACTTGGGTAGATCAAGCAAAAAGAACATGGACAGTAGAATGCAAGAAATTGAGATAGTGTTGAAAGATAAGATAATGAGAAATTGAGAGAGACACCGAGACCTATGACTAAGAGAAAGATGAGAGAAATTATAATGAAGGCTGTATAAATTAAGTTCACAATATCTAAAAAAATTATAATGTTGGGAAGTTGTTGCTGTTGTATATCTGCAGGCAAAGAGGACTTTAACCTTGTACTGGTAACTCGTCATGACCCAGAGAGCAGACCATCTAGACACGATTTTTTAATGAGCAACTGTCTGCCAAAAATTAGTTGGAACAGTAACTTGGTACTCTCCAAAATCTTTTCAAGACATTCATTACAGATACGAAGTATGAATTGAGTAATGGACAAAATTAAATATGTTTAAGCTTCTCTTAATCCCAAAAGGATGGAAATACCCAAATTCAGAAAACATGTATGCACAAAAAGTTGTCATTAAATTATTCCCTAAATAAAGTAAAATTATAGTAAATTTCAAATTTTAGCAAAGATCACAATACAAGCTCAAGACTTGGAAATCGAACAAAATTATTGCTCAAGATTGAGAAATTGAACAAACCTCACACCAATATAAGCAATCAATAGTTTTCACATCCAAAAGTGTTTTTTGCTTGGTATTACGTATCTGACGGAATGCACGCCACATGACAAGCGGCTCCCAGCTTAAACCAGATGTACATTCAAATACATTGCTGACAATTACAGGCTCCCCTTTGCTCCAGTGCCATTGAAAATGTCTTAAATCCTCATGACGTAGATTTACTGCCCTGGGACAGTATAAGAAGTTCTCACTGGAATCCTCACGAGAAGCTGCCTTCCTTGTGCTATTGTGTATATCAGATGCATTCAAAACAGGCTTCAGACAAGAACACTTACTATCAGAAGTCTCCTCTGCATCTTGAAGCTTAATTGTTTCTTCATGTTCTTTTGCTTTACATACTAACTCAGAGATACAATTTTGTGGAAGTATGCTTCTCAGTTCAAGGAAACCATGATTGCAATCGTCATCGGCTTTTGGACAGGGAATGCTGCCATCACTATCTGCAAGCCACCCAGATCTTGACCATTCACGAATCTCGGGTTGGGAAGCAGCACAAGGTTCATTTTCATTTACTCTCTCTTCATTCACACCATGCAGATATTCACGCCCACGGTAGATAAACTCAAACTCGATTGGATCTGCACCACCTAGAAGCTTCCCACCACGAAGCTCACAGCAACAAAGGAGACAAATGTCAAAAGAGCATTTTGTACAGCTTCTGTGGTAGTCGAATATTGACGTTTTGCAGTTGTCACTACAAAAAGTGTTAAGTCATTAACTATATAGAATTAGAATAACTGAAAAAACAAACATATACCAAATAAGCCCCAACCAGTACACACGCTCTTTTTTAGGGATATCTGCGGCTTTTATTTTTAGCTCAGAACGTGAGATCCCTGCGATGTTCATCCCAAAGACAAATTAAAAAAAAAATATGAAACTTAACACGTAATCAAAAAGAAGAAGAAGAAAAAAAAACATATAAGTATAGTGTGAAGCAGGTTATCAATTATGTAAGTAATCCAAAAGAAAGAAGAAGAGGAATAAAGGAACAAATTAACTCTAAAATAAAGAGTCAAAACCATGAAGCATGAGAAAAGCAACACACATTAATAAAAGGATAGATAGAAAAAGCAAGAAGAGATGAATTGCAAGAAAATACCTTGTCTCTTTGCTTCTATCTCCTTCTCAGCCATTTGTTCTTCATCCAATCGTCTTAAACACGGAAGAAGTATTTTCAGCATATACTTGGAGAGCTCAACCTCATGGTCATTGTTGGTTTCTGGCTTCTCTTTAATTGCCTGTAGTGAACTAGATTATCACATTTCAAATGTAGAATACAACAAATCACAGGAATAGTTAATCTATAAGGGGGAGAACTGACCTTGATAAGTGCATCTGATTGCAAGCATGCTTTGCAATTGCAATTACCACGGCACCCTGGACATGCCTTGGCAATGTCCTCCTCTTTCAAGTCAGGATACCTTCATAAGACAACAAAAACATACACTGGTCAGAATGTCATCATCCAAAATCCAAACCGATAATAAATATTTTTTTTAACAAAATATTAATAATAATAACTTTATCCAAATATCCCTAAAATATCATGTTTCTCACCTCCTCAACTGTTGAACAAGTCTCATTCAATGACAAAACGTTGTGTGGCAAGTGTGAGAAGAAGTCTTACATTGTTTATAAAAGTGAAGGTTGAGCACTCTGTGAGAGGATCCATAAACCCACTACCTTGAGGTTTTGGGTTACAGTGTGGTATCCAAACTCACTTGTGTAGTTGCTCTGTGCCCAATGTAGACAATCCCCAGACTCCTCTCAGGACCCAACAATGGTATTAGAGTCGGGGTTTGGCAAGGGTTCAACCGACTCCTTATATCGAAAGTTCAGGTCGTGGGTTCCATCGGTGTCTTTGACAATGGTGGTGCAAGTATACGTGCAAGTGTGTGTGGACGAAAGAACTTCCACTTGGGGTAGCACTTGGGTGACATAGCATTCAGTAACATTGGTGACATTGGCCAATCACAATGTTACAATCCTTGTGAAAGAGAGAGAACCTTTGGCCAATCACAATGTTACAATCACATTGGTGACATTGGCCAATCACAATATCATCAATGTCACCAATTCTATGTCACCCAAGTGCTACCCCTTCCACATGAGGGGGAGCATAAATGAATTGAAAGACTCACACTTAAGGGGAGATTGTTGTGTAGCAAGTGAGAGGACCTTTAAACCCAATGCCTTAAGGTTTTGGGTTAAAGTGTGGGGTCCAAACTCACTTGTCTGTTTGCTATGAGCCCAATGCGGGTGGTCCCAAGGCTCCCCTCGTGACCCAACACAAGATAAGATAACCAACAAATGAGGAAGCAATATAAACAGAATAAAACAGAAGTTAAGGAAGCTGTAAGTACCAATTCTTAATACAGGGTATGCAAAATTTCTTCCGTTTGCATTGTGTGCATTTCACAACCCTGCCCTTGTCATTTCTTTTACATTGATGGCAATTAGTGTCCTTATTACAGACCAATAAGGACCCATCTTCAATCGCCTATTGATTGAGAAACAGTAACAGAACCACAATTACATACAACATGTAACTCCAAATTCAAACATATATCTACAACATGAAATGAAAATTAGCAAAAAAAATCATATGATTATACCATTTGTTGCTGTTCAATGCATTCAGGTATCTCCCCCTCCTGGGCAGCATTGACTTCATCAGAGACACCAGCACCAATTGCCACCTTCTTCTTCCTACCACGTTTCCCCTTGATCTTCTTCAGTTCCAGCTCCTCCTTCACATCTGTCAAGTAATCCTCATTCAGCGATCTACTACTCTTCCTAGCACGCTCACTCCTTCTCACACTTTCGCCCTTTTCGGCTTCCTTCTCCGTTTTTCTCTTTCTGCCACGTTTCTTTGCCGGAGGAGCGGCAGCATCAACAGAAGCTTCACGGGGAGTAGCTATGGTTTCTTGATCATCATGAATGGATTTCTCCCCTGTTACTGCAACTGTGTTGTTGTTGTTGTTGTTGTTGTCTTCTTCCCCCGCCATGGAAAAAATTCAAATGGAGAGAACAGAGTTGTTTTTGTTTGTAGTGTTTGAAAATTGGAATGAAAACGGCGGTGAAAGTAAACACTAGCTAGATACTGATGGGTTTCTTCACAGCTTTAAACATAATAAGGTGAGATTTTGCTGATGCATTCAAAATCTCGTAACCCGATAACAACGTTATAAACTTTGAAATCTCGTCATCCGATAATAACGTTATAAGCCTTGAAACAAGATACCTAATTGTTTTTAGTGTTCAAGATACACATGCTATATTTGACTTGTTTTGGTTACCTGTGACTCCAAGACAAGTCAACTATGTTATCAACTAAAAGTACATTTAAGTACTTTGAATTACACAATCCATAGAAAGATAGATTGCTTAGCTGATTTAAGTTGAGAAGAACATGAAAAACAAGAAAATATTCATATGTTAGAGGCAAAATTTCTAAATAGTTTTAAAGATAACAAACTTTGATGATTAAAGTATTAATGGACTTTGATTAGTTTCTTAGTATTTAATGTGTTCTTGAGTGATTAACTAAGACAAAAACAGAGTATAAATCAAACCAAGAAGCAAGTAATCAAAGAACATTAAAGCTTAAGAACTCAATCAGAGTTCATAAGGTTAGTCAAAGTTCAGAAGGTTCAAAGATAGTTCAGAAGGTTGATCTTATGATTTATCAAGAACAAGTCCATAAATGTATGAACATTGTCAAGAACATTCAAGGTCATGTGGCATAAATAAAAGTATTATGACTTTGGATCAATCAAGAATTAAAGGCATTTGTTTAGATAAAAGTCAAAATGCATATTCATTATTCATTAAAGACTTATGAACAAATGAAGTACAAACATTGGGAATATTCCTCTAAGAATATCATCTTAGATGTTATACATGTTGCGCTTATGGTTCACTATTATGATTTGATTACATCAAATAAAATTCTTACAAATTAACATTATGACTTCAAAAGATTCATTTCAGCCACGTGTTTTATCTGACTGAAAGGTACATCAAGTACAAAAACAAAAAGTAAGCTCAAGTCTTATTCAATAAGAAGTAGACACGTATGGGAGCACGCCATGTACAAGACCAACAAGATCCCCTAAAACATGGGCATGAGGTGACAATTCCACTTTCCTCTCTCATGCACAAGTTCTAAGACAGATCTGCAAAGGCATGGGTCCAGAAACTCACTGAAGTTCATATGAAGAACACAGTTCATAGGATGAACCCAGAAATTCATCTGATCTTCATACACATGAACCCAGAAACATTCTAAAGTTCATAATGTTGTTCCAGACTTTAAAGCAAAAGTTGCTAAGTACCAGGACACGTGGCACAAAGTTGTTGGACACGTTCTAACAACTACATGAGGTCAAGAAACTCTACAAAAGGATAAGAAGACTCACTTTGAAGATACACATCTAACAAGCATACTTAAACAACTTATTAAAAGTGTTTAAAGCTTCAAAGCTAAACTGATTGTGTTGAGGCAAAATCCCTAATTAATTTTAAAGATAATAAACCAATATGATTAAAGAATTAATGGACTTTGATTAATTCCTTGGTATTTAACTTGTGCTCTTGAGTGTTCTACTAAGACAGGAACAAGGTTTAAATCATACCAAGATACAAGAAATCAAAGGACATTGAATTCAGAAACTAACTCTGAAGA
>Ga0315913_1009555_pt1 | contig 11350 bp, 4 predicted proteins | sample MpolsnodulesMG_FD_207736 | JGI IMG/M metagenome (GOLD analysis project Ga0315913, IMG submission 207736) | Medicago polymorpha root nodule microbial communities from Los Angeles, California, United States - small nodules | ecosystem: Host-associated > Plants > Roots > Nodule | place: USA... | reverse complement strand
TCTGAAGTCTTAGACAATTAATCAACACTGTAACATTCCTTTATCGCAAAGATGCAAAAACCTACTTGAAAGGTCTTTCAAGTGAGAGTTCACTCAGAAGCTACCACTTGTATATTTTTCGTAACAAAAGCTGCTACTAGTGTGAATTAATGGCTGAATTCTGAGCAATTAATCCAGTAAAATCCTATTTAATGATATTTCTGAGGCCATATTGTAACTTTGCCAAAATTAAGTTTTGGGAGCACACATGAAATAATGAACTTCCTATTTGTTGATGCAGCTTCACGAAGGTGTAAAGAAATCAGGAATCATGGGATTTTGTGATCCTTGTCCAGGAGAAACTAAACTGCTGTATGTAGAGTACGCTCATGCCGGCAATCAACACAAGGTATTAGCTGTTGCTCTTGTTACTGTTTAAAAAGTTCGGAGTATAAACCTTTTGTATCTGGTTGGTTGTATGGGCTAATTAAATTCTTTTAAACAGGTATTGGTTGGTGACTATGAAGAATTAGTGATACCCCAGGGCATCCACAGGATATAAACAAATAGTACTATACACATTTATATCATTGTTACCCTGCAGTTTTGCCTTGTTTACATACTTGAGGTAAATTATTTTGTACTGTTAAATGGAATTACAAGAGGTACCTTCAATCTACAATTTTCAGGCCAGTGGTATCTTTAATTTTTTAGCTTAATTAGTCTTTTCCTTCTGTTACGCCCTGCAAATGATGAAATAAGGGCGTTTTAGGATGTCATCGTAGTATTTGTCACACTGTTGTGCTCTATGCTGTGTTAACTCTGCTGCCGGACCGCAATTTTGTGTGATGTTCTTTTATTGTTCATTGGTTGCCATTGCCCAACCATATAAGTTCATTCTTGCCCAATGGCTGTAATTTTCATTTAGGTTTTGTTGTTGGTAGTTGATACACCAGAAGTTACAATAACAACCGGGAATAACATTGAGTGCCGTGACATTTTTGTATCGGTTCACTTCATTTTCCTTTTATCAGCCTAGGCACTGATTTTACATTTGTAGCTTGATAATCAAAAGGCTTGATTACCGTCTCATGCAACTTCTAGTTGGCTCGTGAATGACAACTTAATAAGGATTTAATGTTGTCTGAGTAATCTTTTTGTAATATATCATATCATCTTCACCACTTTATGCATTACATCGTGGAGAAACACCGATTCTATTCAAAGTTCCGTTTCTATCTTTATTTTTGTTCCGCCGAAAAATAAGTCATGCTTAGCTGGTTGGTTGAATGTTTAAGGTTGCATATAAAATTATTCGTTTTTGAAATGGTATGTTTTCACTTATTTATGTATATACGTATCAAAGATATGAATTCAATAGTCATAATCTTTTTAGAGCAACCCACCAAGCTGGAAATAATCATTTGGCAAAGATGACTTGCATTACACATTTTCAACACCAAGACTTCCTGCTACTGAATTTGAATCAACTACAATTTTCTTAATATAAAGCAATTTTTAAACCGGTGTAAGTTGGACGAAACTTTTAGCCATGATGGTTGAGCAAGCCTGAATTTTAGAGAAAAATTGATCAGATACATACCTTCCTAATCGACTCCAAAAGAACTCACAACAAGTCTTGCTTCTGCGTGATAGCTAACAATTAAGAACAAATTTTAATGTTAAGTGAGTTAAAGAAAATGCTAACAAATGTCTCTGGAGCCGAAGTTAAGATAATAAATATAGTAAAAATATTTTAAAATTAGTATAGTTAAACTTTTACAAGTGTAAAAAAATGTAAAAAAAAAAGAAGTTATTTTCAATATTTATTTTTTGTTCCTTAACTGATGTCTATGAGACATTAATTATATAAAACAAGCAAAATTATTTGCTCTTAAATTCCCTTTTTAAATTTATTGCCCAACAAATATATCGGGTTTATAATATAGACTATATACATGTAAATTAAATATAATGAATAAGTAAAAGCAAAATTTTGGTTATAACAGTAATAAGGGGAGTAATTACAAAGCATAGGTAGTAAAAGTATTGGATGTTTGTTGGGAATGATTGGAGCGACAGCAGGGTCGTGTATTTTCTGTAACATAGCGACCAAATCCAACTCCAACACCATTCTCCACTCTGTTAGTCTTCGTGTGTTTATCTTCAATTTTGTTGTTTCTGTTTCCTCGTTTCTCTCTAACTTTCCAAATCCGAAACTACAGGATGATAAGGTTGTTGCTTTTCGGGATATTAATCCATCTGCTTTCAGGTATTTCCAATTCATAATCATAGGTTTATGTATCAATTTCATAATTTTCAATTTTAATTAGTGTTATAGAAATCACTTATTCATAAGTGCTTATGCCATAAGCTGCAAAATAATTTGTTTATTCAAAATGAACTTATTGAGGTGATCAATTTGAACCTGGCAAATTTTAGGCATTACTTAGTGGTTCCTGTGGAGCACATTCCTACTGTTAAGGATCTTCAGAGAAGAACTGAAGATTATTCTTTGGGTAAATAATAAGCTTATAGCTGTAAGAACTTCACAGTTTAAATTTTGTGTAGATTTTCAAATCTGATCAGTTCCATTTCATGTTTTCCTTCTTTATACAGTGAGTCATATGTTAGATGTGGGGAAAATGTTATTAGTCAGAGATGCACCTCACTCAAAGCAGTGCAGGTATTTGAGAGTTATATACAACTGCAATTGCTTTATTACTCTATTTGTTCCTTTTTAACCGTCGTCGTTTTTGTACATAAATTGTTTTTATTTACTTGTTGTTTTCAGAGTTCAAGACAACTTTAACAAATGTTTTATTAATAATACCCTTAACTATTTATTGGAGATAGAGAAATAGGTGGACTGATATAACCGTAAAATTTATTGGTTTTCCCTGGTATGTGTAAATAACCTTAAAACGACAACTAAAAAAAGAATGGAAGGAGTATTACACTGATCCCGAATGCTGAATTCAACTGCAAAATTGCTGCCACCGACTATAACTTGCATTGTTGGTTTCATGCTCATGATGGCCACTAAAGCATAACTTGGTCACATTCTGATTTTCACTAGCAAATCCCAAATGCTCCCATGTTGTTTTGTTGTGTTACAGTTGTTTAACTCGGACTATAATCAGTAGCTTTCTATGAAGCAGAACACTTTTCTAACTGGGAAGGTCATTTGTATGCTGCAATAGAGTGTTATCTGTGAATTTGGGTTGTCTATGTGCATGAGATATTGGAACATGTAGATATATTTTTATCAACCCTTTGCTGATGCATAAACATTTGAGGGTTAATTTCTTGATGTCTGTTGAACATTAAGTTTAACATTCAAGGTAACTACGGAGAAAAGGAGAGTTGAAAAATTTAGGGACATATAGAGATAGATTGGAGATTGATTGCCCATTTATACTTAATTTGACTTGCCTATATTCATCAGTCACATTATGATATTTAAAAATAAGATTTTGATCTTTGAATACGCAAGTGAAACCTAGGGTACTAAAGTTTACTGAATTTCTTGAACAAGGACTCAATACCATGACTAGAGAAGCAAGAACAGAAATTGAACACTGGAACTACTGCATTAAAAGCAGGATGTTGTTTTGACCTGAAGTTAACATCTGTTCTTCAACAAAACATGACCATGTGATTTTTTGTCTGACATATTTCATACAGATTTGGCTTTCATCAACCTCCACTAAATTCTGTTAACCACCTACACCTGCATTGTATGGCGCTACCATATACACCCAGGTATTAATCTTTCTGGATACGCCTGCTTAATATTATTATGTATGCTGTGTGAATATTTAAAAATGCCCCTTCATGAATTTAAGCAGATGGAGATGTATAAAATACTTGTCTTTCGGACCACTTGGTTTCATTGAAGCGGAGAAGTTTCTGGAAAAGATAAAGCCTTTGCCCAAAGTTCATTCAAAAGTATAAATTATTGTGAAATTTTTGTTTAAAGTTATAATACAATCCCTGCAACGTAATTGCAAGTTTCAACATAACTGTGCCAATTAGAACTCCAGGTTGTGATGGCTATCATACTAAGCAAACACTAGCATCAACAACTTTCTCCGGCCTTAAAGAAATTCGTCACACTTGAGAAAAGTAGACACATCTTAGTCTGGTACTTTGCAGCTGTACTTTATTCATTTCTGGTTACCTAGACGTGAGTTGTCTTCGAGACTTGGGTTTGGAATGTGTTATCAAGAATCACATGCTTAGTTTTAGTTTTTGTCACAGACATGGGGATGAAACTGAAAGTAACAAAAAACACTAAAAAAGTACTTAGATGAACTGTTTTTTCTCTTTAGTTGTCTCTTTCTATGAGCCCATTACATACGCCATTGGAATAGTGGCTCTAATGGAGTGGAGGTGAAGTGGGGGAGATTGTGACATGCAGTTCCAGTATGGACGGGTTATGTCCTAATTGTGGGTTGTATCTTTTAGATTATTGCTTGAATTGTCTAATTTTTTTATAGAATTGATTTGAAGAATTGAAACCAAGAGAAATAGAGGTTAAAAAAAATTGATTTTGCTTGGATAGTAATAATTTTATCTTTTGATGCTAGCAAGGGCTGTTATTCAAACATGCTATTAAAGGTTTTGTTTCTCCTATCCACTTGGGTTGGCATTTACTGCTGGTTTGAGAGTTTGGAGTGTGTTACTTTCAAGGTCTTAAGTTCGATTTTGCATGTATATAACTTTACTTTGACTTTAAATGGGTCCTCTGCAAGTGGGTTGTGGGATTGGACCCATTTAATATATTTTTAACTTTTAAGAGGTGTTGTGTTGATATCTTGGAAATATAGAGTGCTTATTAAGTATTACTGCTAAAAAAAGAGAAATTCTAACGTGTACCTCTAGGAGACTCTTGAAGATTTAATAAATGGTAAGTATTTATGAAGAGACGTGTATTCAATGCATTAGAAATTAAAATATTTGACTTTTCAAAAGAATAATTGCTTATTATGAAATGTTTAAAGAGAAATTCTAACGAGTACCTCCCTCGAGTGTTTGGACTGTAATTTAAAACTCTTCACGTATTCTAAGCACTAAGCCGCAGAGAGAGAAGTACAACATTTTCCTACGAGCAAATAATAACTCCTTAACCAACCGAGACCGACCCAACGGATAAACCAAGTGTTTGGTTTGAGAAAACATTTATATTTTAATCCCCCGCTTTTACTTTTAATTATCAAGAAGCCGTGATAGTATTTTTAAAAACTTGTACAAGAAACAATGAATAATAGTTTTGTTCCTCTAAAAAAATGATAATAGTTTTGTTTTAAGTAGAAATTATTTCAATATTAAACATCAATATAAGAATTTTATTATAATCTGAAGTTAAAACAGAAAAGTGTTTTCTAAAGGCAAGTATTGACATGGACAAATGACGTCATATATTTAGAGACCAAAATGTGTAAAACTGTGTTATACAATTAACATTTTTGAAATTGAATAAACAAGGAAAATGAACCGATTGGTAGTTTTCAATATCCAGCTATCATTTTTTACATGTCAACATCTTTCAATGTGAATAAACAAGAAAAATGAGCAGATTGATGTGTAAAACTATTGAAACTACTCGTGATTATATTAAATTAAATTATCGAGCCAAACCTACGACTATATTTTTATGGATATACTCTACAAAATTGGGAGTTACTTCACTAGCAGTGAAAGATCTTCGTGGGTAATATTGGCAGAACAATCTTATATGCTTTGCCAGAACATTTATATAGATATTTTGCAGTATGCCAACTAGACAAACCTTTGTGCACCAAAATCTTGCAAGCACCCCGTAACCTCAAAAGTGCCAGTAGAACGAGTATGACAGTTTTGGATTCACAAGAAAGGAAGTATCGATAATCAAAGTAATGGGCATGCTAACAGCTGTAAAACATAAACTGTTGAAACATTTTTAGCAAAAATGGTAGAGTTCTTCAATTATGTGGTTGAGAATAATAATCAAAACTAAAGATAATCCACAATGTGAGATTTTGTGGGTAAAACTTACATAAAACATCTGGCATTCAGGACAGTATTTAAAGTAAAAATTTCCAAATGACTAGATGAGTTAGGCTTTGTAGGATTGGCATGCTAGATTGCTAGTTTAAGAGGTGTGTACTATCATGCGTAAGCTATTGCTAAAGTGAACTTTAATGAGATTCAATAAATACTATTTTACTACTTTATATTATAAATTTTAAGATGTAGCATGTGTTTGGTCTCGTCTGAAAACATAATTTAGATCATTGTCACCATTTAGGGTTAGTGGTGTCATAATTGAGAGTTAACCTAGTATTTTGAGATATGTGTAAAGTATGTCTTTCTCGACCATTTAGTCTTTAATAGTGTTCTCTTTTCAAAGTTGAGTAAGAAGGATATAAGCCCACCAAAGATTCTCCCTTAATCGACAATGATATGATAAGGTACGAGGGACATGCACATAATATGACCAAGTGACGTATATACGAACGACTACATATATATCGTTAGCTATTCTTGGTCCCCTTCCATGTTCTAACTTGATAGTTAGAAAGGGCGAGGGTGGTCGCCTCCCTATTATGTTTACTTAGTCCTCCTATGAAATTACGTCCAGTCGTGTGGTCCAAATATTTATCGTCGGATATAGGTCACAATGTATATCAGTTAGACTCTACAATTTGTAGTTTTGGTTTTAAAAAATAGTGAGATGATATGATTAAATAGAAAGACTCTCGTTGGAATTATTTTAGAGTAACGGCAAATGTCTCTTTACTTACGTAATAATCAATTCTTCGTAGCCTCCAAACTATGAAGTACGGAAACGGACACGGATCCTGACAAGTTGATACACTAATAATTTGATAAGATCACATAACTAAATATAATTATATGTGTCAGTGTCGTGTTAGTTGTATCCGACACCGAGACATGCCTAATCCGATGAGTGTCCATGTTTCATAGCCTCCAAACTGTCCACGTACTCACCTACATGGCCACAATTATTTCTATTTATGATCTAGCCTTTGCCTACTACGCATGGAGGTATTATAATTTAAAATTCATGTTGTTACTCTTTAAAAATAAATTAAAAAGATCATATACTTTCAGCTCCTTATGATTGCCTCTCGATAATTTGGACAGAACCAGACAATACATAGGATTGGTGTACCATCCATTAGGTAAGATAGACAATGCTATGGATGAGTCATTAGTTTTTCACTTGTTTAGCCTAAGCAGCCAATCTTGTGCTTATGCTACTCTGTTGACCTTATTAATTAATAATCGCAAAGAATAAAGTTAGTATTTGCTTTTCCTTTATGTGGACACCAATTACCAAACACACAATTATAAAGAGAGAAAAAATGCAAATTATATTGACGTAAACTTGAGTAAAGCCAAAGCATATGGAATTTCAGCAAGGGAAACAAAGTATTATTTTGCATGTTTAGAGACAAATAATTGGTAACATTGACCCAAATAGCTATCCTCCACTAATATTAATATTATGAAAGTGACTTGAGTAGGTAGGAGACACGGCTTGCAAATTGAGGATCATATTTTAATCTATTGCTTTAGACAACTTTTTTCCATGGTGTGTATAGTATTAGACTTGTTTATAGTTGATGTTTCTTTTATATGAATTACAATTTGTTGTGGATTATTATTAATGATACAACGCTTTTTTTATTTTTGATAAAATGATATGGAACACTTTCAATGATTGGTTTGATACATTATTCTATATTATATGCATTCTTTTATTAACTACTTTCTTTCGATGGTCCTTTCTTTTCCCTCTTAGAGTTTTTGTTACGGATGAACCGATATCCCTACACTTCTTATACACCTTAACAAACATAGAAATAAATAGAGTAAATTGATAAGTATGACAAGTTTATGAGGTGACACTAAGAGAAAATGAGATGTAAATGAATGTTGAAGAAATTTAAGGTGTACAAATGAATTCATTACTAGTCATTTTACTCTTGCAAGGCCCTTAAAAAAATGTATTCTAAAATGAAAATAAAAACCAACTATATTTATAGATAAAAGAAAAGGTTAAATAAGTATTTAGTTTCTATAAATATATCAAATTTTGTTTTTAGTCTTCGTAAGAAAAGTGGCATGCATGTTTATGTCTCTATAAAATTTTCAATATGAATTTTTAATGCCTAAATTTAAATTTGTTTAATTATCTTTAAACTTTTAAATTTTAGAATGACTTTTTGCTGACATGTTTAGAATATTATAAGAAGTCTTTTCACAAAAAAAAAAGATTTTTTTTAACATGAAATGAATTAAATATGAATTTTTTAAACTTTCAAAAGTTCAAGATAAAATTAATAAAAATCTTGACCTACGAATCATATTTTGAACTCTTTTTATATAGAGGAATTTTTTATAATGTTTAAAACATGTATGAAAAAATATTAAAAAATTTAAGAATAATTAAACAAATTTGAATTTAGTAGAGACTCAAACTCTATGTTGAAAATTTGTATAGGAGCTAAAATATGTAAAATAAAATTTAGAATGACTAAAAACAAAATTTAATATATTTATAAACTAAGAAAAAATTTATTCCTAAAAGAAATAGCATAGAATCTCAAATTCTACTTTGATGTTTTTTTTTAACAAAAGTATGATATCATAAGTATTACAAGTAATTTCTTGACACAAGATGCTTATGGAGCGCACTTACATGAGCTTCCACAATATTATAATTTAAAAAATTAAAAGTAAAATTAAAATTGATAAGTCAATTAGCACAATAGTTTTCCTCCTTCATTCAAATCCAAAAGATTGTGTGCATCAAACCAAAATATGAACCCTCCCATTAAATTTGCAGTTATCCGTCATTTATTTATTATACTAGCAATCCAATATAATTGAAAAACAAAACTCGCATTTTGCTTTTTTTGTTTTACTTCATGTTGTGATTGATAAGATGTGAAGATACATTTTTTGACTAGTTAGTGAACAAATACGTTCACCTATCTAAGCAATTAAAAAAATTATAATATGTGTATAAAATTATTTTATACAAACATATTACCTAAATATTTATAAAGAAATTTATGTATTTTAACAAAATATATAATTAGAGCTCATGCAAATCTCTTATAATTGAATTTTAGATACTCACGATCAAAGAAAATCTCAATGTTGAGAGAATGTCGTCATAAGTATTTGATGTAAACTTATTGTCATTTATTTAAAGTTTTTTTTCAATAATTTGTTGAATTACTAATTTCGAAAATTTTAAAAAGTTTCTTTCAATAATTTGTTGAATTACTAATTTCGAAAATTTTAAAAACCGATGAAAACTCGATTATTGTTTTTTTCTAGGGAAAAACTCGATTTGTAGTTGATTTATTTATTTATCTGGCTGGAAACGTTATTGAAAGACAAAGATGTCAAACACGCAATTACTAGTTTGCAGTCAACATTGATGTTGACTTCATTTGCCACGTTCTTCTTTAATTTATTTTTTTCCTGCCTGTTGGTTTTGTATTTTAGTTCTTATAATTAAAAAAATTCGTCGTTACTAATGCTTTCTATAATCTATGATAATAGGGTTAGGACCCATGATAATTGGATTAGGACCCATCGTCATTAATATGATGCTAAGTAGTCCAAATATTTTAAATTGTTGAATGAATTGTTATATTTTTTTTTTTGCTTTATCCACCAAATAACAACAATCATTAAAATCAATGCACTTTTGTCAAATATTTAACTACTTTAATAAACATTAATTACTCTTATTGCATCATTAGAGTGTGTTTGGAAGTAGAGTTTAGCTCTAAGGACAGTGCATAATATACGCAATGTTCGGGTTCAAACTCTAAAAAGAATGTGTTTGAAAATAACTTGTTAATACCGCCACAATTAGTATAGAGACGTGATTAAATTTAGCTAAAATAGAAGCATGAATAAACACGTTATCTTTACTAATAAAGATAAAATGTCTAATTTTTGGTTGATTCTGTAATGCGACAACTCACCAATCAACTCGGTGATGAGGTTAGTAATACAATCCTTTCAAGATTAAGAACACGTAAATACTTTTTGACATTTAAAAATAAAATAAAAATACACACACATCAATATGAGAATGGTCTTGTTAATGAGTGTCCCTGGAGCACTCTTCAAGCATTCCTTTTGAAGAAATTATTCTTTAAAAAAAGTAAAAACTTCAATTTCCAATGCAATAAATGCACAAACTTTCATAAAAGTTTACCAATTTGGGTGATTAAAGAGTGCCCCCGGGAGTAAATAGCAAGTAAGAACTAACTCAACATTGTTGAAAAAATTTCATTACTCTACCATGGTAATGGTGCAAATACCAACAAGTCACAAACATGTGTTACATCGTGCCTCAGATGATCCTATAAGTCCTTTATTTTTCAACTCTCCCATTGGATGGTAGGGTGATCTTATTGAGTACATAGCTTCTTTTTCACCACTCGAAATTAATTCATCCTCCGAAAAAATGAAATATCTCTCCCATTGCCTCATACTCAGTTAAATCAATTGAATGGTCATAACATTTGGGTTTAGGTTGGTGTTTGGACTTAGAACCTTGAAGTCAACTTGTTATGGTACCCAATTATCTTGTTATATTTTAACTTTTTCCTTATTTCCTATTCTCCATCTAAACCCTTTGTCTAGGACTTCCCTCATGCTCAACATACTCCTCTAGGCCTAACTAGGTAGGAAACCAACTTTTACTTCCATGAAGTTTCCTTCAAAACTTTCCCCATCCGAAGTTGTTCCCTTGAGTAGTCACCACCCATGTTTACACAGCAAAGCTTTGTAAAAATCACCAATTTCCCTAAAACCCATGGCACTCATCCTCTTAGGTTTTGACAACCTATCCTAACTCATCGGATGAATTTTCCTTTCTTCCTCCTTTGAATCCCATTAGAATTTGTCCAGCAATGCTTCCAATTCCTTCCCGCATCCTTATGGCATCACGTAGCAACTCATGTAACTTGGGATCATTTGGGTCACCCATAATTTTTTTAAAACTCCGTATCTGACCCTATGATCGACTAATTTGAGAAGTTCAATTTCACTGTTTGGATCAAAACTTTGATTAGAACTTATTTCCTTGCTCCAAATAAAAACTCTTCTTTCTATCTCTTCAACGTTTTCCAAACTCAACAAAGGAAAAGATTTCCTTTTTGTACATTCCAAATACAACATGCTGCCTCAATCTATGTTATTACATTTTTGTACATTCCAAATACAACATGCTGCCTCAATCTATGTTATTACAATATTATTAAAATTAAATATATATATATATATATATATATATATATATATATATTAATGATAAACATTAGTTTTT
>Ga0315913_1009554_pt1 | contig 11350 bp, 4 predicted proteins | sample MpolsnodulesMG_FD_207736 | JGI IMG/M metagenome (GOLD analysis project Ga0315913, IMG submission 207736) | Medicago polymorpha root nodule microbial communities from Los Angeles, California, United States - small nodules | ecosystem: Host-associated > Plants > Roots > Nodule | place: USA... | reverse complement strand
TTTTCTTTTTATTAATTACTTAGAATAAGTCCAAAAATAAAATGCACAACGTCCAAAAAAAAAAAATTCTCAACCGCGCCACCATTCATAGTCAGGATTCCTCATGTCAACTTTCACATTCCAAAACCATCAATCTCATTCAATTCCCCATCAAAGTCCATTAAACCAATGTTCCACTTTCATCAACTTCCTCACCTATAAATAGAGCCCTCATCCTTTACAATTTCACACACCAAAAGTTCTCTTGAGTTGTCAAAGAACTTTTCTCTCTTCTCCCTCATTTAGCTTGTGTTGACGACCTATTCTTTTCTTCTCCCTCTTTTTTCTGTCCCTTCAAAAAAAGTCCCTTCGGAATTTTGTCTCTTCGGTAATTTTGTCCCTTCGGTTGTCCCTCTCTCTTAGTTTCTTTTATTTTTTTACTTTTTAGCATTTTTTTGCGTTTCATTTTAATTCTATTTATTATTATCATTTAACATTTTAATTATCGTCATTTATTTTCCAGCAATTAGAATGTATCTAGGTTCAATGTAAACAATATAAATGAGAAAAATGTGCGTGTGTGTCGTTTTATTTCTTTACCGCTTTATATATATCCAAAATGCAAAAATTAGATTAGGAATTTTGTGGTGATCCAACGTCGCTACAAAAATCCACGCGCTTTTATTTGTATTGCTCCATTAGTTTAATTTTCATTTAATATTTAAAAACAACAAAAATATGCAAATAACCAAAAATCACCAAAAATGTTTTCATAATAAACCTTGATCCAAAATCAAGTGATTCCTTTTTTTTTTTATTTCTTTCTTAATCAAATTTCAATCCATTTAATCATACTTTTAGTCATCTTCCTTTTAATATAAAAAATACAAAGAAATTCAATTTTGCCACTTGGCTTTTTACTTTAAAACTTTTTTCAAAACTAAAAAATACAAAACCAATCAAACGGTAATTTCTACCCCGAACTACGAGGTTTTGATCCCTCACGGGTACGTAGGCAAAGGACATTCGTCCTTCCAAACAATAAAAATTGTAGATAAACTAGGTCTATTTTTTCTTTTATCATTTCAAATTTCATTTTTAAAGCAAGCAAGTTTATAGCACATTATTTAAATAAAATCAAGAGGTTTCCGTTGGATACTACAAACATAAAGGGTGCTAACACCTTACCTTTATGTAACTAACCCCCGAACCCTAAATCTTTCAATATGGGGTACTTTGAACTTTTCTCCCCTTTTCTTAAAAAATTAAAATGTTCAGTCGTGAAATAATTTAGTGAGTCAAACGCTAATCAAATAGTCTTGAACTCCGAAAAATGATACGACACCTATTTTAAGGTGTTATTGCTTGACAAGCTATCAAGAAATAATGGCAACCCGCATGACTCTTCTCATGTTTACCTTTGCAATTATATGCATTGCTTCAGTTCTAATTGAAGGTAACAATTTAGTTCCACAATGAAACCTTTGTTATGTTTTCTACGAAATGATTTGCATTTGTAGAATATGACAGTTATGTTTTTAAATGAATATGTTTTTATTGTAATCTTTAAGTCTTTATTTTCCAACTTCCTTGTTCATTTTTTGTTAGCAAATCTTCCATATTCATTTTATCTTTAAGTTGTAGGGTTTTATGGAAAAATCTATAATATCTTTGAAATATGAAATATTTATTCAGAATATTAGATGATGTGTCTAACAATGTTTAATTTTCTGTAAAGTAGGTGCAAATATTGGAAGATATTGCGGTATTATCGAACATTGTAATCCAAACACCAACTGCCTCAAATATTGTAATTCAAGGGGCTTTCATGTTGCAGTGTGTTACGGAAACTACTGTTGTTACCTTGGATAGGTTTGACGATTACAAGTTTTCAATGTCCTTGTAATAGTATATCTGCAAACATAGTCATTATGACTTTCATAAAATAAGTTTCAAAATAAAGATTGTAATTTCAATCAAAATTAGATTATAATAATATTTTATTATAAATGAATAATTATATTCTATTATAGTACTTGTCATTTTTCTAATAATGATAAAAAGTTATAATGACAGACATGACAATTAAAATTGACGGATAATAAATATCACCACTGTACTAAATATTGTCAAAAAGTTATATTTTCCTTTTGCTCTTCATAAAAACCATCATCCTACTCCATTCTTGAAACATTTTTGTTTTCACAACGAGAACATAGAGTTTTAATTACTTTAATGTGTGTGAAAAAGGTAAACTAAACAATCAAGTGGTGAATAAAATCAAAGTATAAATAACCACGCTTACATGTCTTCAATAATAAAACCTTTTAAAAGTGGGATTTTTGGCCGATATAAGGGCCTGTACAATAATTTCCTAAATTTTCTTGCCCTTTTTCCTTTGATTTGTAGTAAAATTATCTCATAGATTAATGATTCTTCTTATACTTACCTTGTAACCTCAATAAGACTATTATCTTCTTCTGAAGTTTGATGTAACACCCCAAATTTCTCGCTGCTAAATCTTGGTGAAATTATGATAAATTATTATTATATGTGATAACTTTTTACGTATTTGCCTTTGTAATTTATTTAAAATGGTGATTATTGATTTTAAGTCTATTCATTATATTTTTGAACGGCAAAATTTATTAATAACCAAGTAACTGCTCAAGACCAACAGAGACTGACAAGACATAAAAAACAACAAAGGGTGTCGTTTGTAGGCGGAACAACCAAATTAAACCCATACACCTTGGACATTAAACACCAATAAAGACAACATCCAACTAAGGTTTACCACAAAATCTAACACAAAACTAACCAACACCAAAGTCAACACCAAAAACAAAGCCTAAACCCTCACTATAGCAAGGTTTAAACTTTCGCCAATGATAGAAAATAAATGTTGAACTAAAGTCTTTGGGACCAATTTTAATATCATTGAATTTATTGACTCTTTCAAGCAAACAAACTCCTTTTTCCATGTTCTATCCCTATGGGAGTGTGTTTTTTTTACTTGTCTTCATTTAAAAAAATGACATGTCGCTGATTTAATGTTCTTTTTAAATACAAGTATACAACATTCTTTTTAATTTTTTTCATTGAACTGTTATTTTTAATCAGAAACACAAGGAAAGTATCAATTTAGAAAAGAGCATGTATTTTTTCTTCTAAAGTTAAGTACATCTTTGTCTGCTAAGAAATAACATGTTATTTGATTCCATAAGAATGCCTTGGGTATTGATTGAATTAAAATAACAACCACGATTGTTAAACCTGTGATGTCTTGTTCTTTTCTCCCTAGGAATGGTTATAGACTCGGTAATTCAACGTGCAATTGAGCCTCTTATCATTTTAAGTTTTAGAATATAGCATATGTTTCCTGACATCCCCAGTTATTAAGCTCAAAAGAATTTTTCTTAGGTGAGCCAACATTTGCAAGTGTTACCTTTTCCGTTGCCAATTTGATAAAACCTTTATGCAAACTAGCCGGTGCTTTCGTAAGATCAGTAAACCTTCACAGTCAACACAATGGGAGTGTGTTTGGGCGAAAGTTTAAGGTATTGTAATTTTTCTATCATTGGCAAAAGTTTAAACCTTGCTATAGTGAGGAGTTTAAACCTTGCGACAAGTTGGAGTTGAGGCACAAGTTGTAGCCTCTGAACCATTGGTTGGATCAACCGTAACGGTTGTGGGTTTTGTACTTGTAGAACCGGTTGTTGAATAGGTTGTGGAGGACCAAACAAATTCTCTATTCTCTCCATTTGTGTGGCTAAGGCTTGGTAACTTCGGTTTGTATCCCGTATAAAAAGATTAAACAATGTACCAATTTGATGTGTTAACAAATTAATCATTTCTTGATTACTCTCATCCATCTGTTGCCTTAATGATCTCATTGAATCAGTGGTTTAGGCTAGTAGAGAGTTTCAACTAGAAACGTTAAAACTGGAAGGACTGTGTGTGTTGTGAACTGTGAAAGGATTTGCCTGGTCTGCAAATACGGACACACTATTTTGTATTTTCGCCATCATCGAAGTTGGTATACCCTACGGTTGTTCTCTAGACAGGTTCTGCATACCTATATTTCGATCATCAGGCCTAAGCTTGACTGAAGGAAGAGGAGAACCTAGGACACTGGTGGACAAAGGAACACCAGCAGTGTATGGGGGCACAAAGGTTCCCATTTCAGGCTGTGTCATTGGTGTGGACGTCAAAACAGTTGTGGGAGCAGTTACTCCCATTTCTGTCGAAACAGGTGTAGCCATAGTTGCCCCCACGGCGGTCGACACGTTTAAATCTCCTGACGGAGTAGTCGCTTGTAAAAATGGTGTTTGTGAAGATGATTGTGAAGAGGAAGAATTGGCGCGAGCCATAGATTTACCACTTCTCAGATGCACAACAAACCAATTGGATAAAAAAATGAAGGTTGAACACTTTATAAGTGAGAGGGCCCATAAACATATAGTCTTAAGGTTTTGGGTACGAGTGTTGTGTCTATCTCACTTATGTGGTTGTTCTGGCCTAGATGCGGACGATCCCCAAAGATCCCCTCATGACCCAACAATGGTATCAGAGCCCCGATTCGACGAAGGATACGACAGAGGCAGTCAGTCCGTTGTGGAGAAAGAAGCAACGGCGGTACAAGCTCCTTGTGTCGGTTCGTTGCAGAGAAAGTAGCAACGATGATACAAGCAAGTAAGAGCTTCCGCTGGAGGAGGGGAGCACGATGAATTGATGGACTCACACTTGAGTTATATGTCTCACATCGGATAGAAAAGTGAATGTTGAACGCTTTATAAGTGGGAGGACCCATAAACCTATAGCCTTAAGGTTTTGGGTAAGAGTGTGGTGTCTCTCTCACTAATGTGGTTGTTCTAACCTCAATGTGGGCGGTTCTACTGGCTCCCATCATGACCCAACAAGTGGTAGAATCTTGATGGACTTGCATAGTCAACCTTTGTAGATCCAGGTCAAGGAGAAACTTATTTTAATTTTCTAATGATAAATGATAAGAAATAGACATTGTGATATGTATAAGGCTACTTTGATTTGTATGAATGGTTAACTTTCTTTCGAGTAAGCAGTATGCCATTATTTTACAGCGGAAGTGATGGTACAAAGTTCGTGCACGATAATTGTGTTTACTAAAGTATAAATTGAAGCTTCCCTTTGATTCAATACCACTCATACACCAACCACGTAAGCATTTGTTTCCAATACAAATTCATCCTCAAAATTAGGAAGGGCGAATACAGGGGGATTCAGGAATGGCAACTTTCAATAGGTCAAATATCGTTTAAGATTTCTCAATCTAACTTTATGAATGAATGCATGAATTAATGATTGTTTGTGTCTAATTTTATGAATGAATGAATGTTAATTTTAAGGTATGAACCACTGTTTGTCTATGTAGTGCCTAAATTATACACATAAATATGAGTTTATGCTACAGGACTACGATTTTTTCCTGTAACTCATTGCTAACTACAATTCCAGCCAACGACAGTTGATTGCCATTCTTAGGATCGGTTTTTAACTATTGTTTTATAGAAAACCATAGTTAATTGTTGTTGGGATATTTTCGTAAGTTGGAGGTGCATGTGAGTAACACTAGGAGCCTAAAGAGCAATTTTCATATTCTTAAGTTTTGAAATGGAAAATTTTACGGCCCATATTGAAATTTTTGAAATGGAGCCCAAAACGTTTACAAAACAAGAGAATGCTCTTTATATACCACATTTGCTAGCATCATTTCATGAAAATTGTTGTTGACACTTCAAATAAGGCTAAAAAAACACACACTTGTAAATGACCAAAATGACCCTTTGGTAGTTAAATACCGATGGTATGAACCGGCGGCAGTTAACTACCGAGGTTCCATCGGCAGTTAACTGCCGATGCGTTCAATTGTGCAGACGACAGGTTCTGCAACATGGTTTTCAAGCCGTTTTGGCCTATGTATTACTTGTAATTCAACCACATCAATTCCAGAGGCAATACAACTCATACACCATTTATAATTAGTCATAAACAAGAACAACACATAATCTTTAACAATTGACCAAAATTAAATCAATCCGACATTTCGTTAAAATTACACGAATGTTTGAAATTCAACAAAAAATTAAAGAGTGTTTGAAATTAAACAACACATTACATATCATTACATAAAATCTCTAATGACATTTTGCGCACATGCAGACGGAACGAACACAAAGATATAATATATTATCTTCAACCATATGCCTAAACATAAATCCTACGTTGCTATCGTCACGAATAAGTCAGGGCCACAAAGCTCACCGTTTTCCACATGTCTTCATCTTCATCTGCTTCCATCGGCAGTTAACTGCCGATGCCCCCATACTTCGGCACTTAAGTGCAGATACGTGCATGTCAGTCATTTTGCAAAAACTGACAAAAAAATACACAAAAATAAACCGATTAAAATAACCAATACCTATTTTTTTACGTCAAAAGTGTGTTGAAACCTCCTAGGACTGATGCTTCAATGATTTTGGACAAAGATTGTGGAAAAAATTATTTGATTTGGGCGTATAGATTGAAGAGGGAAAGAAAAGTTGATGAAATAGTGAGTAGGGGTAGCAGGTTGCTGTTATCACTATCTAAGAGTGTATCAGTAGTTAACTGTCGAGGAATTCAAAAAACCGATAGCAGCTAACTACCGAAAAAGTCCTAACCTACGGCAGTTATTTGCGAGGGGTATTTAGGTCTTTTACTGGTGTTTTTTAGCCTTCTAGGTGTGAACAACAATTTTCTCATTTCATTCTAAAATCTATATTTTATTCTAATATCCAATGTAGTCCAAACGCATTGCACCACATTTACTCTGTCTAATTGTTGGATTGAGACCTCTAGAATATAATTATAGTGTTCCCCACGCAGAGTAACAATCAAAAACCTCTCATTCTTAAGGTTTTGGTAATTTGGAGTTCGATGTGAATACGAGTAATGATTAATAAGTGTTCCATCAAGAAGTCAAACTCAGGTTCTTCTGAATTATTCGTCTTTGGTAAAACTCATTGACCACTTGAGTCCAATTACTTAATCAATGTTATATATTTTTAAATATATAAACAACTCATTTGTGTTTTAATAAGATAAAAATAAATTTTTGTAAGTAAAACTTTTAATGTACTTATTTCCTAACTATTATTAATAGTGAATACATTCATAAATAAAATCCATTTTACCATTGAAATTAGTACAACTAACTATTCTTTAAAAATCATGCATAACTTTACTTACGGGTCATTTCAATCCCTATAAGAAAAGAGTTATTGTCTACATTGAAGAGATATGTCAACGTCGTGAACTACTTTAAATAACGGAGTGCACAATCAAATACTATTTTGCAATTTTGATGCACTGAGGAACTATTGTGTCTACACGTTACACATTCGAAAAAGAAAATGGATATTCGCTTGTTTCTCAATTAACTGAGGTGTGTGTTCTCTACAGAGTTTCCTATACAATCATTAAACAACAACAATGCAAAAATGTGTCTTCTCACTAATCGCAACTACACAATCATCGATCAGATCCTTTCTTATGATTTTCATGTGATTCATACCAATCAGTTCTACTTAATTTAATGGGTTTTTTCATTTAACCAGAACCACAACTTTTGATTTGATCTATTATGCATCCAGATCCTTCAATTGCTTTTTTATTTATATATGTATGTTTTCCAAAACTAAAATCTCTACAATCGAAACAAAAACATAAAAAAGTACCCATAGATTTACTACCTTCATCTAAATGCAATCAATTCAATAAATTTTACCTAAACATCTAAAAAAGTTCTGATCCATGTGAGCAATTAGCCATGAGCAAATGAAGATGCAAAGGTCGAGGCATGACGATTCATTCAAATTAAGTTTAGTGACCGGAAACAATATCAGTATGTGATCGAAATTATTAAAGATGATCATGTGAAATTACTAGCTTCAATGATGCAGTCATGGAGCATTCAAATTAAATTAGTAATTTTTTTAATTATTCAGTTTCTTTTTTGACAAAATTAATTGTTCAGATATGGAGCATTCATATGCAATTATTTTAATAATAGTGTGTGATTGAAAGAAATGATACACAATAAATACAAACATGGCATTGTAATTAGCATTTGATTAAACAAAATGAATGGTTGAGATTTGGTGTCAACGAAACCGTTGACACCAGATGTCAACGGATCCTGACTCATCTTATTTATCAATCTTTTTTATAAATACCAATAAACGCATTAAAACCGGGGTGACTTTTCCGCCATCAAAATCATTGCATCATTAGAAAGGAGTGTTATAGGAAAGGAGAGGAAAATCAAGAATCACATGACATAGGTAAGGGTGAGCTGTGAGCAGCAGTTTTAAGCAATCTGACATGCAAAGAGAGGCGCACGGCAACGCTTGCCAACCGTGAAATCCGGAAGCTCGTCCTGCAATATCTGAAATAACTACGTCAATGATATACATATACTTGCTAGCTAGGTCTGCATGCAGATACCTAGAGGTTAAGCAACATATATAAAGGTAGGCACACTTCAAAACAGAGCATATACCAAACCGAACCAAGTTGCTAAGGGTTTTGAAATCTCATTAATTGACACGTTAATTTAGATGTGAAGGGGAGAAAGAGATATACTAGTAGGTTTGATTTGATTTGATGTGCGATGTTATGTTGACATTGACAATTATCGATGTCATGGAGATTGGAGGAAGAGAATTTATACTTACACGAGGTTGTTTGTATTCTAGTGGATATCTTCCTATATAACTACATATCCTTGCATGTCCAATCATCAGGTCAAAGGTAGTGGTTGTTAATTGTCTGTCGTCTTTTCTCCCATGTCTTCATATATTTATTGTTTTATAAATTTATAATTTTAAACTTTTCTCTTTTATTCTCTCAAAAAAAAAAACTTTTCTCTTCTATTGAAATAAATTAAGAATCAATATAGTAGGATGTAATATTGAAAAGACAACCAACAATGAATTTGTCTAGAATGTAAGAGATTTGAATTTATGAAGGTCCTGTTAACAAGTGTCTTAAAGGCAATGATTAAGGAATCCATAAATAAAAATTTTATCTTGAAAAAGTAAACTGTTACAGTTGACCAAGTAATAAATACAATATTTTTTTATTAAAAATTTACTTATTTTGGTTGCTTGACCATTGCCCTTAGGGCACTGGTTAACATTCTCCATTTATTAAATATGTCGTCAAAGATTCGATTTTCGACTCATGTGCATGAAAAAAAATCTAGTTAGAAGAAGAAAATTTATCTTATGCGCAATTATATATATATAAACACACACATGCGGTTTGATTTGGTTCATTGACTTTTAAAATAAAATTTTGACCAAACCAAACCAATGTGAATTGGGTTGGATCGGTTGGTGTAGTTATTTCAAGACTATACAATTTTTTGTTTCCAACTTTAAAGTCAAATTAAAATTTAAAACACAACATATTTTTAACAATATTTTCAAAAATGTTTTAAATTTCATCCAACATTACAATTTTATTTTCAATCCAACAATGTTCTCAACAACATAAACCAAATTAAAAATTTGGTCAAAAAGTAATCATATTCTGTGAGAAATGCACAAGACTAAGATTTTGTCATTTTATAATAAATTCCAGTGAGGTTTGTATAAGTATTGATCTATGTGATATATATTTAACTAGTGTTTTTCTTATGTTGCGGTTTGCTTTGGTTTGGTTCGGTTGGTAAAATAAAACCGCAAACCAAACTAGACCATGTGGTTGACTAAGAAAATGATTTGAATACATCCGAACAAAATGCGGATTTTTTGTGATTTAAATTTGGGTTGGTTCGGTTACGATGGTTGGTACGATTTTGAACACCTCTAACTATTACCAAATTGTCCTTAGGAGGCTTCTCAAAAAACAATCACTCAACTTTTAATCTTATATGTTTATCTTGTGTGTGGGTGATTTGGCTTAAAAGGAATGTTCTGGTTTTTCCCCAAACTGGAGCTTCGATTAATCAATTGCTAGATAAAGTTAAGCTTCAATCTTACCGGTGGCTGAAAGCGAATCGTCCTAGTTTTGTTTTCTCCTACCATTCATGGTGGTTAAATCTTTTACCTTACTTGGGAATTATTATGTAACAGGGTTTATGGTCATGTTTTTTTGTTCCCCGTTTGTTTTTGGTTGTAATTGATACTTTTAAGCTGGGATTTCGACACTCCTTATGCTGAAATTTTCAGGCTTTCAGTAATATATTCTATTTTACCTTCTTCAAGAAAATTACCAAATTGTCCTTTGTGCATAAATATATTTAATGTTAACTTATCATATTCTGAAATACATTGATAGTATTAATAAATGATATACTTGAAAAAAGAGTAATAAATACATTCAAAAATTTGTAGATAATCTTATACTTAATGACAAAACTTTTTGTTTTATAAATGATCTTACAATTAAAAATAAAAGGAAGATTAACTTTTTATGCACCCAAATTAAGTTGACAAAATCAAATTAAAGTATTTACTTGTTTTTTTTTTTTTATGATAATTAAAGTATTTAAGAGCATATTTATGATAACTTTGAGGGGTTCCTTTACTTAATAAGGACCTCTCCTTGGTCCTTGTTAAGGACCCCATTCGAGGATGAAAAAATGGACATCTATTAGGTAACTGACAGTTATATAAGGACTCTCTCTCGAGCATCTAACATGTCTTATGTTTAAAAGAAATATCCACTTTCAAAAGAATTGTAATATTTTATAAGGTAATTTACAATTTAATAAATAATTTATTTTTGTATAATGATGTAAAGTTAATGAGACATATTTAAGTATTTTTTATTAAAGTTTTAGTAGTGTATTGTCATTAAAATCATCGAATTATAATAAATATTTTTATTATAAAATTATAAATAAATAATGTGTACATATAATTCTATAATTCTTATTACTATACATTGTGATGTTTTAATAAAAAAAGAGTAAATAGGCAATTACCCCCCTGAAATTGTAAGTTTCGTCAATTACCCCCCTGAAATAAACAAAACTTCAATTACCCCATGAAATTGCACAACGTTAATCAATTAACCCCCTCCGTCAAATTCTTCTGTTAGTCAACATAACGTTTTGCAAATACCCCCCTGAAGTTTTGCACTTATGTGTAAAATACCCCCGAAATTAAAAATTTATATATTTTTTTCCTTATCCTTAACTCAAAAGATATCAACGTGTGTAAAGGGCTACTTGGTGATTCATATGGTGTTTGTGTTTTAAATGTATGGGATGAGTATAAGAAACTTGATTATCAAAAGATTTATGATAATATGAAAAAACCATCATTTGTTTTTAATGGTA
>Ga0315913_1009548_pt1 | contig 11355 bp, 6 predicted proteins | sample MpolsnodulesMG_FD_207736 | JGI IMG/M metagenome (GOLD analysis project Ga0315913, IMG submission 207736) | Medicago polymorpha root nodule microbial communities from Los Angeles, California, United States - small nodules | ecosystem: Host-associated > Plants > Roots > Nodule | place: USA... | reverse complement strand
TAGTACTTTGATTATGATCCTGTACACTTGAACAAATGTTTAGCATATCCAATTGATAATTTTTAATACCTTGTTATCATCAAAACTCAAGAGGTGATTTTGCGAAACACCCTTTGTTCCAACAATAGGAAGATCCAATTTAAAGAATTCAATGTTGCAATTGTTTTATGAAAGGAGTGGTGATTACAAAGCACCGAAGAAAAAATTGAAGCATGGAGCAATGAGCTCAAGAAAATATGGTTGTCGGTTCATATTGCGTGGATATGTAAATAGAAGAACAAAGGAATGACAGTTGGCTATTCTTAATGGAGTTCACAACCATAAGATGATGCCAAAGTTACAAGGGCACATTCTTGCGGGAAAATTAAGATAGGAAGACAAGAAGGTTGTTCGTGACTTGACCAAGAGTTTGGTGCAACCAAAAAATATTCTGATGAATTCGAAGGGAAAAAAAGAGTGTATGACGAATATAAAACAAGTATACAATGCACGTCGAAGAATTAAAAAGTCAAGCAGAGATGACATGTCAAAGGTGCAACATCTGATCGCAAAGTTGGAGGATTACAAATATGTTTATTTAACTATAATACAATGTGAGGATTCTACTATTAAGGATATATTTTGGGCCCATCCTGAATATATTAAATTGTTTAACGATTTTTCGACAGTTTTGATCATGGACTCCACCTATAAAACCAACATGTACAAAATGTCATTGTTTGAGATAGTTGGGTTCACATCAACCAATATGACATATTATGTTGCTTTTTCTTTTTTGACAGTTGAGAAAGAGGATAACTTCACTTGGGTTTTACAAATGTTGCTTCAACTTCTTAACTTAAAGGAAGATATGTCAAAGGTGGTTGTGACTGACAGGGATATCGCTTTGAATGTCGTAACAATTGTTCTCCCTGAAATTACCGCATTACTTTGTTATTTTCATGATAGTAGAAATATTATAGCTAAATGCATAAAAGACTGCAGAGTCAAACCCAAAGGATGTCAAAGTGGATGGGAAGAAAAAATAGTGAATGAGGTGAAGCAAAGTTACATTGTTAACGACATCATGAGAGCCTCAAATGAGGTGGTTGAGTCTCCATCAAAGGAATCATATTAAAGTACGATAATGCAATTCTAAGGTGTTTGTAAAAATTTCTCAAAGCTTATTAACTATGTTGAAAGTGTCATTTTGAATATTGTTAAGGAAAAATAGTAAGGGCATGGATAGATGATAAGTGCTAGAAAGTGTTAGTTTCATGATTTATATTAAGCACTTTTGGTTACTTGTTATACAAGTTATCCAAGGAAAATATATGAAAAAAATGACAAAATGCATAATTATGCTTTTTATGTCTTACTTAACCCAATTGTGCAGAAAAAGAGTGATCAAGACATGAACCAATGAAAGAAAAACAAAAAGAGGAGCAAAAGGATTTGTCGCATGAGCGACAAAATCCTGACTGGCAAGATGTCTCCCGAGCAACAAATGTCGCCATGGCGGGAATGGAGAAACAGAGAGCATGTTTTTGGCCATCAAAGTTTGCCAGAGCGACAAATGTCGCCATGGCGGGAATTTCCTGCCTGGCGAGATAAGGCGGTTTGGAACAAGTGAAAGATGATGTGGTAGAAACCCTTTGGCAAAGAAAGGTCGTGTCTCCCGAGCGACAAAATCCTGCCTGGCGAGAAAGCAAAATTCTGCAGAAGTATAAAAGCCTCTCTTCTCATTTCATGAACATTATTATTAGAAATTATGCCATTTTAGGGAGAGAAAAACATGGGAAAACTCAGAGAGAACCTTAAGGAGCAAGGCGCACAAGGATTGAAGGGATTCACAAGATCATTGAGATATCATGGTTTTATACCATTCCATCTCTTCTTTTCTCCTTGTAAGGTTACCATGACAATGAGTAACTAAACTCTTTTTGTTGGGATTAAATGAAATCAACTCTACTAGTACGCATTCTCTTTGATTATGATGTTGTTTGATTTTAATTATCTCATCATGTTGAGGTTATTCTTGTTTTCCATTACAATCTTATGGATTTGAATTGTAATTGAAAAATACTTTTTGAATCTAGGGTTAGAATAATCTTCTATCAAAGCTTTTGTTCTAGACATGGAATTTAGGTTTTGATAATCACTTTGAATATTGGAACCCAAAGCTTTTGTATCGTTTAATAGTTTGGGAAATCAGCTATACAACGATACAATCGACTATTGGATTATTTAATAGTTTGGAAAATCGACGATTGGACGACCCAATAGAAATCACGACATCATTTGGACACAAATGATGTTGTTGAGTGATATGTGATAATATCGATTGATAATTAGAATCCACAACACTAATCCGAGAATACGTATAAGTAGGTTGATGACGTTTAATCCTAGCATAATCATTTCCCTGTTAACTCTCAAACCTTTTATAATTTCGTAGTTTTATAACTTATGAAACAAAGTATTGTCAAACCCTTAGCTTAGAACGGTATCGATTGTTGAACGGCTTATAATATCGCATTAGTCCTTGAGGAGACGATATACAAATACTTACTTTTGATTGATAGAAAAATACTACATCAGTAGACCGTGTCTTGCATCTTGGTTGCAGAACCACCAACGAAGTTGAAGGGGCTCATGGAAAATTGAAGAAATATTTGAGTAATAGCGTGGGTGATTTGACTGCATGTTGAGAGAAAATACATGATATGTTGGAGGGACATTTAACTGAGATACATGCATCATTTGGGAGGAGTTGTATTATCTTGCAACATAGATACAAAAATAACATTTTGTACTCTAAGTTGAAGGGTTATGTTTCTAGAGTTGCCTTGAGCTTTATTATTGAGGAAGCAAAATGCTCCAAAGGAACTAACATGGACAAGACATATAATATTTGTGTGATAAGAACATCAATTGGGCTGCCTTGTTCATGTATTATTGATATGAAGATCCGTCACAACAAGCTTATTTGATTGGGTGAGATATACCCCCACTGGAAAAGGTGATGTATGGGTGGATAAGAAGGAAAATATGGTTTTATGTGATAGAGGAGATAGTTGATATTCAGGAACGTCTCAAAAAAGGCCCTTACAAAATGAAACTCTAAATCAAGGAGGTTTTACATCAGTGTGCATTTCTAGAAGCGACAATGTTGTATCCACCTCCAAGAAAGGTACCAACCAATGGGCCAATAGAAAAGTGAAATCTACACAAAAATAAGCTTCGACTAGTCGAATCCTATATTTTTTGGAGCGTGTTAATTCTCAATTTCCCGATAGTCAATCGTCACCAACAAAGTCATCATTTCCTAAAAGTAAATATGCTCGTATTGGCAATTCATCACGTTCTCTGGTTCCAATGCCTACTCAGGTTCCAAAGTCTATTATGATTCCAACGCCTATTGATCATGTGCCAAAATTCATGAAACCATTTATTGAAAAAAATTGGTGGATGTCAAAGGCAATGTGAATTATGGATTTCGGGCAATATCTTAGTGCCTGTGTTTGACTGAAGGAAGTTGTGTTATGGTCCGCAAAGCACTTATTAATGAAGTGAAAGATCATAGGAGTAGGGGTATTTGAGAGTGAGGAGTGTTTCAACTATATCTTGAATGGGTTGTACCTCCCTAAAATAGTAGTAAAATTGCATACAGAGATAAGTGGTTGACGTACCGAACATGAGTTACATTTTTGCAACTTGGTACAATATGGCTGTAGTTGAGTTGAAAAAAATCATGAAATCGGTATTTCATATATCTTTAACCCGATTAGAGGTAGGCCACCACTCAACCCAAATACCCAATCATGTGTCTTGGCTTAATCCCCAATCATTTTGTTCTTGTTTTTTTTTTTAAAGATGGTTGTCCAATACCTCTATCGTCTACAGAGTGGTATCTACACGAGAGCAAAGAGGCTAAGACATAGGAAGATGCTTTTTTGGATAGACAAACTTTGTTTTGAGACCGCATGGAAATTGAAAAGGGAGAGAAACCACCACCACAAAAAAATCAATTGAACTCAATCCAATTTTGTGTTATACTCCTGGAAAAGAAAAAGAAGAATTTGAAGTTATTGAAGAAGATGAAGATGATTCAATCTCACTAGGTAAGCTATGACATTTTTTTGTCGGTGTTTATCCTTTTTTTGGTCGATATTACACCGACATATTTTTTGTGGTCAATAATGTAACACCAATATTTTTGTGGCCAATATATAACTAACATTATATAAATTATATAAATATATGAATTTTATGTGATGGACAAAGCACCGACAATTTATATGGTTATTATTGCACTGCATTTTATATAAATATATATCTCTATTTGATCAACAATTTATTTTACCTTTCATTTCGTGTTATTTGATATTTAATATTCCATCTACTTCTGTCAAGTGAAACATGTCTGAAGATGAGTAAATTGAAGCTCATGTCCGATACTCTACTTTGAAGATCATGATTAAGGTTTTTTTCAACTCCCTCCGACAAGTTGGATGGGTTGAAGACACAACTTAACACAACTCAAACTACAACTCATGTATTTGCACATGTACCGTGCGTAGATCTGAGAACAGATAAAGATGAAGACATGTGGAAAACCATTTATTATCCTCAAGTTATTCATAATGATGGTGATGTAGCATCCACCTTTAGGTCGATGGTTGAAATTAATAGCCTATATCTTTGTGTTTGTTCCAACTGTGACTGTCCAAATTGTCAGTGGAGATTTAATCTCACTTTATGGATTTTCAAGTTTCTTTATATATTGTTGTGTAATATGTTGTCAAAAACTTGTAATTCTGCACTTTTGTTGAATTTCAATCATCCGCATATTGTTAATGTAATGTCAAATTGATGTAATGTTATTGAGTTATGAATGATTATGTAATGTTGTTGCTTATGAGTGAGTGTTTCAAATTTGTTGTGCTACTTATGGTATTGTGGTTCTATGTTACATGTGTTTGGACACACCGATTGCCACTGTTTGCCTAACTGACAGAAACGAAAGTTAACTACCACTGACAGAGAGGCAATTAACTGCCGCTGGGTATTGACTAAAGCGTCTTTATGGGAGAGCAAATTTTTAAGTTGAAAGAGCAATTTTCTTTTTGATAACCTAAAAAAATTCTTTTCCCACTTCAAAGTTTGCTATCACAGTTAACCGCCATTCGTTCTTTTGCGGCGGTAGTTAATTGTCATTTCACATCTATACCTAGATGTACACAATAAAAAATAACACTTCGAAAACTGAGTCTTACACAAGAAACAAAAGATATTTGATACCCACCACAATCTATGCCATCAGAGGTGTGGGTAGTGGGGGACCTTTTGCAGATAGGGTTTTTTTTACATCATAATTCAACGAAACTCCATAAGAAAAAAGAAAGATAATTGAACAACGAAAGTTTAGTTGATGATATAATTTTATGCCTTTACATGTGACTTAGGAAGAAAAAAAACTTGATCAAATGACATGCTCCATGGCAATTAAGTGTCGTTGCAATTTTCTTTTAACATGTAGATATAGATGTGGGACGGCCGTTAATTACCGCTGCGAAAGAGGGAGCAGAAGTTAATTATCATTGGAGATATTTTAGTCATTTTCTGGTGTGTTATAACAAATTTTGAAGTGGAAAAAGCAATTTTCTAAAAATTGTTGTGGCTATTGAGCCCGTTAACTATGAGTTCAGATCTGCTCCAGTTCCCAGTTTGCTTCATGGATATGCGACACTTGGCAAAATAATTTTTAACGGTTCAGATTAAAAAGTCAAAAATCAATATTTGTTAATAAAAAAACAACTTATAATTCTTCCTTTTCTGGTATCAGATCCTCAATCAAAAAACCGTCACCGCTCCCTCTAACGCCAACACGCCGGAGTGCATCCGGAGAAACACCTCGAACTGTTATTCGCCGTGTATAGCATCTGTGTCTCCGACGTGATAGTCGAGATCGTGATCGTTTGTTTGTGCTTGGAGGATTTGAGTGGTTGATTGGAGATCAATGGGTTGGATTTGGATGCATGGATTTGGGGAGTTACGGATCAGAAAGTGTTGGTGGTGGTGTCAATGTGGATATTTGAGTAGAGGATTGGATGGGTATTTCTAGAGTTTGTGGATGGCGTTTGGAGAATAGGAGTTGGTGGAGGTTTAGAGAGAAGGAGGCTTAGGACAATGGAGCCGATGCCGTCGACGGGTCAGGATGTGGGTTGATCGTGCTTTTTTTTATTAAAAAAATATTTTGGATTTTTTTAAATCTGAACCATAGAATTTTTGTTTGACACGTGTCACATACCAGTGATGTTAACTGGAAACTGGAGCATATATGGTACTGGAGCAGATCTGAACTCGTTAACTATACCCCACTTTGTTGTTGGAAGAAACATTTTTTTCATAGACACATTGTGTGCGTTTTGCCGTTTTCTTTAAGGAAAGAGACATTTATGGTTACATATTCAATTTCTAATTTTTCATAGAAACATTGTGTGTGTTTTCTTTTTCAAAAAAAAAAATTGTGTGTGTTTTCTCTTTCAAAAAAAAAATTGTGTGTGTTTTCTACTAAGGAAAGAGACATTTGTGGTATTCAATTTCTAATTTAATTCGGACGATGATATCTCAATCCTTGATCCCCATATGACGACCAATTCATTTCGAAGGCAAATTCTATTTTGTGCACGAAATTATTATTAGTATTATTTTTAAAGATTTTTTGCACGGAATTATTAAAAATTTACACCATATATAGGGTCTATTTGTTTTAGATTTAAAACAACAACCAAGCCTTATCTACTAAGTTGGGTCGGCTACATGGATCAAATGACGTCATAGTGTTCTATCATAAACCAAATTTGGATCCAACTCATTGACCTCTAAATCATTTCTAATGGTTTCTCTAATAGTTTTCCTAGGTCTTCCTCTACTTCTTTTAACTTGACTCTCTTCTATTTGATCTACTCTTCTGACCACGACATCTATGGGTCTTCTCTCTACATGCCTAAACCATCTAAGCCTATTTTCTATCAACTTTTCTACTATAGGTGTTACTCCCACTCTCTCTAATGGTGCAATTCCTAATCCTATCATGTTTAGTCTTACCACTCATCCAGCGCAACATCCTCATCTCTGCTACACTTACTTGATTCTCGTGTTGACTCTTAACCGCCCAACACTCTGTACCATACAGCAACGCCGGTCTGATTGATGTCCGGTAGAACTTTCCTTTCAACTTAAGTGGTACTTTCTTATCGCACAAAACCCCTGAGGCTCTTCTCCATTTCAACCGCCCAACTTGGATATGATGGCTTAAATCTACTTCAATTTCTCCGTCATTTTGTACTAAGGACCTAAGATATTTAAACTGTGTAATTTGGGGAATGATATGAGCTTGTTTTAGATTTAAAAAAAAAAGACTTTTCTTTGTATTTTTAAAAATTTATTCAAAAATAGTAGAAGTTATTTTCAACTCATTTAGCATAAGTTATAAATGAGATTTTGACACTCACTAACTTAAATATTCATTATTAGAGATTTTACATAGTAAAAATCACATATTTTTTCAAAGTGACATCTTTCAAAAATGATTTTTATGAAAAGCTATTTGAAATAGCTTTTTTTAGAGATTATTTTCAAAATTTTAGTATCCAAAAAAAATTATAATAAAATGTTGAAATACTTAGAATTATACTTTAAGATAAACTATTCAAACAGATTTTTCATTTGAAACTTTCCTTAAAAATTTCTTTGTTAAAAAATTTGTAGCAAAAAGAAATTACACTATAAAAATCTATTTAATAAAAAAACTAAAACAAACGGGCCCATATATAACTTGAGTATGTCAATTTTATTGAAATTTTTTTTAAGTACTTCAAACCATAATTGTTAGTAATCATATCAACAAACACCTTCAAATCATTATCAATAATTAGGTGAGATAAACCTATTTTCTTAGCCATGTCAAGCCTTAGATAGAGCTCTGTCATTTGAATGAACAATTTAGTTAACTTTTTCTAAATTTTATATTCCCTCCGTCCCGCAATAGATGACTCATTTGAAAATGTGTATTTTGACCTAACTTATTTGACCATATTTTTCTACTAATATACAAAGATAAATAATATCATATAAGATGTCGTTAGATTTGTCTCGATGAGTATTTTCAAAATATCAATTTTTTATAATTTTTTCTAATATATTATTCAATATATTTAAGCTCAAAATTATGCATTGACATGTGTAATAAGGTCAACTGTGTCAAGTATTAAGGGACGGAGGGAGTAGCTGATAAATTATCTTATACTATCATTATAATTTATTCAACAACATTTTTGGAAAATATTTTAATATTCCTTTATATGTACTCCCTTTGTTCATTTTTATAAATAAGGTCAACATATATTAAAAAATGTGGTTAGTGAATCTAATATGTTTGTTTCTTATGTTGTTTTTTCTTTCTAAATTCAAAGAAACAAAAGAAAATAAAAATGAACTAGGTAAATAAAGAGATAAAGACATGTGTAATGTGAAAAGGTTTGCAAACAGCAAAAGAAATAAGAAACAAAATGAACATTTCGAAGGAAACGCAAAAAGTAAGGAAAGAGACATTAGTGTCTGTGTGTGTGTTTTTTCTTTAAAGAAAGAGACATTAGTGGTTTTTTTTCTTTTATTTTTTTGAAATAGGAGACATTTGTGGTTAAATATTCAATTTCTAATTTAATACGGACGATAATATCTCAATCCTTGATCCCAATACAACGACCGATTCATTTCGAAGGCAAATTCTATTTTGTGCACGGAATTATTATTAATTTCTTTTTGAAGGAATTTTGTGCATGGAATTATTAAAAACTTTATTTGACAAGAAACAACATACAACAAGGTACGTATCTTTTTAGTCAAAAAAAAAAAAAAGGTACGTATCTTAAAAAAAAATTAAAAACTTTATTTGACAAGAAACAACATACAACAAGGTACATATCTTTTTAGTCAAAAAAAAATAAAAAAACAAGGTACGTATCTTAAAAAAAATACAAGGTATATAGTATAATAAGTATATGGGAAAGCTAATTTGTGCCCTTAATTAAGACACAAGTTAACGAGTCAAAAGTAGAACAAAATGTTTTATTTTTGGGTTTCTTAACATGTGTCATTAAGACACAAGTTATCATGACTCTAAATTAATATATACAGAGATTTTTTGTTACGAATTCTGTTTTGACGTTTTAATTCAAGACAGTTGTGAAATACATTTTCATTTGAATTTATGTTAGACGAAAGTTATATATATATATATATATATATATATATATATATATTTATATATATATATATATATATAATCGAGTCAACTCATGAACCAAACGAGTCGAACTATATATAGTTCAAGTTTAGCTCGTTTAATTAACAAGCTTAATTTTTAGCTCAAGTTCAGCTCATTTGATTCATAAATCAAGTTCAACGAGTTAATTGTCGAGCCGAGTTTTGAACTTTGTTCGAGTTGTCTCGATTCATTGTCAGTCCTACTTCAATATAAGCTACGTAAAAACTTAAACGAATAAAATTAATTACGCTTTCTTTCCCTCTATTTCATGAAATTCAAGAAAATAGTCCCTTCCATCAAAAAGAAAACGGTTACATTAAAAATTCAACTTTTTAGTTCTTCTATTTTCAAAGTATAGAACTTACATTAATTTCATTTAATAATGAAGTAAATATTAAAAAGGGAGTATTCTTAACACTTTTCTAAAAAGAATAAATGTCTGATCATGAGGTGTTAATGATTAGAGTTTGATATTATAAGGGGCCAAGTTTAAGTCCTTAAAAACTTTTGTAAAATATTCAATATCAATACTTTTGTAAAAACTTTTCTCAATTTTGTTTTTAAAAATCTTCATTGTACCAAGAAAAGATTACCCCTATTTATACTACTCCTAAAAAAATATTATCTAGAATTTCTTTAATACAATATAAAACTTGTCTTTTTGTTGATAACTTTTCCAAGCTAAAAACTACATATAGCAATGTTAAGAGAGATATCTCCAGAAAAATAGATGTACCATGTGCAACATTGCTATTAGCAGTTAGCACCGGAGTAAATACCTTACAAATTAACATCAAATATATAGGGGAATTACTATGACAGTTGCTTTATTCAAATTACCAAAAATAATCTTATATCATACATATTTACCCTTTATTGAAAACGAATCAGCTGTCCCTAATCAGCACACTGCTTTTCCTTGTTTTCATAAGTAGTAACCAGTAAGTAATTAAAATATAACTATGACCAAATTGCCATTTTGTTTTCTATGGCATATATGATATATCTATCTATATATACACATGCATGATAGTAGGCAAATCACAAGCAATTCTTTTTTCATCTTTATCAAATCCCAAATCATGATGAAAACCAACTACACTATGCAGCTGTCATTGCTTGTTACTCTCATTTTAATTCTCTGCAGCTTCAACCAAATAACATCAATGTTGACTGCAGAGGAGAATTTAGAACATGATCAAATGAACTTAATGACATACATTGTTCATGTCAAAAAATCAGAAAATGTTGCTTCACTTGCATTAGAAGATTTGCATAGCTGGTACCATTCATTTCTTCCACAAAATTTTCCTCACAAAGACAGAATGGTTTTCTCTTACTGCCATGTAGCCTCTGGATTTGCTGTGAAGCTGACACCAGAAGAAGCCAAATCTCTTCAAGAGAATGATGAAATTGTGTCAGCAAGACCTGAAAGGACACTTTCATTACACACAACTCACACACCAAGTTTCTTGGGTCTGAAACAAGGACAAGGGTTGTGGAGCGACGATAACCTTGGAAAAGGCGTCATAATCGGTATCATAGACACAGGAATATTCCCTTTACATCCATCTTTCAACGACACAGGAATGCCGCCACCACCTGCAAAATGGAAAGGCCATTGTGAATTCAATGGAGGGCAAATATGCAGCAATAAGCTCATAGGTGCAAGAAGTTTAGTCAAAAGTACGATTCAAGAGCTTCCATTTGAAACCATTTTCCATGGAACGCACACTGCTGCGGAGGCTGCAGGAAGATTCATAAAAGATGCAAGTGTTTTCGGAAATGCTAAAGGTGTAGCAGCTGGTATGGCATCTAATGCTCACTTAGCAATGTACAAAGTGTGTAATGACAAAATTGGATGCCCTGAAAGTGCTATCTTAGCTGCAATGGATATTGCTATCGAAGATGGTGTAGATGTTCTTTCACTTTCACTTGGTTTAGGTTCTCTTCCATTCTTTGAAGACCCAATTGCAATTGGTGCTTTTGCTGCTACTCAAAATGGTGTTTTTGTTAGTTGCTCTGCTGCAAACTCTGGTCCT
>Ga0315913_1009546_pt1 | contig 11358 bp, 10 predicted proteins | sample MpolsnodulesMG_FD_207736 | JGI IMG/M metagenome (GOLD analysis project Ga0315913, IMG submission 207736) | Medicago polymorpha root nodule microbial communities from Los Angeles, California, United States - small nodules | ecosystem: Host-associated > Plants > Roots > Nodule | place: USA... | reverse complement strand
TTAGGTGGTTATGGTGTACCGTCTATATGCGGCACCATTTGTATCTTATTTCGTCCATACCTTGCGTCTTGCAGAGATGGCGTTTAATAATATTTGTCGATTAAAAAAAAAAAAAAAAAACTTTGATGACAAGTTTTGAGTTTGGCAAACCCTAAGTGTTATAAGAGAGTGATTCGAAACACTTTGAAACAACCCTTGTATGATATAAATAAAATTAGCGAGATTTCAAAATTAGAAAAGAAAATGAAAGTGTAACTAAACAAAAAGAAGATTAAACGATAAGATTTACTTTAATATCTTCATTGTATTGATAAATGCACAAGTATATCTAGTAGATGTATAGAATAATACACAACTGGTCTTAGAAACCATGATGAATGTAGCCAATAAATGCACAAACCATCACAATTTAGTTTGAATTACAAAGTTTAGGTAACATAAATATTAATTTCGACATTTAAGCAGTAGGGTATGATGCTTGCATTGCAATGCCACAGAGTCCTTCAGCAGCATCAACTCCTCTTTGCATCATAATGTATCCTTCTTCACCCCAATCGGTTCCCCAAGAGTTCTTAACCAACCAATACTTAGTTCCATCATTACTAACACCATAACCCACAGCAGTAACACCATGATCCAACTCGGTTCCACATGAACCGGTAAAAACACCACTTTTGTAGAATTGAAAGTCAGAACCACTAGCATCAATGGCTACAGAAATCGGTTGATTGGCCACAGCATTTTGCAATGCCTGCTCATTGTTAGCAGGGACATCTTCATACCCAGTAATGGTAACTGCATTGATGGATCCTTTGTTTGCATTACATGTTCCGTCAACACCTTGATAAGGGTAATTGGCTTCGGTAGCGAGTCCATGATTTTGAATGATGAATTTGAAAGCATCGTCCATAAGACCACCCTCACAACCTTGGTCCACACCTTTCGTGTCACAATCAACGAGTTCTTGTTCTGATAAAGAGATCAACTTTCCACTAGTCAACTTATGAATTCCTTCCGTTGCTGCAACAGCAGAAAACGCCCAACAACATCCTACAAAAGAAAAAATTAAAATATATAGTAGAGTTAGACGATAATTAATTTTAGATCACATATGGAGTCGAATACATTACTTGTTAGATGAACACTTACCACATTGTCCTTGGTTCTTAACAGGTGTAACTGCTCCTTTGTTCCTCCAATCCACTGAAGATGGAATTGCACTTGCATTTTCATACTTAAAAGTACTTGTCCTTGTGATCGAAGAGCACATATGCCCCTTGAATTTGTTTCTAGATGATGTGAACTCGTCGTTGGTGAGGTCCGCAAATTGATTAATGCCTAGTGTGTATAGCTTGTTACTGTCACGTTTGTTGAACACTTCAATGTAATTCACGTTTTCGGTGAATATCTTGAAACGCTTCTCCCTTTCTTGAGAATCCTTGTAAACTTTCCCGTAGTGACCCATCCATTGCTGGTGCCTCTCATACATGGAGTCATCTTGGAGAGTACGAGAAGTGACTTGAATAGCAAACAATCCTAAACATAGAATCAACGCAAATGAAATATGATATAAGTGATTATTGGCAGCCATAGTAGTGTGACTCACAATTGTTTTGAGGTTGATTAGTTAGAAGTTGTTAAATGTGAGAAAGATGTGTGGTACTTGTGATCAAGAACGTTTGCCGTATTTATAAGACATATTTAATGATTTTTTTTTTTTGTTGACAAAATAGAAATATTTAATGATGAATTGAATATTAAAATTCTTGTGGTTTTCAATTTGAAGCTTAAGACAAATTTATCTTCTATATACGTACCTGAGAGAATTTTCTGATTAAGACCCTTGAGTTGGACCTGTCTAAGGTGCTATGGACAATTTTTCTAAACAAAGTTACAACGCGCTAAAATACTAATCCAAATGAAGCCTTATGCGTTAGAGAAGTTTTGGATTATAAAAAAAAAACTGAAGGTTTGACTATATAATCAACATTTTTATGGTTCACAAGGACATATGTTTTTTTTTTTTTTTTTAGTTTGTTAATGTTGATTATAGTATGTTTGACTGCAATGTGGTAGTTTACGGACTGAAATGACCACTGCCAAAATTTAAGCGTCGTTGTTGAATTGTTAGAAATGACACAATGTCTGTATGAAATAAATCATTGATTTTTTGCTCTTTGAAATGTTGTGCAGATATGGCTCTGAGGCCGAATGACAAAATGAGGGGAGGTAGGGAGTCTGCTACCGGGAGTGCACAGACTGAAAGGGTCGCAAATCGTCCTCCTCAGCCTAGTCGACGAAGGGGTGGGAGCACGAGGCTAGGGGTTAGTACATCATAACAGCCGGAGGGGTCGCAGGTAGTGGACCCGACGCAACATCAGCATCAGCCTCATTATGAGGAGTATCAGCAGGCGTAGGATCAGGCTTATTATGAGGAGCCTCAACTGTATCATTTTGATGCGTATCAACAACATCAGTATGAGGCGTATCACCAGCAGGATCATCAGTATCAGCCTGATATTGAGCAAGAGCAGCCTCAACAACAGGACGATTGGGGTTAGGCTCAGGGGGAGCTGGTTATGGAGTACGAGGCCGGACCGGATGGCTATGGAGGGAGGCCTTATGTGGCCACGCTTTTACCTCACTTCGGTAAACGCGTTGCATGCAGAATATGGGTCGATGGCAATGTAAGTAAATTTAATGTTTATTTTAATGTTTATCTTACTTATTTTAATGTTTATTTAACTTATTATATTGATTATTTTACTTATTTTATGTTAGAATTAAAATTTATGTTAGAATATATTTAATGTTTATTTTACTTATGATTTATTTAACGGTTTTCTTTTTTGTATTTCAGTTTCGAAAAAAGTATAGGGTGAAAGGTGTCTCGCACAGGAAGAAGTTGAGCCTTAATACCTTGACATTGCCTTAGCCGGGAATACAAAATGACTGGTTTTGGGAAGAAGTGAATGTGTTTGGTTTAAGGCCCCTCCTTATGACTGGGTACAATAACATCTCTCACAGGTTCGTTTGTGCCTTGTCAGAGAGATGGTATGAGGAGACCAGCAGCTTACCTGTTGGGGAGATGACCATCACACTAGATGATGTGGCGTGTCTTCTAGGCATCCCCATCACTGAGAGCGTCCTTCATGATAGAGAGTTAACTCGTGACGAGGGGATACAGATGATGCAGGAGGACCAACATTTTACAGCGGAGGATGCTGCTAAGGAGGTGGGCAGACAAGGTGGTGCGCATGTCAGTTTCATTAAACTGAAGAGGCACTACAAGGAGCTATTGCATAGGTGTAATCAGCTGATTGAGCCTGACACAGAGGAGGAGCATGCAGAGCAGGCTGAAGTTAGGATGGCCTGCATTAAGGCGTTTTTGTTGCTCTTGCTTAGCTACACCATTTTTGCCAGCAAGAACAGCAGATGATTTAATCTGATGTGGCTGCTTGCGCTACAAGGTATGGACGAGTTGGACAGCTGGTCATGAGGCGCGATGGGACTTCCTTTCCTCTTTGAGCAGCTATCTCTTACCTCCGCCTCATCTGTGAGCTCATGTGGTGGTTACATGACTTTGCTTGTGGTAATAATTTTTTTCTTATTGGATCGTAAATGTATAGTTGTTTGTATAATACTTGTGATGATATAAATTTGTTTCTTTATGTTTGCAGGGACGGGTTTTGGCGCACTTCAGGAACCTCATTCCGAGGAATCGTAATGATGAGTACGACCCTGTTAATGCCCCGCTTGCGGATAAATGGAAACCTCCCAGGGGCTTTTCTGATCCTGGACACATAGAGATGTCATTGATTCGTTGGAGCATTCTCATGTCATCTAGAGGCCATACAAGAGACGACGAGACGTGACACCCTTTCAGGACATATGTTGGTACTCCGGATGGATCATGGCTGGCAGAGACAGGAGGGTCCGTCACTTGCCAAAGCGGGTTCTTAGGCAGTATGGGTATGTCCAGACTATTCCCAGGTCTCCTACAGACATTGGGCCTCTTGCGCCAGAGGAGGTGGCAATGGCCTTCATGGAGTTTGCTCTACATGTCCTCAGCCAGCAGGAAAAGGGTGATTTAGTTCCGGATGACGAGCCGTTGAGCCATTCGAGGGGGTACATGTGTTGGTTCTATAGAGTATCACATCCTATTGTGAACCCCCCTGCGGTCGTTCCTCACTACACAACTGATGCCCATCTTCGTCCCATTCCTCCATACAAGGAGGTTATTGTTGAGCAGCAGTGGGCCAGACATCATCCAGACCCATACCAGATCATCAGCAACATCAGTCCAGAGTGGACAGTGCAATGGGGCATCTTGATGTGTTTAGTAATCCAGAGGTTCTTCGCATGATGCAGGGCATCCAGTCCGAGTGGAGTATGATGGAGCAGATGTCGGCTTCGCGGAGGAGGAGTAGGAGTCCACGGGAGTAGGGTTTTAACATTATGACTTTTGTACTTTTGTAGTTTTTTTATGACATTTGGTCGGATTTGGATGTAATCCTGTTACATTTGCGCTTTTTGGCGTTTTTATGACATTTTCCGTTACTTTATTCCTTTATTTTTCGTAATTTAATTATGAGTGAATGCTTGATTGAATGAATGCTTGAATGAATGATGAATAATGTATGCAATTGACTAAATGAATGATGAATAAATGAAGGAATGAAAAAATTAGGGAAAATAGAGGTTTATGTTGCACAGACTGGGCGTGAGTTAACAAACGCAGGTGTAAATTCTTGCGTGAGTTAACTCATGCAGTGTTTTACACTTGCATGACTTAAGTCACGCAGCATGAGTTAACTCACGCAAGGGTAATTCGGTCAATTTAGTTGGGTGGAAGCAAAACTTGTTGGGAGAATAGCAGAATTCCAAATTGATTAAGCTAACCATATTCGGTAAGGTAAACCAAAGTTCAATGCTAAGAAAAGTAAAATATGAATTCATATAATTCATATCTTAAAAGTAAACCAAAGTTTATAACCTCATGTCACAAACAATGCATATACCAAGTATGCAGGGAAATTAACTGTTTCTATGTGCATTCTTTTTAAATTGTGTTCTCACTATCTTGTTTTTGTATCTGAATCAGTTTCTGCATAAGTGAATAAATATATTCCCAATTACCAATACAGGTCATCTTAGATAATCATTTAACAGTAAGCATTTATTTCTTATCATGGCAAAGTAATCAAATAATGGAAATTGATGTATACATAAAGCAAAAAAAATTTCTCAAATAGCTCACAAAAGGGCACCCAAAAATTAAATAAAGTAGACGAGCATTTCAGTACTCAAAAATTGCAAGGGTCAAGCAAGTCCATCAAAGTTTACAGATTGCAAATTAGTCTCAAAAGAAAGTCAATCAATTTAGTCACTCCATCAAAATATCTCTTTTATAAACATCTCTCAAAATTAAGGAAAGACAAACATTTTAAAATTGTGGCGTTAAATTTGGCAAAATGACTAAATTGACCGGCATTGTTTAATTTACGAGACTAAGTTGCTATTTCGCAAATTTGAGGAGCTAAACTGATCAACCCTAACAATCTCAACAACTAAAATGCAAATGAATCAAATAAATACAAAGTCAACACTAAAAAGGACTAAAATGTGGTTAGAGGAGAGGAGGGGATAATTGCTTGCTACATCCCGTCAAACCTTCAACTCTGCTTCTCTTTCAATTTTCTCGAGTTTGATCCAATAACAACTGTTTCAAGCTCGTTTTTTCCTCGCCATTGCTGGTCTCTTGCCAAAAGCTGAAGCAGACTTGGAGGAAGTTGCCAGCAACCCTCTCAGAGTAGCTAAGATACCAAAACACATGAAAGGGAAATACATTGTCAATAGCTTATCAGACGCTTTCTTGGATCCCATCATTTCTGATAGTACAGCAACCTACAATCCATAAACCAGAAAGAATCAAACGCTGTAAACTGAAAAGCAAGGTTTAGATTATCAAAATCGTAACAAAATCTCATTGTGATACCATCTATAGTTGGGAAGAAGACTATCTTAATTTGATTTTAACTTAATTCAACGTCACAAAACCGGTTTATAAGATGAGAAATGTCTCCCACTTGTTTAAACACAACTTTGGGTCATATCATTCAATGCAGGACTCTTACGCCTCATTTAGGAAAAAAACACACACACGCCTCACGCCCAAGATTAAATATCTAGAGCGTGACCAGAGTGGCACAATATGGGTGACCCAACAGAACGTTGGAGACTTTGATATCATCTTAATAACAAATTTTCAAGTCATATCTCATCCAATGTGAGAGTCTCGTAACACATAACCCTTACACCCAAGATTGGATATCTCGAACATGACCCAACTCCAAATAGCTGGTAATGTAACAGATCAGGGAAAGACTTATGAAATCATCTTAAAATTTGGATTGAGTCTAACTGATCCCTGCAAAACCAACTTGTAGGTGAAAGATGACACTATTTATAAACTCTTTTCAGGTCTTTTCTCTTTTTAATATGGCATCTTCCACCCTAAAAGCTGGTTTTTAAGAATGAGTTGATCTAAATCCAAAAACCTAATAGACTATTACACCTAAAATATCAGTGAAACAAATGCCATTTAACAAGGCTAATGCAAAGAGGTTACAAATCAGAATAGTAATTTAAAAAGCCACAGGATAACCCTGATAATAGGTTCTCGTTAAATTCTGAATCCAATCTATAAAATTACATAACCCCAATTTCGTTTTGCATCAAATTCAGACAACAAACTTGTAACCATTAGAACAGGATCTGCAAATGCAAACACACCCGAAGATAACAATAAAAAAGACCATTTTAACCCCAGTACAATACAATAACCAAGCTTATCTTTAAATCAAAATGTTAGTCATAAAACAACAGACCCAGAATGTAAATGAATCAAATAACAAACAATAGATTCCTACGAACAAATGTAATGATGCCAAATGAATGAATATTTACCCGCCATTAAAATGTTTGACTTTTTACCTCAACCCATCAGAATATATACACACACACACAAATATATATATATATATATATAACAGACCCGTCATAGCGGATGGTCCAACGGATCTTAGACTCAGATATCATCTTAAAATTTGAATTCGATCTAACTCAACCCTACAAAATCGACTTGAAATGTGAGAGGTGCCACCCTGTATGAACTCTATCCAGATCTTATCTTTTTTTAATATGGCATCACTCACCTTATAAGCGGTTGATAAAGATGAGTTAAGCTCAATCCAACAACATAAAAGTCTATACTACTTCCAATATCGACGAAACATATGCCACTTTCACAGCCAATGAAGCGAGGTTACAAATCAGAAAAAATAACTTAAACAAACCATGTGATAACCCTGACAATAGGTTCTGATTAAATTTTAAGTCCAATCTATAAAACTGCATAAACCCAATTTTGTTTTGTATCAAATTCCAAGAACAAACTAGATAACCATAAGAACAGGATCTAACAACAACAAAAGCAACGACGACAACAGATAACAAGTAAAAATACCATTTTAAATAACTAAACTTAACTTCAAATGAAAATGTTAGTCATAAAACAACAAACCCAACATGTAAATGAATAAAATAACAAACAGATTCCTACAAACAAATGTAACGATACCAAGTGATTAATGAATGAATGTTTTCCTAAAATTAAAAAGTTTGACGTTTTTCCTGCCTTAAAAAACATATAGAAGCCTAATCATTCAATAGTTATTTGATTAACTCTCAAATAACATTCAACATTCAGAGACCTAATCATTCAATAGTACCACATAACCAAAAAAAAGTGGGGGCTCAATTGTAAGAGATTAATCCGGCCTATATTAACTTTGCTATGCATAACCGGTCCCAAGCCAGAATAAAAGGAGAGGGCTGTGTTACACCTCAACGAGGACCACAACACCAACAGCCAAGCCTTTTCCCACAAAGCGGGGTCAGCTACATGGATCAAATTACATCGTAATATTCTATCATAAATCATATTTGGGTCCAAAGCATTAATTCCAAATATTTTTTAGGGTTAATATATGTTTACCCCCTCTAATATAAGGGATTTCCGGTTGACCCTATAAAAAAAAATTGTTTAGATTCCAACCCTTTAATTTGAAGATTCTTTGATTTTGAACATTCATGACATCAAACCAAAGAATCTTCAAACTACAGGTTGAAATCTGAACAAATTTTTGTACCCTCTTTTCTACTAATAGTACTCGACAACCAATATAAAACTCAATCGAATCTCTATGACATGAATCAAATACGTAAATTATAAGATATTGAAAAAATATAAATTTCTTAAAAGAAAAAGGAAATACCATAGAAGTGGAGAGAGAAACACCATAGATCAAGCAAGTGGTATTAAACCAACCCTTAGAAGACAAAATAGCATAAACATTAAGAACAGCAAGAGGCCATTGAAAGAGAAGTTCAAGCCAAACAAGACCAACGAAGAAATGAGGCTTATCAGCAACAAGATAATCACCGTATTCATTTGTGTACCATGTTTTCACGTTGACGAGAATTTCAGGAAAGTAAGAAAGAGGAAGACATGTTTGTGCATCTATCAATGGTGCTACGATTGTTATTAAGAGGAAGAATAGGAATAAGGTGAAATCTACGAGCTTTAAGAGAATTCCCATTTTTTTGTTTTTTTTTTTTTGGTTTCTCAGATTTGGGGGAATGGAGATGGAGATTGGTTAATGGTTTGGGGGAGAAAACGAGGGATCTTAGATCGGCTATTTTTGTTGTTGATAGCAGTTTGTTATAGCTTTTTTTTAAATATGTTTGTTATAGGTTTTTTAAGAGTATTATATCCGTTTATTATAAAAAAAATTAAAAACAACTTTAAATGAGAAATTGTTTCAAACAACTTCAAAAAAAAAAATATATTATCGTAAATAAAAACAAAATAGATTTTGATTTTTCATAAAATTTTTAAAAAAATAATCTTTAAATTATTCTATGTTAAAATCAATTTTATTTTAATTTGTAAGAAATGGACCCTTAGTTTGTTTGAATATATATAAAACCGATTTTTTGTTACAAAATTAATTCAATCTTTTGATCCATATTTTCTATCTACTCTAAAAAAATCTTTTTTTTTAAAAGCTTCTCTTAACAAATTCTCATTTGAAGTTCTTTTTAGATTTTTATTTTAGATTCCGATTTTTTTTTAAAATGTAACAAACAAAAATTCATAATTAATTCATCACGTATCGGAAACATATAATTTTTTTGTTTACAAAATTCATAATCATGGAAAATAAAAATTCATAATTAATTCATCACGTATCGGAAACATATAATTTTTTTTGCATAAAGCCATATTATAATGTCCTAAACATGTCTGGAAAAAAACATTAAAAAATACAACCTCTAGGTCACTTTTGTGAAGTACGCGTATGTTGTAGTGTCAAAAATAAGAAGAATATCAAATTACAAGGTTAAAATATGTGTTTTTTATTTTACAAGGTCATTTTCAGACATCGTGTATATTACGGTCAATTTGAACAACTAACTTTTTTTAACAATGGAGGAAATCATGCATTATAATAAAACAAACTAAATTATTTTTGAGGATTAAGGAAAGGTTTAATTAGGCGTTTGGTCTGTTAATTAATTTCTATTTTTCATTTGATCTCAAGACTAATAAATCATCCATTTTGGTATTTCAAATATGCCTTTTTTGGTCGATAAAGTCTTTAAACTTTAGCCTAAAATGTTTAAGGTTGACCAACATCGTAGATGATTCACCATAGATTTTATTAATATTTTTTATTTTAACCATTTGATTAGATTTTAAAAAAGGGGAATGTTGAATCATTGAGGCCCATTGTATTTTCCAGTGAGCAAACAACAACTAATTTGGTTTCCCTTTCTTCCTCTTCTGCATCATCTTCAACATCATCTTAATCAAATCTTCATCAATCATACCCAAACGGAAAAAATCACAAAATCCAAATCATATAACAATCCATTACAATTCTTCTTCTTTCGTTTCTTTATTTTCTTTTCTTAAACCATACCAAACTTTTCATAATCACATCATCAAACAACACAAACTTGTTTATAAAAAAATAAAAATAAACATCACTTCATTTCTCAATTTCATTGATTGTTCAACTCCACACTCCCACAGTTCACTTTCATAAGTTCACAACATCATCACTTCCTTTAACAATCTCTTAGTTCCTTTGAAAACGAACCAATAAACCCTTAAAAACAACAACCACTTTACTTTCATTTTTGCTAATCGTTTCCTAAACGAATACCACAACAACAACACCAATTTAACTTATTTTAGCTCAATTTGTCATGTATTGTTCACACCACCAGAAACCCATCAATTCCACTGTCTGGTTCTACATTGCACTTAAATTTCACACCAATAGGTTGTTAAGGGGAAGAGAAGCTCCTCGAACTTGATGATGGGGGCTAAGAATTTTCCAATCCAAAATATATTGTTATAATACTCTCGCAAAATTAAAAGTACATTAATCATAATATTCTTTTATCGTTCATTAGAAAAACATTCTCTTAAAATTTTTGAAATATTTCTCTATTTTTCCCTCTAATCTCATCTCTTCAAAGCCCTCTCTTCCCATCCCTCCAAACTTGCAAACAAAGCCTAAAAATATGTTTGGATAGAGAATTTTAATGAGGAAATATAATTTTTTGAAGTATTTGAAATGACTTGGACCAAATTCCACTGTATGGGAAAATATTTGATTTATTTTTAAAATTCAAGGCATTTAGATCAGAATTTGTCACTTCCAAAATTTGAAGTATTTTTTTTTTTAGGAATAAAATTTGAAGTACTTTTTTTTGTCACTTCTAAAATTTAAAGTATTTAAAATAGGTTTAAATATGTCAAAGGTCCATGTAAGTTTGTGTGTTTTTACTTTTCGTCCATGTATCCTTTTTTCTTTTCAAAACCACCCTTGTAAGTTAATAACTTTTTGCTTTTCCTCCCTCCCATCAAACTGTTACAAAAATGACTTGTTGGCTAACAACGTGTGACATTGCAGGTGTTGGCTTGGCTAAACACGCTAATGTGGACTGACAAATCATCCCTGGCTATATTAAAGGGATCAAAACCAAAAACGAAAAGGTACAGAGGGACGAAATTAAAAACACTTAAACAACAAAATTTGAAATTTAGGTAGCCTTCCATATGATCCCTAACGATATTACAGGGACCAAAACTAAAAACTAAAAGTTAGGCAGGGACGAAAATAAAAATCACAAAGTTACAAAAATTGAAATTAAAAACTCTTGTTGTTTCCAACTTTTTCCTCCCTCCCTCCCTCCCTCCCTCCCTCCCTCTCTCTCTCT
>Ga0315913_1009544_pt1 | contig 11359 bp, 6 predicted proteins | sample MpolsnodulesMG_FD_207736 | JGI IMG/M metagenome (GOLD analysis project Ga0315913, IMG submission 207736) | Medicago polymorpha root nodule microbial communities from Los Angeles, California, United States - small nodules | ecosystem: Host-associated > Plants > Roots > Nodule | place: USA... | reverse complement strand
GTTATGTGAGTAAATGAGGATGATTAAGCATAACACATATACATAATGTGATATAAAGGTATGATGCGACTAATGGTAAGTGATAGAAAGAGTAATCATGAGATTTCTTATTTTAAGTAAGTATTTAATATGATGTGATGTTACAGGGAAGTCGCTAATAAATGCATGTGTAAGATGATGTGATAGACAATGATGACCGTAGTAGAGATTAACTAGAATCATTATTGTTCTAAAGAAAATGATATTTCAAGCGAAAAATATCATCCCGGCCATTTTCCGGCACAGTTGGCATTTGTTGATTGCATAGTCAATTAGTACCATCATGTGTTTTCCACCACTCACTCCTCCATGTATTCCGCAAATAACAAAATTTAATTGGAGCATGATTTATTCACGAGACCTTCGTTATAAAGGTTTTCGCTTAATATAGCAATACTCTTGTTCTAATCATAGAACTATGATTTTGGTCGGAGGTGACACTATGCGATCTTTGCAATGGTTAGTGGTGGCTAAAGTTTGTTCGGTGCGGCTGATTAGAATCCTTCGCTGGATAGGAGGGTTTACAATAAAGACACGTCAACGCTCCAATCATTGAGATTTCAATGAGCTTTGAGATGTTTAACAAAATGACAGAATATACCTAACTTCAGTGTGTTATACCTTATTGATGGTATAACTTATATGGCAACTCCTATTCAAGGTCCAAGGACTATTCTTGAGCACCACCTGCATGTCCAAAGCATGGTAAACTGGAACAAAAGAGCCTCTTCGAAGCTTCTTTAATTGTTATCCCATTCACCGGTCTCCACACATCTGCCATCCTCGTCTTTATTATGCTTGTTTGTAAATGACAATAATGTAGGAACCATCCTACAAGATAGTAAATACGGAAAATCAAGCCCTCATTGACGTCTCCCTCCAAAGGGAGACCTTTCAATTAACTTATGTCATACTTCCAAAATAATAAGATCACCACTCACTCTCAAATTAAGGAAAAAGTGAGAAAACAACTAAGAACTCTTAGAAAAGAATTATCATCATCATCATCATCATCATCATTATTATTATTATGTTTCCTCCACTTTTTATATAGGGCGGTTATTGCACGTTCATAATCCTATGAAAATCCGTTAAAAACTGCGTTGAAGATGCGTGTTCGAGGTCTGTTATTGTTCTTGAAGAATAGTAAATTTAAGTTTAGTTATGTTCTTTGAATCTTAATATTTTCTCTACATGGATTCGACTACTGGGGTGTTTGTAGCACGGTTTGGACTGATTTTGAGCCAAAAACACATTCAATTCAAAAATAAAATTATATGTGATTCAATTTGATTTTGGATGGCTAATTAAAAAGTTACAGTATGATCCAATCACATTTCATGCTCTTTAATTTGGATTGATTTTTAGGTATCTAGTTACATACTATGCTTTTTTTTATATTAGGCTTAATTGCAGTTTTAGCCCCCTAACTTTTCCAAAGTTGCGATTTTGGCCCCCTAAGAAAAAAAACTACAAAACAGCCCCCTAAGTTTTGCAATTGTAGCAGTTTTGGCCCCCAAGGCTGATATTGACTCGGTCTACGCTGACGTGGCACCCTAAGTGAGGTGCCACGTGTTATTTTTTTTATTTTATTTTTTTGCCTTGGGGGGCCAAAACTGTTACAGTTGCAAAACTTAGGGGGCTGTTTTGTAGTTTTTTTTTCTTAGGGGCCAAAATCGCAACTTTGGAAAAGTTAGGGGGCTAAAACTGCAATTAAGCCTAGATTTAATTTGGCACAAACAGGTTCCCATGAAAGTTTCTATTTTGGCGTGAAGAATTTTGCGGAATAAGTTGCCTACAAAGGTTCATGTGGTAACTCGCGACATTATTTCTCAAGACTTGCAATTATGCGTGACAGGTTGTGGAGCATCAGAGACGGCTCATCATGTTTTTCTATCATGTCCTTCTCTTGCTTCTCTTTGAAGTCTTGTTAGATTGTGGATTGGTGTGGCATATGCCGACCCTGATCATTTACAGGACCATTTTGTTCATTCTTCAGGTGGTTTACGAGCGCGTCGCTCCTATATGCAGCTTCTTTGAATTTGTTGTGTTTGGATTTTATGGACTGAGCGTAACAATATATTATTCAAGAACAAGGAAAACTCCGTTCACCAGCTGTTAGATAAAGTTAAATTACATTCTTATTAGTGGGTGAAAGCTTATAATGCAGATATTGGTTTAAACTTTCATATATTGTGATCGAACCCATTTGTTTGTTATGTATAGACTAATTCTTTTTTGTTTCCTTTGATTTCGACTGCTATATATGTAATCTTTTGAGATTCTTGTTGGCACACCGTGTACTTACAAGAACTCCCTGTTGGTATTAATATGTTTTATTTTTTCTTGTTAAAAAAAATTATGTAGTGAGTCGTCACAAAACCTTTAGTTTCTTTTCCTTCATCCATTTGACCCTAAATCACCCCTCTTACTCGTTTTTCTCTTTCCCTTTTATTGAAATAAATGATTTTCACATCTATTTTGTTGTTTCGTTTGTGATTTCTTCGTTTTAGTGCGACATTGTCTTGTTTGTCGTCTTTGTGCGGTGTTGTTTGTTTTTCTTGTTTCGTTCATGTATTTGTTCGGTTTGGATTGTCAGATCAACTTAGATCCAGTGCATCGCGTCGTCAACGTTGCATATCAGAAGACATGAGTATTCCGGAGACTTGAATATAGTCATATGTGTTGGCTTTTTTATTTTGCCGTTTTATGCTATTGGCATGAATAATGTGAGTTTGTTCGCAGATTCATCATTTTTGTTTTTAACGAATTTACATTGTATCGATGTACTCTATCAATTTGAATGAATATCGTTTATTTATTTTTGTCAAAAAAAAATTATGTATCAATTTTGGAGATCTACGGTGGGCAAGATAATACAGCAGTCAATAATTCAAACAAACCGTATAGAACTAAATTTCGGCGTTGTCAGACATACATACGACTTTGGGGCATGAAATTGTGAAAACATCTATATCCACCAAAAATTGAATAACATTGGGAAGATTCCTTGTTAAGATTCTAAATTCTAAGGACACATGTGGGCCGTCTGCAATGGCTGTTACATTTTTTATTTAATTATTATTATTATTGTTATTATTATTTCTCTCCTTTATAATTTCAAAACAACATTTATTGTTTTTTTACACTAACATACATTTAGATATTGCATTTCAATTATCTAATTTCCTTAAAAAAAAAATCTAATTATTTTACTAATTGTAATTAATAAACATATTTTATTCTCGTGAGCTTATCTCAGTTGGTAGGGGTATTGCATATTATATGCAAAGGCTAGGGTCCGAACCCCGAACACCTCACTTCCCCCACAATTAAATTGTGTGAACTCTAACCACTAGGCTACTTGACAAAAAAAGTATATTTTAGTATGAATGCATAGAGTTTCGGTACATTGATTTGTAGCACTAGTACTATCTAATTAAGTATAGTAAGTTACTATGAATTTTTTAAATAAAAACTGTTTTTTTGGTCTAGTAGTCTAGTGGCTAGAGTTCACACAATCTAATAAAAGACTTTTTTTTATTAGATGTAAGTATTTTTAACTATTTAGCACCGTCTTTGATCCCGTATTCAAAACCTCTTAATATTTAATTAGTTAAATTAATTAATTAATTAGTTTCTATTCACTTTTCTTTCATTTTTTTTCTTTTTATATCGTTGTTATTTTGCAAGAGATGCTCTCTTTCTTTAAGTTTCAAAGAGATTTTCTACAAATTTATTTGCACCATCGAAGATTTTTCCTTTATCTTTTATATCTCCTACTTTAACATTTTTTTTCGATTTTCACCTACTTATTTTGGTTCTCCATTTCCAAGAAGTTATAGAGGAATTTGTGCGAATGAATTTACAAAATTACTACAAACATGTACGCAAGCACCAATTTAGAGTTTGCAACATGTCAAAAGAATTATGTAACTACGATTTGAACTTTGAAAATAATCCCCCTTTATAGTATAATATTTGAATATGAATTATGAAATTGCGCCGTATTGAGTTTTCTTTTTTATTTTCTGTAAAAAAAAACTATTTTTTTACTGCTATGCATTTTAAAATTTTCATATTTAGATTTTTGCATTTCCGAAAAACAAAAGAGCTAGACATGCGTATAGAAGAAAATACAGCAATGACTGACCGACCAAAATAGAAAGTTCTACTAGCTTCTTATTTAACGATTATGAAATGTGATAATTTGCAACAGGACACTATGAAATAAATACAATTTATAATATGTTATAGAAAAGTTTAGTAGGCAGAAAATTCCTCAAAAAAAAAATGTTATAGAAAAGTTTACGAGGATTTTTATTATTAAAAAAGAAAAAGTTGGTGCGAAGAGGAAGACAAGAGTTGCAGCAGTGCACAGTACTTAGTGGCAAACTAGAGCAAACTAACTACCTACACCTCTCTCTTAATCTCTCTCTGTGTTGGGTTCACCTACCCTTTTCCTTAATCCCCTTTTAACACCTTAGATTTTTTTTCTGTTCTTTTATTTACATTTATTCAAGTTTCATTGTTTGTGCAGTTGTGTTGGATCTTGCGCTCTTCAACCGTCAGTAAAAATGGGACTTTGTCTGAGCTGTCACCGTCAAGCTGCAACTGAAAGCACTGCCACTGGTACGCTATGCTCTTCAACTTCCTTCCTCTTTTGTTTACCATTTCGTTTGAGTTTGAGTTGCTTTGATGTTTATTGCTGATGTGTATTCTCAACTTTGGTTGAGTGTCTGTATGTGTAAATACGTTTGACTAGATATTTGTTATAACTTACATCTAAACAAATAATACCGAATCAGATTACCATAATAGAAACTGAATCAGACTTCGATGATTTTACTTAAAATCAAACCTTATTATGTCGCTAACATCAGAACCTATTGAATTCAACGCATTAAACTCTGTCATTGGAGAAACAATTCCTCAAAACAATGACGGAAGGAGAGCAAGCTATACTGAGGGCAGGGCACGTTTCATCTTTATTTAATTTTTTAATAAATTAAATGAGGTGTATTGTTTTTATTGGTTGTTCGTAAACGTGACATGTTACTTACGTTCTTATCTAAGAATTTATAGGCTGGCAAAAGACTTTGTTTTTGAAATGATAAATATTTTTTTAATAAATAATAATAATAAATGAAAAATAAATTGATGTGCGATGATGGAAAGACATATGGAGTCGTGTGATGTTACCGAGGAGGGACAGAGTAGTGATCGGAGAGGTGAAGTGTCAACTAATTCAACTATCTCAAAGAAATAATACCCCATTCCAAAAGGAAAAATAAAAGTAAATTTTCATAATTCAATAATAATTACTTCCTCCGTATTTTATTGTTCCCTCCGTCTTATAATATATGATTTAGTTGACAATATGCATTGTTAACTAGACATACTTTGACTATATTTTTTTTAGGCAAGAAACAAAAATATATTAAATGAAAATAGAGAGATACAGAGACTGGGGGGCATTAGGCCTGACCCAGGTACAACCCAAATGAGAATAATACAATACAATATAAACCAGGTAGCCCTACCTTAAATAATCCTAACAGAAAGAACACTTTTCACGAACGCAACCCAGCATACTCCCGTACAAGCACGAAACTAGATTACAAAAAATATGAAGAATGACCATCTATAGAATTACAAAAGGTTTAGAATTGGCGAATGGATCGACCACCAACACAGTATCAAGATCCACGTACCAGCAATCCCCTGAACAAAGCAGCAAGTATAATAGCTCTTTCGAGCATAACAGTCTGATAACAGTCACATTGACTGAGATGGATAAGAGGTCAAAACCGGAGAGAAGGTAACCCTGAAAACTTGAGTCCTGCAGATCTCAACAGACCTGAAACATCAGAGAGTCAAGCACAGAAACACCAACTCAACCGATTGCGAAGAACCCAAACAACCCTTTTGGGTTAAAAGAACCAAACCCTTTCGGGTTTACGAAACCGAACCACCACAAAAAGGCCATAACAACCACCACCCGAAGTCTCTGATCTGAAACACAGAAGCAAACAATACGAACAAGCAAAAAACAATACGAATAAACAGCTAGAAATTAAAAACAAACACTAGATCAATGATACAAAACACCAAATTCGGACAAAACGAAACAAGAGGTGATGGCGCTGCCATCCACCTCACCGTTGAAGCGACACCATCAACAAACAGGATCCAATCGATGGTGCAAACATGGACAAGCACAACTGGAACAACCTTTGAACGAGGTGAGGACCGAACAAAGGCAAAACAGGCGCTGATCTGAAGACTGAGAACCACCTCCAAAGCAAAGGACGCCGCTTAAAAGAAACCGGAGGAAGGGCTTGCCGCAACACCAAACGACCGGAAAAGGGTGGTGCAGAGAAGAAAGAATCTCATCGCACCACCGTGAACGGGTTTTACATCTTACTGGGTAGGATTTGGATGAAAGGGAAAAGACGATGGGTAGAAGTGTTTAGAGAGAAGTCAGAGGAAGTCAAAGTTTAAACTTTGACGATATTTTTATACTAATATACAAATATATAATATCATATAATATGTTGAATTCGTCTCGATGAATATTTTTAAAATATTCGTTTTTCATAATTTTTTTTAATAGATAATTAAAGATAAAAAAATATGCATTAATATGTGTGACAGAGTCAATTGTGTCACTTAATATTGGACGGATTAGTACTTCCTTCCTCTTATGTAACTTATTCTTTTTGTTTCTACATGTTGTATAAGTTATTTTTTTTTTATCATTTTACACAAATTAAAAAATATAATTAATTTCTAATAAAAATATAAAAATGGTTTATTAAAATAAACTGATAATTATACCAAGACTAAGAAGAAGAAAAATGGGACATTTAATGTTTTTATGAGACATAGTACTTTCTTTTCTCTTTTAATTTTTTTCCCTCTTCTTTAAATTTTATATTCAAATTTAAATTATCCCTCTTCTAATCTAATTAAATATAATATCTCATTTTCTCTTTGCCAATTAATATTTTCTTCATCTCCTTTTTTTTTGTCAATAAAAGGAATTTTTCCATCTCTTTATTTAATATTTTCTTCATATTTTCATTATCATCAAATAATGTCCAACATTTTATCAATTTTTTTTACTATAATAACATATACCGTTATTGTGCATGACCGGTGTAAATTTAGATAACTTGATTTTAATTTATATCATTGTACACTGAAAAATAATTTAAAAAATATACAATAAATATAAAGATGGCATAAGAAAAAATTAGCATGTATATATAAGCACATTAAGTTCACAACGAGCATGCCGCAACTATATTGTGTAGAAATACTACATTCTGAGTTTTTAAAATCGTATCATATCGAATTTATCATCTTGAGACATACAATTTTTTCCCACATATACAATCATATAAATGCACAAAAAAGTATATAAAATTTGCAACTAGTTTTGTGCAAATATTTAACAAATTTTTTCTTATAAAATAAACGAATATTTTATAGAAATACTACATTAATGTTAGACTTAATAGAAGTTTTGGTCACTTAAGTATTAAGAAGTTGTGATTTTGGCCCCCTAACAAAATAAAATACAGTCCAGCCCTCTAAGTATTGTCCCTTTTACAGTTTTGGCCCCTAAACCAATTTTGACCAAGTCGATGCTGACGTGGGCGCTACTGTGTAATTATTTATTTTTTAATTATTAAAAAAATAAAAATAATTTTTTATTTTATTTTTTCAAACAAGAAATATTAAAAAAAATTAAAAATTAAAAAATTACACACGTGGCGCACACGTAAGCATTGACTTGGTCAAAATTGGCATGGGGGACCAAAACTGCAAAAGAGACAGTACTTACGGGGCTGGATTGTATTGTATTTTGTTAGGGGGTCAAAATCGCAACTTCCTAATACTTAGGGGGCCAAAACTGCTATTAAGCCTTAATGTTAATATTTTGAAAATACATAATATTTTTTAAAATTTTGTCATATTGACTCTAGAATTTGGTTTCCGCTTAGGGATGACAATTGAACCTAGACTTAATGGGCACCCGCAAAAAATACTCACAATAGGCAGGATAAAACCTCGCATTCATGGATATTGGATTGGACCTGGGTAACTACCTGCACATTTAAATGGATATGGAACGAGTAAGGGCACTATAATACCCGAATACATATTTTTATATAGTATAATATAAAAAAACAGTAATTTATTTCTCCTAAAAAAAGTTTCTGTAATCAATTTTTTTTTGATAAAAAATAATTAATTATCTATTTAAACTTAAACCTATAGAGAATACGGGCTCACGAGTTACTGACTTATGATTTAAATCAGTTTAATGTTTATTGTAATATATACTTTTTACAAGTATTTTGGATGATTTTTATTGGGATAAATCTGATGATTTGTTATGAGTTGATTTGAAGGATTTTGAATCATATTTTATGTCCATTGTGATATTTTTTGGTGTTGTCTTGTTTGTATCATTAGTTAACTATGGATACATATGGTTCAAAATTTAAGAATTGTTGTATTATCTCTAAATTATTTGTAAATTGTAACATTTTTTTTTGTCTTTTCGATGTTAAAGTGCGTGTAATGGATGCGGGTACGAGAATTTAGTAACCCATGGGGTATAGGGACAGTAGTAAAGTTGTTGCCCATGAGAGTATAGACTCGGGTACGAGCATTTTTTTTTTTACAAATATGGGTATGGAGATGAACACTGAAGTACATAAAATCTTAAACGAGTGCGGTGTTAATATTTAATGAATTTTTACATATAAAAGAAATAAATATTTTATGAAAATACTACATTAATACTACTAATAAAATCCATAGAATCCCTGTGAGCTTAGCTCAGATGGTAGGGATATTGCATATTATATGTAGAGGTCGGGGTTCGAACTCCGGACGCCCCACTTCTCCACATTTAATTGTGTGAGCTCTAGCCACTAGGCTACTTGACCAAAAAAAATCCGTTTCAGTGAGCTTAACTTAGTTGACAGGAACAATGCATAATATATGTAGGGGTCATATTCGAAGACACCCCAACAATCAATTCATTGTCATATGCCGATTTGATAGTTTGGAATTAGAGAAAGCCTTGCTAAAATAAGCTATCGAGGGCTTTGATTGCATTAACACCGCACCAACCCCTCCTCCCGACGTACATCATCCGGTCACTATTATAAGTAAAATTTTAGATTTTATGTTCATTTAATTAATGATGTATGTGATCTATATCAAAGACCACATACATCATTTATTGAATGAATCTAAAGAATCAATTTTTCCTTATAACAGTGATTAGAGGGTGTATCCCATTCTATTTTGAAAGGAATATCGAAATTAGGGAGGGCTAGGACCAGGGGCGGAGCCACACACAAGGTTGTGTGGGCTCCTGCCTGCACTAAATTTTCAATTTTTTCTTAATACTACTGATAGTTTTAATCTAATAAAAAATGATGATAGGTGCTAATAGATTTAATCTAATGAAAAATGATGATAGATGGCTTATCATCGACATAACTAATGGGTATTATTTCCCTGTATGAAACGATTTAATCTCCTATATGAAGAGCTTAAGGAAGTTAATGTCACTTCCTTTATTTTTTATTTTTTTTAATTATATTTTAATTTTAATTAATATCAATATTAGCAAGGTGATAGCGTAGCTAGATCATACAAATTGCGAACTCAACGTAAAATTGGGAGGGGGACTACGAAATCGTAAAGATGATAAATTTAGAGGCCAAAATTGCTATAAAAAATTTGGGAGGATGAAATCAGACAATTAACAAATTTGTGTTGTTAAAAGTGCAATTAAACCTAGTTACTTATATAGAGAGAGGGATTTTTTTTTTTGTACAAAGAGATATATTCCCTCAAAAAAAAAAAGAAGAGGTGTGTTGTTTTGTCAAGTGTTCTAGTGGCTAAAAATATAAGGTGAATAAGTTGGGTGTGTGGGGTTCGAATTCCGACCTCTACATATGTTATACATTGTCTCTATCAACTCAACTAAACTCAGGACGAAAGATGTGTTTTTATTGAGATTGAAAATGAGAATATTATTCAATATTTTCGAAAAATGGCAAATCGTAAAGAACAATTGTGATGTATACTTCTAATTTAATAAATGAAATGTAATATACATTTGATACTACAAATTATATACGATGCCCCCACTGTTCAAATTTTCTGACTCCGCTACTGTGCTCAGATCCGTTGATTGACCATCCCTCGATATGACCTTTAATTGGTTTTGAGTTGCTTTCTGTTGGATTTGCCTAGAAATGACCATGAAACTTACGGTCGCATCATAGTGGGTTGTAGGCGTTGAGGTTATGTATCTGTGTTGGCGGTCAAATCTTTCTCACCTTCACGAAGTTTGGTACTATATAACTTGGGGGAGGTTTCACAATCCTCATCATAGTCTACATGTTTAATGTTGGACTGTAATTGGCTTGAAAAAGACATGATGCTTGTTGTTGTTGCAAGAAGTTGTTGGTTCTTGAATTTGTTCTGTGTTGACGGTTGGTTGCACTTTAGACATCCATTAATGTTTTTTTTATTTTTTTGTATCACCTGATTGGGTTGACAATTGACATACACTTTGTGTGGATTTACTGAGTTAGCTAGGTTTATGTCCTCCAGTTTTTATTTTTTTATTTTTTTTAATAATATATATAGGTGACATTTAGCTTGAGAAAGGGAAAGAGTTTTCCACCATGGGAAAGTTAATCTTGACCATTAGATTAAGTGAATATTATATTTTTATGATAGTCTCTCAACACTATATCTAACCATCCACCCTGTCAAACACATCTTCCTCCTTCCTCCCCCACCTACCTCATTGGACTTTCTCACTTTATAAAAAAAATTATTTAAATTTAATATTTCAAAGCGCAATTATATACTATTAAAAATAAAATAAAATAAGCATGTATTACTGGTGTTTGTCGGTGAATAGCATATACGTTGGATTCTTCAAAACAAAAAAAATAAAATTGTTGGTGGTGAAAACTAAATAGAAATAAAATCAAATACTAACTTATAAAAAGTTTTCATGATGACATAATTAAATCAATCTTATAAACTGTACTTATTTTATACAGTAATTAATTAAATATTGCTATGGTAGATATATATGCTGACAACATAATTAATATATACCTTTGAGAGAGTCTTTCGGGGAAGGGTTGCCTGAAAATAGGGTTCCATCTAAGGGCTTGGCGAAGGAACCAATAAAAACCAAACCATAGTTCAGCACAAAGCAATCCAATCCAAACCCATTTTCCATCTTCTTTGGGTATGTAACTCA
>Ga0315913_1009537_pt1 | contig 11367 bp, 8 predicted proteins | sample MpolsnodulesMG_FD_207736 | JGI IMG/M metagenome (GOLD analysis project Ga0315913, IMG submission 207736) | Medicago polymorpha root nodule microbial communities from Los Angeles, California, United States - small nodules | ecosystem: Host-associated > Plants > Roots > Nodule | place: USA... | reverse complement strand
TTGAAAGAAAAAAGAGCTTATGAAGATACAATTTTCGATACTGAGAACTTATGAATTAACATAAAAGCTTAATTATTTGCATAAGCTATTTTTCATAAACTATAAACTAAAAAATAAGCCAATCCAATTGTTACAATAATCATTCAAATGCCTACTACTACTTACATTACACAATGTAAACCCTAAAATTTCAGATTTTGCACTAAGAACAATAAAATTAACATTTTCACTTTGTTTGATTAGTTAAAATACACATGGGTCCCACCAAATCACGTGGGTCCCATTATAACATTGATTTGCACTAGCCTAGCTATAACTAACTACAACATCAAACAAACTTACCTATAGAGCCGTTTGGATTGGCTTAATTTTGAGCTTACGCAAAATAGCTGATGCAAATGAATAAGCTTTTCGGTATTATTCATAAGCTTGTCACTCAAGGTAGTTTTTGAAGGAAAAAAAAAACTTATGAAAATACAATTTTCATTAGTGAGAACTTACAAATTAACATAAAAGCTTATTTATTTGCATAAGCTATTTTTCATAAGCTAAAAAATAAGCCAATTCAAACAGTACAATAATCATTCAAATACCTACTACTACTATTACTTACATTACACAATGTAAACCCTCAAATTTCAGATTTTCTACATTTACACACAGTTCACGAGTATTTCTACATTTGAAAAAATTAGGGTTTTGAATAAACGAAAAAATGAGAAATTAAAAATGGAAGTGAAATTGAGTAACGGAATTGAGAAGTGAAAAGCGATTAAAAGCATTAAAAACGCGTTGTGGAGTGAGAATTAGGGTTTAGGGTTAGATCTAGAAGAAGAAGACTTACGAGGATTGAAGCGAGGTTTAGGGTTCTCTAACGACGTCGTTTCGTTGATTCTGAGAGATTCTGCGTTTTTTTATGGAAGAGAAAATGAAAGGAAGAAAAAGATAAAATGAAAAATGAATCTATGTTGTTTGTGTGAGAGAGTGTGTTTTGTGTTGCAAAATAGGGAAAAAATATTTTACTACTTTTCTACTTTAGGTTGAAAATGTGAGAAAATATTCTTACCAAAGAAAAAAAATAAGAAAATGTTTTTTTTTTATGTTTTCTATATTTTTTTTCAAATATAAAAGTTTAAATCAATTAGACTTCGGAGCTTATCGGAGTCCAAAAAAAATCACTAACTCAGATGAGCTCCGAAATTCAATTAATTTAAACCTGTAGACTCATTAAACACGAACAAAACTATTTCAATATCACACATCAAAAATATATGATGTGTAAACCTTTGTGGATGAGTTAATTTTTTATCAATTAAGTTAAATTTTAAATTTTTTAAGTGGTAGAAAGGAAGGCATCAACAGTTAATTTAGAGTCTGTTTCAAAGTTCACGTTATCAAGCTGCATATCACTCAACCATTGCAAAGCAAAGTGCAGCCCTAAAGCTTCTCCCACATCCACCGAACACAAATGCCAATACCTGTGCGGTTATGATGAGAAGAAAAAGCAGCGTCGATAGTACATTTATATCTACCTGACATAGGGGGCTGCCACAAGATTCTATTGTGCTGGTGTGATGTGGAGGCCCTGTGTTCGCAATAATGGCATATTTTAATTTTTATGTTAGTAATTTCTCTTTTGTTAGAATTTAAATCATTGACATATACCTTTTTAACTCCTTTATTCTACTAGTTTAACCAAGTAAGCTACCGATACCCCTTCACTAGATTAAATTAGATTCTTCACTTGATTAACGATGATTAACATAACAAATTGTTGTGTTGATGTTTTGGCTTGTTTAGGTCACTCAGGTGATCTCTCTTTCTTTACCTTATATGAACTTTTTGTCTCATTTGCCTCTTCGTTTGCATTTTGATGTAATTGGGTTTAGTATCCCTTGATTTGTTTCTTAACATTTTGGGTTTTCTTGTACAATACGAAAAGAAAAATGTGGTTGGAAAGGAAGGTCAAACTAAAGATGAATAACCAAAATTGTGGTCGTTGATTAATCATTGAAAAAGTCGGTGAATACAACATATCGAAAAACGTGGTTGGCTAAAAAATGTAATATTAATATTTTTTTATTTTAAAAAATACGACCACGTTAATAAAGTTTTGCAAATAGGTTAAATATGTTTTTCATTCTTACGAAATTACAAACTTTTGTTATTTGTCCTTCTGAAAAGGGACATTTTTGTGCCCTTCTGCATGTAGTTTTAGTCTATACTAAAATCAAACTTTAGTACTTACCATCGCCCATTTTCTAAGGATCGAAAGGTTAAAACCAAAAGAAATATATAAATTCAAAGGAAAATGCTAACAAGTGCTCTATAGGGCAATAACTATCAAGTTTAAAGAGAAAAATTTATTTGAGAATTAGATGTTCAAGAAATTAAAACCTTGAAAAACAACTTTTTTCTACGTAAAACTCATCAATTAGTTCCTCTTTTGAATCCTTAACAAAATGAAAAATCTTTTTAGAAAGCAGCAAAGGAGAAAGTAACGAAATCGTCTATGATGTGGCAATTTAGGGTAAGAGTTTGACATTATAATCTCAAATGATACAGTTCATATATCATATAAAATAATTATAAAACTATTATTTAAGTCACCATTATTTATAAAAAAAAAATTGTTCCTAAAAAATACTAATAGAGTAGTTGATTTTAAACTGAGAAATACCTTTTGATAGGTTCCTTCATCGGAGTTGGAGTCTATATTGAGACTTAATACCTGAGACTGACCTTTATATCTAGTATTTTTTATTTTTGCCATTTTACAAAAGGAAATTTTTGTTTTTTGCCATTTTACAAAAGGAAAAGTTATCGAGAAATTGTTTTATATACCCTAGATCGAATTTTGTCAAAAACAGTGTTTGACCAAACTCAATTCCTCTATGAAGTTGGGGTTAGCTGTGATAGCTATTTGATGAATAATTTTTAGTACTTTTATTAATGTTCTTTGAATTTTGAGTCATGCGATCTTGCAATCCAATTCACCTTCATTTTCAATTTAAACACAAATTAGGGGCTTTTTTTTCATTAATAAACAAAGTTCTTACTAGAAAGAAAAAAACGTCAAGTTCTTGAAGTTTTTATTTTTATTTTTGAGAAGTTATATTTTTGAAGATAAAGTTGGTTTGGTAAGACACATATATGATCTTATATTTTGTAAGCTTGTATAACTAAAAAAGACTCATTTGATTATTGTCGTTTTTTTTACTAGTTTATAGGTTATTTTTTATTAGTTTATGCATATGTTTAGTTTCTATTTTGGAGGGTCTAAAGTGATTTTAGAAATCGTATAATTGATTTTATCACGTTTTGATGACTTGAAAAATGATTTCATTTGGTAGCTTTTAACTTCTACAATTCATTTTAGCTGTAAATTTATCATTAAAACCACTTTTACATAAATATATCCAAACATAGATCACTTTACATTCAAACATAGATCACTTTACATTCAATTCACTTTTATCTAAATCAATTTTACAAAATCTATTAACTCGAAATCAATTATTGTTTCCATAGAACCAAACATACACTATGTAGTGCCGTTTGAATAATTCTTATTTATGTAAAGTAAATAAGTTTTTATGTTAACTCTTGTTAAAAAAAAAAAAGTTTTTATGTTAATTTATAAGTTTTTACTAACGAAAATTGTATCTTCATAATCAGTTTTTCATAAACTATATTGTCAAACTTATAAATAATAGAAAAAAGTTCATTTATTTGCATAAAATGTTTTCCATAAGCTCAAAATAAGTCTTATCCAAACAGACTCATAATGTTTTTTGATAAGTTAATTCAAGTAGCTTGCAGTTTATTACTTTTCATCTCAATTTTACTTCTTCAATTTCAATTTAAAAACACAATATTCGATATAAGAACTAATTCAAAGTGACTAAGTAGGTGTTCACTCACACCCACTAAGATTGACATCTAAAGTCGAACTTAAGAACACAATCAAAGATCTCAAGTCAATGTGAACCCCAAACCGGGTTGATATCTTTTATAAACAAAGTCAAAATTGGAGAAAGACATCTCATTATTTACATCTATCTAAATTCTAAACACTTAAACCAACCAAGATTTAGTTAACAATTTGTGTTTGATAGCTTCAACTACTCTCACCTACCATCTCCTCTCTATCTCTCTCCCCTCTTTCTCTTCCACTTCAATTTCCTCTTTCCTTAACAACCTAGCAAACACAACAACAAAAAAACCGAACATCATTAACAACTCAACAAACACAACATCAAAATCAAAAAAACCAAACATCCACAAAAAAATGAGTTACTTCAACACAACCATAACAGAAACAATAACACACTACACAGGTCTATCACCAACAGCTTTCTTCACAATCACACTCTTATCCATCCTCGTTTACCGAACCGTTACTTCCATGTTTGTTTCCCCTCAAGATTTCAATAAACCGCCTGTTGTTTCCGCTCGGTTTGGTTCTTCCCGGTTCAATGATGTTACTGAACCGCCAAAAAAACCGGTTCAGGTTGGTGAGATTAGTGAAAAGGAGTTAAGGTTGTATAATGGGTCGGATGAAAATAAACCCATTTTGATTTCTGTTAAGGGACATGTCTATGATGTCTCTCAGGGCAAGTAAGTAATTTTACATTTTACACAGTTGATTGAATTTGTAGTGCTCGGTAAAATTAAAGGATTGTGCTAGCTTATAAATGATTCTATGAGGCACGGACACTGCTAATAATTAGGAAAAATCACATAATTTAGTATAATTACAAGTGTCGGTGCGACACCGGAAAACGCTTAATCCGAGGAATGTATGTGCTTCATATTTATGAAATGACATAAAAGTGATATATTTAATTTTTTAAATTAAGATTGCAGGGATAAAATTGAGTTATATAATGATAAGCCATAAGATTTAAGCTACTTGAATCAACATATCAAAAACTACTATAAGCTAGTAAAATTAAGCTATAAGTCTGTGAGAAAGTGATGGTTATCAAAACAGTTTTTTTTAATCAAATGAAACTTACGAGACAAGCTATAAGCTCTAAAACATGTCTTACCAAACTGATCATATATCTATGAAAATTGTAACAAGTTAGTCAAAATCATCAAACCCTTATGCTAAATGTTATGATGTGATAGTCCGGAGGCCTGGCTCAACTGGCATTGCCAAGATTGTTAGGCTGGACATTTTTCCGAGGTTTTCGAGTTTGAACGATCTCCCTTTTGTGTGTCTGAGCTTTAAGGTGGTATTTGTCATTCCGCACAAAAGAAAACAATGATGTGATATGCTAAATGAACATGTGACATTCTATGTGGATCCTATATCAATGCCACATATTTTACATATGAGATTTATCAGATAGATATTATTTAACGTGTTTGGAACTCGATTAGATAACCTTAAGAGTTTACATGAAATGCATGAATTTAACATGTCACATAAGCTTTAAGTCATATGACATTGATGTGGATCTATGTTGAAGACCAAATGTTTATGTGAAATGCATGAATTCTGCTACTTTCACTTCTAGCGATACGTGTTTTGGAGAACTAACTTGTAGCTTTACTCTCTCAAGATATGCTCACACTTCTATAGTTTAGAATAACAATGTTATTGTACTGGGAAATATGTTGTTAAATTTTAGAAATGTGTAAATTGTTTTAGCACTTACTTGCCTGCAAAAATGATCCGAACTTACACTAGAATGATGGGCATGGAATTCTAGCCGCAGTCTATTTTATAACGAACTATGCATTTTTCAGAATCCAGTCATGCACAATACCTTTTGTGGATGATTTCTTTAGAGCATTTATTTGAGTTGAACTCGCTGTACTCATGCCAAATTTTATGGTTTGACGTATAAGTAAACAAATAGTTACTTCTCGTGATACATTTTGTTCCCACCTCTGCTTGATTAGAATTAGTTGAATATTCCATCTGTCTAGCACTGAAGCCTAATCATACTCAGTAGTTTAGAATGTGGTGGTTCCAACGTTGTTAAATAGAAGCTATAGCATTGAGGACTTGGAACAAATTGCCATTGTTCTGCAATACGCTATTTAGTACAAAACGCTGCCAAATAGTGGTTATAGCGGCTCTATAGCACTGTTGCGTTACATAATTTGAACAAACCACCATCTTCGGTGATCTGTGATTAGATTGAGTTGAATAGTTACTTTTATGATGCATTTTCTTCACCAAAGGTAGAGCGGCTCTATAGCTACTCGATGTGGGACTCCTAACCCAAAAGTCTAGTCCAATAGGTGGGAGTACCACATCAAGCACTTTGATATACTCGATGTGGGACTCCTAACATATAGTTAGTTGCTTTTGTGATGCATTTTCTTCACCTTTTGAAACCTACCTATATTCAGGTTCTGCTTGCTTAGAATGAGTTGAATATTCCATCTTTCTCCTTCAGTTTTTTTTTTTGAAGAAGCTAACTAACCCCCTCAAATTGGCACCAAAGAGAATCGAACCTGAGACTTTGAGGAGGAGCACACTCCCAGGTTCCAAATCAATACCACTAGACCAGGGTTTTATCTTTCTCCTTCAGTTATTAGTATCACTATCGTTTTTCATCAGTGTCAAGCATAATTATATCAGTAGTTTAGAATGTGGTGTTTCCAATATTTTTAAATAGCAACTATCGAGCTATAGCGTAGAGGAACTTGAACAAATCACTATTGTTCCACAGTACATTATTTGGTACAAAATGTTGTTCAATAGTGGTTATATCGGCTCTATAGCATTGTTCAGTAGCAGAATTTGAACAAATTGTTGTTTTCCACGATCCACAATTGGTGATGTAATGTACTTTGACCTGTTGTTTTGTCCTTAATGAGCTGATAGGCTTTGCTTAATCATGTATATGCAGGAATTTTTACGGTCCAGGAGGATCATATGCAATGTTTGCCGGAAAGGAATGTAGCCGAGCCCTTGCTCTCCTATCTTTTAAACCTCAAGATATTAATGGCAACCTCGAAGGTTTGGACGAGTCAGAGCTAGCAATTTTAGAGGATTGGGAGTATAAATTCATAGACAAGTATCCAAAAGTTGGCCAGCTTGTTCCAGAACAAAGAACTAGGCAAATCGAGCACAGTCAAGAAGACAATTCAAAAATGAAACCCGAATGAATGCCAGGAGTAAGCAAATACAAATCTGTTCGGTTTTTGTGTGGTATAGGTCGTGTTGTGTAATCCTCTTATGTTAAAATTTCACATGACATTAAGAAAAAATCGATCCAAAACTCTCACATGACAAAGTTTGTGTGAAATTTTGACTTGAGTAAATATATTCTTGTAATCCAAAGAGTACTGCACCTTAAAGATGAACTGACTGAAGTATTGTGTTGTCAAATGGTGTCGCTAGAGGTGTCAATAGAGCCCCAAATTTTAAAGCCCATTCAAAAAAGCCTCCACCAAGTCCACTAAATTAAAGCTCCCTAATTCTCAAAATTATTTGGGGCTAAGCCCCCTATGGGTTAAATTGCATTCTACAAGATTACACGAGTACAGTTAGCTAATCGAGAAACAAAATGGAATAATTAGAAATACTAAGATACAATTATTTTAAAGAATAATAGAAAAATCATAGAAATATCAATAACATATTATACGAGCTTTATGAAGCACGGACGCTCCTTAGATTAGACGTGTGGTAGTATCGGACACGTGTTGTGTCCGACATCGACACTTGTAATTACACTAAATTATGTGATTTTTTCATCTGCTTCCTTTTTTAGACCCATGTTTGAATTGAGTGTTATAAGGAATGCTTGAAATATCTCCAATGACCAGACTTATCAACCATATCAAATGACCATCCACCGTTATTGAATATATATTAGATAAACTGGAACCCAAACCTTGTAGAATATTTTCTTGGTTTAGTCGGAAAATAAAAATAAAAAAAATTAAGTGAACTTTGAATAAGAAGATAAGTTGTCTTCTTTTAAGTCTCTAGAACAATAAATATGTATTTTGAATTTTGGCAATAATGCAAGTTAAGAAATGTCTTGTCGTTTGATCATGTCATATTATATTAGAGTTGCATTCAATTTGAGAAAGTATAAAGAAATTTACAGGCATGGATTCGTGATCCATTAAAATTTAGTGGTGATGGAGCATCAAGATAATGAAATTAATAAATCTATTGATGTTTTTATTACAACTAAACTGGAAAAATAGTATAGGGCTAGATCCAAAATGGATGTCTTGAAATTAATTTATATTAATTGCAACAACATCTTAACAAGTAATCACACGAATTTACATATGTATACATATACAGAAAAGTTAATTACCTTGTTTAGTAGGATAGTCTAAATATTACACCATATAAATTGCAGAGTAAACATGTCAAAGACAATGATGGAAATGTAACCATATCATCCTTTTTCTTCTTATTGGCTTGCGAAAAGATGTTCAAGACGATGAGCATGGATAGGAGTAAAAACTCTTTCACAAACATGGCCATTGGCTCGAACTCGACATTACACACTTCATAAAGAGACACAAATTGGTAATTATTAGTTACTAATCATTTAATTTAAATTAATTAATTGTAGTTTATTTATGATTTATTATTATAATTGTTATTAACAGAAGAGTAAGAGAGTGAAGAGACAAAGAGAGGTAGAGAAGATGTTTGTCCAAATGAGTGAAGCAATGCAATGTTTGGAACATGTATGTATGAAAGGTTATATCAACGTGGCACCGCAGGATGTGGAGATTAAGAGGAAGTCGTGTTCTAAATTCTCCAAGTATGAAGGTTTGTTTGAAGGTTTTGATCCAACTTTTGCGACATTTAAGAGGTGTTTTAGGGTAGGGTGTCTGCACTTTAAGCGGTTGTGGCAACTCTTTAGGGTTTGCTCCTTCATTGCCTTCACCAAGATACCTGCAAGGTCCCTCTCCGCAGCTTAAATTAAAATTAAGCATCACTATTTCATACATTGTTAAGGTTTTTCATATAACTTTGTTTTATTTTTTGATTCTTTTTTTTATCATATAAATTATTATATACAATAAGATACATGTAAGGTCTCTCTTTATGTACATAACTAGATCGTCAACCCGTACGACGCACGAGTCCTATATGTTATTATATATTATAGTAAATTTTAAGGTATACAAATGAGAAGGAGTGTTTACATAAGTGGATTGAATCGTCAATCAATAAATAAAAATAAAAGTAATGAAAAAAAAACAGTCTCAAACAAATGCCGAAGAACACTTATCGAGAAACTTGTATTATTAAGAGTTAATTATGAGCGTATCTCATAAAAAAATACAAACACATTAACATTAAATATTGTGATCTTCAATAAAAAAAAGTAATAATATTAAATCATTGGGTGAAAAAATAAGTTTCATTTCTAATGAAAAAGGGGTCATGCTTTGTTAAGAAGTAAGAACATATTTTATAAATTTTATGATAATGATATATAAATTCCAAACATTCCATCGCTTTGCTTAGTTCCACAAACAACTTTCTTCCTCTCTCTGTCTCTTGGCTATCCTAATCATTTGTTAGTATCATTTCAAGCATTTGAGCATAGAGGCATATTTGTGCAAGTATTTCCAGCCCTCTTCTTTTTGAACTGCTTTGATATTTTGGTAACGAACTTTGTGCATTTAAAGGAGACATATGGTATACTCCGTAATTTTTCATATCCTCCCTGTTGCACTTGCACACAAGACCCATGCTCAGGTTCATAACACCTATTTGCAAGAAAACAACCAAAAAAAGTATAATATTAGACATAACTATTCAATGCCCTAACTAAAGATGAGGTACGTCATTGGCTTGGACATACTCTCGACCGCTGAGAATGTGGTGGACATGTTGTATTTGGAGAAACTCTACAATCTACCAGATCTCTACCTCAAGTATGTGAACTTGGTTACTAATAAATTCTAAGTAATCCAAAAAGTAAAGAGATGAAAATTCTTTCATAAACATGACCCTTGGCTCGAACTTGACATTATTCACTTAATCAAGGAACACAAATTGGTGGATATTAGTTCTTAATCATTTAATTAAAGTTAATTAATTATAGTTTATTTATGATTTATTGTCCGCATTGTTATTAAAAGAGGAATAGGAGAGTGAGGAGGAAGAGAATATGTTTGTACAACTGAATGAAGCGATGCAATGTTTGAAACATATATGTACGAAAAGTTATACCAATGTCAGATCAACCCCTACAAATCTTGACACGTAGAAAATTTAGAATACAACTCCCTCTTATCTCCATATCATACAGAGCCACGTTGGTACAACCTTTCATTGATATATGTTCCAAATATCCCATCATTTCACTCGGTTGCACTAACACCATCTTTTTCTCCCTCCATCTCTTCACTCTATTACTCCTCTATTAATAACAATTCTCATAATAAATCATAAATATACTATAAATTAATTTCATTAATAGATTAGTAACTAATAATTACCAACTTGTGTTCGTTGATGAAATAGATAATGTCCAGTTCCGACCAAGGGTTATGTCTATGAAGAATTTCCAACCCTTTGCTTCTTGAATTGCTTTGCAATTTCAGTAACGAACTTTGCACACTTGAAGTAGAGATCTGGTGCATTGCCGAGCCTTGCCAAATTTAACACTTCTACGACATTCTCAATGGTTGTGAATTGGTCCAATCGATTACACGTCCCTGCTTCACTTGTGGCATTGAATAGACATGTTGCAATACAAGGTGTTTTTCATATCCTCTTTGCTGCACCTTCACACGCCTGATTCATGCTCGGTATTTTCACTACCAAATAAGCAAAACAATGAAGAAAGATAAAGATGATTACTATGTGTGTTTACTCACTTAGAAAAGTATTGAATTCTAAATACATAATGAAGAAAGATAAATTAATTAAGTAATTACCTAGTGAACATTGATCAGTAACACGCTTGACAGATCTTCTGTCATATCCCAAATTTAAAAGGTTCTGCTACCAACTATGACATGAATAAAACAGAATAAAAATAAATGTCTCGCAAAACATAAAGGAGAAAATACACACAACAGAAGTAAAACTTGTTAACAGTCATAAAATATAATGATGATGAAAATAACAATACAAAATAGAGAAAACAATATATTTAAAATCTATATCTATATGTAACAAATTAATTCAAAGAAATTTTTCTGCATAAGTAAGATTCAATCAAACTAAGAAAACAAAACAATGAAAAACTCTATGATCAAAGCATTGATAAAACCAAATAAATCAACAAGAAGTCCATGCAAGATAAAAGTAGATACCGATGTGAGAGGGGGAGGGGGGAGCGGGAGGGAGGGGGAGAGAGAGAGGGAGAGAGAGAGAGAGAGAGAGAGAGAGTTCTGAAAATGTGT
>Ga0315913_1009534_pt1 | contig 11371 bp, 5 predicted proteins | sample MpolsnodulesMG_FD_207736 | JGI IMG/M metagenome (GOLD analysis project Ga0315913, IMG submission 207736) | Medicago polymorpha root nodule microbial communities from Los Angeles, California, United States - small nodules | ecosystem: Host-associated > Plants > Roots > Nodule | place: USA... | reverse complement strand
ATGGTGATGCTGGTGGTGGGAGGACGATGGTGAGGAAGATGTGAAGTATATATAATAGTCACAAGAAAAGGGGGGTTAAAATTGTGACCCTTTTTAAATTTTAATCATGTACTTAAAAGTACTTCTCAAGTTGAAACTTGGAAGAGCAAAATTAAAATAGACTTCAGAATGTTCTGAAGTATTAATGTAAAACAGAATATCAAAGATAAATAATTGTGTGTGATGTGTATACTTTAAGTAAAGAGTATATGGATAGAAGAATAGAACACACATAAATTATAGTGGTTCATCCAATGTGGGCTAGTCCACTCCTCACAATTGTGAGAGTTTCCACTATGATGCTTGAGACAATCTTCTCAACTCTTGCACCTTATACCTTTGTTCCCTTGAAACAATTACAATCTGTATTCTCTAAGTTTCAGCAGGCTCACAACTTTCTTTGCTAAGTCACACAAGACTTTACACTTTTATACTCAACAAACACTTTAATACGCTTAAACCTAGATGAGATTTTCATTTACAAATGATTTGGAAGTTTGAATGAATTTGGACAATAAGAAGAAGATGAGAATATTATCTTTAAGAAGATAAGATAATATTGTTACACACTCTTTAATATTTTAGGAATCTTTAGAGCTGATTTGTGTAATCTGTTTTGCTATGGGTTTTAAACACTTTTAATAGGTTGTTTAAGTATGCTTGTAAGTTGTGTGCTTCAATGTTGAGTCTTCTTCCCCTTTTATATAGTTTCTTGACCTCATGTAGTTGTTAGAACGTGTCCAATAGTCGTGTCACATTCTCTGGTACTTGGCAACTTTTGCTTTAAAATCTGGAACAATATTCTGAACTTCATAATGTTTTTGGGTTCATCAGATGAACGTCAGAATATTTATGGGTTCATATCTATGAATGTCGGATTAATTTCTAGGTATATTCATGAACCTTGTTCTTCGTGTGAGCTTCAGAAAGTTCATGGATCCGTGACTTTGTAGATCTGTCTTGGAACTTATGCAGGAGAGAGGAAAGTGGAACCGTCACTTCATGCCCATGTTTTAGAGGATTTGGTCTTTGTATAGTACATGCTCCCATATGCGTCTAATTTTAATTGAATAAGACTTGAGCTTGCTTTTTTATTTTGCTTTTGCTCTTTACCTACTGTATTGTTCAGTCAGATATAACATGTAGCTGGAAACGAACCTTCTCAACTCAAATTGTTCATTTATTTCATTTAGGATGATTTGTAAAACTTCCATTTAATGTAATCAAATCATAATAGTAAAACATCAATGAAGTGTAGTATGCATAATATCTAGGATGATATTCTTAGATGGACAAATACTTGCATGCATAAGCACCTAACATGCCATTCTTGCAAACAACCAATCAATGAATATGTCTTTAGACTTTTATCCAAATAGATGCCTTTAATCCTTGATTGATCTAAGTCATAGTACTTTTCTGGACTTTTGTTTATGTCATGTGAGCCTTGAATGGTCTTGATAATGTTCGTACATTTTTGGGCTTGTTCTTGATAAACCATAAGAACAACCTTCTGAATTTTGTCCAACCTTCTGAACTCTGACTGGGTTCATAGGCTTTCATGTTCTTTGATTAGAATCTTGGTATGATTTATACTTTGTTCTTGTCTTAGTTAAACACTCAAGAACACAAATTAAATACCAAGAAACTAATCAAAGTTCATTAATCATTTAATCGTCAAGGTTTGTTGTCTTTAAAATTAATTAGGGATTTTGCCTCAACAAGATGGTGGTGTTAGATATGAGGGTGACAGTGGCGGTGGTCGATGAGAGAGAGAGAGAGAGAGAGAGACTATGGATGAGATGAAGAGAGATACCAAATCATTCATATTGATTTTTTAAGCCGAGAATCATTTAGAATATTTTATATTAACTGTGACATGTGAAAGTGCATAAAGGAGGTATGCCACCTAAGGATGTACATATGTCACCACTTGAACAAAAACAATTGTAACTACGGTAGAAGCTCATATTTGAGCTTCACCTAGAATCACTTTTAAATGGCATGATTGCTTTAAAAAAAGACAACCAAACATAATGCAAAATGCTAGAACCCAAAACCAATCAAATGGATCACTTTTAATCCATGATATGGATAGCTTGTGAGCCATTCACTTTATTTAATCAATTGGATCACCTCTTTAATTTTTAATTTAATTAATTTAAATATAAAATACTGAAAGAAAAAATGGATAAAATTAAATAACAAAGTTGTTCATTTAAGGCATGCAACATCACTTGTTAGTTGAGTTGAACAACAGACGACAAAAAAAACTAAATTATTAAATGAAATAATATTTCGTTAGTTTAGAGAATAAAATAAAATCTTAACTACATAATTGTTAACTTTGGCACTCTTAGTTCATACTACTCCACACAAATATGTTTTACATAGGTTGTTTTTTTTAAGGAATGTTTTACATAGCTTTGTTACGTAAGTACAAAATTACATATAGGGACTTCCTTTCAAAGAATGTACAACATAAAACAAACAGAGGGAAAGTAAATCAACCAACAGGTTGCTCTTCAAATACGAGGTATTGATATTTTACATCAAAACACAGAAGAACGAATAATTGTATAATTAAGCCATTGATCAAACAGAACCAATCAAGCATTTCCTAGATAAATTTGTTCAAACAACATTTTCGAGCATAATCACCGCTCAATTTCACGATGCATTCAAATGAAGTCAACATGCGTTCAAGTAAGATTATATTAGACTTCTTGATAGAATGCTTAAGCACTAACAAATATTTTTAGGGGATTAAATTCGAGAGATTAACTTGTACTTGATCACCATTCAATCCTACTAAGTTGTTCAAAAGAGTAGTTTCCAGTGACAATCCTAAGCCAATTTTGTAAGGATAAGTTAAATCTTATATAAAAACACCTAATATTATTTGAGCTTATTAATTCAAGTCACCCGCCATATTATCCACTTGATTGATTTGAGGGAGCCTTCCAAAGTCATCGACCATATTATCAACATGATCCTTATTTGCAGTAAACATTTGCAGAACAAAGTTATGTTGATGTTGCAAATATGCTCCAATGAAATTTAAATGTTGATGCCAAATAATAAAGACCCATTATATCATCGATTGCAATGCAAACTGGGAAATGCAAGCAAAACAGAGACTGCTCGATAATACACACAGCCAGCCAAAAGGGAGCAAATGAAATGCATATATATCATGACATTAAAATAAAACTTTACATTTGCAGTCGGTGTGTACCAAAATCCATTAAACAAACTGCTATCTTGAAATAATAAATCCAGTAGACAATCAAAAGAAAATATCAGACAACTGTAGATTTTCAAGAGCTAGGATGGACAACAAAAGATGTCAAAGGAGCTCCACCATGTCAAAGATCTAGTGGCCGTATTTCTGAAACTCCCACTCACTGTTGTCTGTACCATCACAGAAAAAATTACGGTAAGAAGTGAACTACATCCATGTGGTTTGACTAGTAAAGGAGATATGAAAGAAATTATGCATACCAAGAGGACACACTTGACGAGTCTTGAGCCATCTACTAATGCAATGGAAGTGAAAAGCATGGTTACAAACCCCTGTATAAGATATACACAGAGCAAGCAACAGTTTGAGTAATCCCGCATAAGCTAAGCAGAAACAAAATAAGCCTTCATATTTAGATCAATAAGCATATTTGGTAAGCACTATAGCTTCTATAATTTCAAACAACTATAATTTATACTTGTTCAAAATATATCCTAAACTGTAATAGCACAGTACTTTTACTCAGCAAATAACCTGTTAAAGCAAATAGGGAAGAGTTCACTTTGATACAAAATAATAAAGTAGTTATTTGAAATCGAGGTTCCCAATATTTCCCAAATGGCAAGATAAAATCCCTCTTTAATCTCTCATCTCTAGTTTTAAGCAACATTGCTTATTCCCCCTAACTATCTCGCTAACTTGCCTACTTACCAACTAAACACAGTTACCTACCAATACTTCGCCACTGAAAGTTCACCTTGTCCTCAAGGTGAATACTGAATAGTCTTCAAAGGCTACAAACTTTATTAAAATTCCAACAGTGTTCCAGTGCATATTAACTTACAACTGTGGTTCTAAATTCACTCAAAACCTCCTTTGCATAGTGGTAAGCTTCTGGCAACAATAAAGGGTTATAATCCTCTCCATTTCTTTAAACAAATTGAAGATTCCATTTGGAGAGAGCTAGAACAGACAAATTTGAATTAGATGATGGTGGGACCCACTTGGTAATAGGACCCACTATCTACCTTTCATATTTATCTCTCTCCAATGATGTCCTCCATTTCTTTTGAGAAATGGAGAGGATTCAAACTTGTGGTGAAGCTCCAGCTTGATTGCCTTCTTTCAGCTCCCTTGTTTCATGAGTGCCCCACCAAATGTCAAGTGTGAATGATGGGAAAGGTCCAACCCACCAAATGTCAAGTGTGAATGATGGGAAATGTCCAAAGGGGATGACCACTTGTACTGTCTCATTAAGGGGTTACCTATCAAAGACCTATGAACTAGGAGCATTACAAATCGGAGAGTGTAGACTCTAGAATTGACTCTCTTGTGCGCCATTCTACAAGGGAAAGGAAAGGAAGACATCCCTTCCTCAATATGAAAGAACTAGGAGCAGTACAAATGTAGACTCTAGAATTGACTCTCTTGTGTGCCATTCTACAAAGGAAAGGAAAGGAAAATGCTCATTGGTCAGACATCCCTTCCTCTTTGAAAAAGAGGGCAGAGAGGGGAGAGGTTAGGATAGAAAGAATCCTTGAGAACCACAACTTATAATCACTCCCTTTATGGGGAGGATTGTCAAGGGAGGAAGTGAATGGGACGATCAATAACTTTTAAGATCTTCATTAGCTTCAAAGTGGAACAAAAACAACCTATCCTATGGGTCTGTTTAGGCTATTCACTGAATTATCATAAAAGTATGTTGCTGTATTTACTGTTCAACTTTAGAGTGTCACTATAGATGTGATGGTTCCCCACAAGAATTTATTTCCAATGATATACGAAACAGCTTAAAGTTTAACTCATGGTGGAAAATATGTTACAATATTTCCTCGGCAAAGAGTTCTGACTGTATCCGGCTTAGTTTTACATGAAATTGGTATATTATGCATGATTGGTTTATTGTGTAACTTTGATTTAGAGAGACAGACAGTACAGATCATTTCTTCCCATAAAGATTAAGATCAACTAGTCTACTTAACAACACAAAAAGCCTCATCAAATTGAAGCATTGGCTGCATCATGAAGGTCATGCTGCCAAATTAGAAGATAGCATATAAAAAGTAGGGTTCCCTTCGGTTTAAGGAATTGAACAGGCAAAAGAAGGTACAAAAAAAAGAGCGAGTGTCTTTCATCATGTTAGAGGAAAACAAAGGGCTACCAAAATACTTAGAGCTAGTTAGGATGAATTTTTTAACACTCAAGGGAAAAAAAAACTTGAAAAATAAAAAATTAGAAGTCTTTAAACAATGAATTTTCATACAAACTGAAATCTATCTTTTAACCTAAACCTTTTCAGAAGCTTCCTTATCTAACTTCCCTATCCCTACCTGTAAACTTATTCATAAGTTTAGACCTAAATACATATTTCGATGGAAAGACTTTCATAAAGAACTAATACAACTGAGCCTAACTCAATAATTTAATTTAAAATATAGAGCTAAGCCTGTCACACAAGATCATTTAAGTAAATTGCAACCTGCAATTTACTAACAATCTTACATGCCACAACATAGCATGAACAAAAGCAGGAAAAATTTCAGTGGATCAAAATCAAATAACCTTTTCTTGGTAATCGATTGCATTATAGAAAAGGTTTTGATAATAGTCATAGCCATGAATATAAACCCACTTTGTAGCATCAATTTAAAAATACAACCAAGATCAAAGCAGTTAAAAATAATTTTAAAATAGCTTGTAAAAAATGGCTTTTTAAATAAACAGAAATCTGTCTTTGCACCACAAACTTTTAAGAAGCTTCCTCGTCTAACTTCTCTTTCACAACCTATAAACTTATTCGTAGATTTGGAACCAGATACATATCAGCTGAAAAACTTCAATAAGCAAATTAATCCATATTAGAGTTAACCACAATTTTAAATCACAAAAGATAAAAATGTCTAATACAACCACCAACAATTTTACACAGACCAATATACTGCACAAACAGTACCAGGAAGAATTTGGGTAAACATTCCTTGGCTTTAAGGGTAAATACGTAGGGTATTGTGTGTAATGTGGTTATACGTTAGTATAGCCACCATCATCATAGAGTTATGAACTTCAATTTCGTCATATCAAGCATTATACTATTCCTTATTCCTAGAATTTGACCTAGCTTCAACCCTAATAGAAGCAGATTAACATAACTAAATAGTTTAAAAGGTATTTAACAGAAAATAACCGATTATCAATAAAAAATAAGAGAGTTTGGGAACATACCCCAAGCAACAGTACATTCCTCGCTAGTAGCACTAGCCTGATTAGCTTGGCACTCAATACCTAAAACCAAAATCCAAATCAATCCAAACCGAAACAAATATCAAATAATTCAAAAAACAATTTGAATTTGAACATAAAAAAGCGTATGCTTACAGAGATCCATGATATGGTTACGGCAAATAGCACAGTTATCAACAACTATATCTACAATCACAAAAATTGAAAAAATTAGAGAAAACAAAAGCGATCAAAACAATAATTGTGAAAATTAGGGTTTAGGATTGGGAACGAAATTGAAGAGAAGAACGAACCCCAAGCCCAGAGAGCAACAGCGTTCCACTTCTTGATCTCGAAGCGTTTGGGTTTCTTGGAAGAAGGACCGGCGGCGCTGCTTGAAGGTTCGCCGGCGGGAACCATGGTTACGTCGGAATCGAGTGTCGACATGATGATTCGTTTTCTCGCAACTGTGATGTGATTCTTTGTTTACTTCGATTTTCTAATGTGGAAAATTGCAAAAGTGTGTTTTCTACTATTCAAGCTACTCTTTTTAGTGGGTTGGGCTTGGGCTTGGGCTTTGTGCATGGGCTTTGTTATATCTATGTAGGCCAAATCAAATCGGTTTGAAAATTGATTGTTAAGCACCGCTAATTGCTTACAGGCACCTCGAAATGACAATCCTTCTTAGTAAGTGTAGAAATCCTTTAGCAATCATTCGTTGATGATTTGAGACGCGCTTTTTACAAATAAAAATTGATGTTTTGGAGGAACGGATGGAATAGGTAAGTCGGTTGTGATAAAGAAGTGTAGTACAAGTAAGATGAGCCTGGTTCATGTTAAAAACAGATCAAGTCTTAAGTCTCGGTTGTGAGCGAACCTGGTGTAACTCCAGATCCCAAAAGATCGGTAATTAGGATATGATGAGCGTATTCTTGATATTTCAAAGTGTCTGTGAGCAATTAAAGATGCTTAAAGAGTAACTTTCAATTTGTTGGTTGTCCAATAAAGGTAGGTAAATTTATGTCACTATACTACATTCTTATCATTATTGCAACTTTCATGTAACGTCAATAATAATAAAAAAAAAACAATATGAAATGAGTTTGACATTCGGTTTTACTGGGAATTCAACCCTTACGTTGTACGGGTTTCATTAAAATACGGTTGAATATTATTATTTTTTATCACACTATTTTTATTGTTTGATTTATTCATAGAGACAATGATAAATCCCAAATATTCTTTATTTATGAAATCATGTATGTGATAAAATATCAGGCATTAGATTAATCTGACGGGCTAAAACATTTCAAAGTCAGGGTGCAGTTCCAGCAATAAAGTTAGAGAATCTACTTCCAAATTTCAATTTCAATTTGTAAAAACGTGAAGCATGTAATCCTTTAACCCAACATGAATCTGTGATTTTATTTTTCATCTAGTATCCATCGTGAGAAAGGTTGTCAACGATCATTCTTATCAAAGATTCTTCTCCACTGATCTCAAGCGAAGAATCATCTGAAGGCTCCATTGTTTCGAAAAGAAAAGGATTGAAGTTTCCATGGCTGATTATGATCATCTATGTCACAACCTAAGTGTAAACATATATCTATTTATCGCATTTTGTTTGCAGTTTCGTGTTTCACTTGATACCGATTACGGAGAGCAACACACAGGTGTTTGATGTTATCCTCATTCGATGCTGATTACGACAGAAGATGATTTCGGTATGCAACTGTTTGCTTGGAGCGAGAATTGGTTTTGTTGTGCTTGATTTGTGGGTTATTAAAATTGGCAACAACATTTTTGCTTATATTGATGTACAAATGTTGCTCTTTGTCTTCAATTTTGTCGTTTTTGATGGAATGTTTTGGATCTTTAGGTTTGTGAGGTGATTTATCTAAGGGCTTTGGAAGTTAGTAGTGTGGCTGATGCAAAACGGTACGTTGATTGATTGTTATGGTAATTTTAGTTATTGGTTTAACTTTGGCTGCTCATTTGGAACCATCCATGTTTTTAGTTGATCTATAGATATACATTTATGGTTTTAACCATTAATAAGTTTTTACACCATTGAAATGGTTATTGTAAGGTTCTTGGGTTTAGAGTGTTTTATAACAAAGATCGATTGTATGGGATCTATGGTTATCATCGAAAAACCAAATGGCATTTATCAATGTGTTTAAAAATAGTTATCAAACATATTTACATTGAGGAAGACCACTAAATATGTCATGGTACACTACATTTTTAGTGTATTGTACATTATTCTCATCATTCTCAATAATTAGAATTTTCAAACCCTCTCGTGAAGTCACTCTTGAAATGGCAACATATAGTTGTCCATGACTAAATACAAGTCTTGGCAAATATAATCCCACATAGTTTAATGATTGGTCTTGACTTTTGTTTATTGTCATTGCATAGCACACCCTTATTGGAAACTGCTTTCTACACAAGTGAAAGGGCCACTTAGAGTCATTAGACGTGAGAACAACTTTTGGTATCAATACCTTTGATCCAACATTACTTCCTGTAATTATGTTTGCTTCTATGATCCAATCTCCTAAATCTGTGATAAGTAGCCTTGCCCATTACACATTCCCAATGCAGGATTATTATTCCTTAATAACATAATAGGCAATCCTTCTTTAAGCTACAAACAATGGTTGGAAAATCCATTAATATTCAAGGTATTTAGAAATTCTACATAATACATGAACTCTTGTTCTGAAATGTTATCAGATGTCTTGTTAATTTCATATGAGTTTAGATATTGTTTTGTTGGTCTTTCAGTTAATTGAACAATATAATCATTTATCTCATCAACAGTGTCATTCAAAGGAGTGAGTATTGCTCTTTCTCTGGGATATTCTTCATTCCTTGATTTTTTATTCAATTCTAGGTAGGTGTTATCCATAATTTGTTTTAGTGGATCATTAGTTGGTTGGATAAGATATTAAGGTGGTATTTTTGTCTATGATATAACATCCTCTCCATCTCTACATTTTTCTTCAACCTTTCCATCACCAAGTTGAAACCTATTAAATTCGCATGCCAACATATGTTGTTCGCGTTCTCTCTCTCTCTCTCTCTCTCTCTCTCTCTCTCTCTCTCTCTCTCTCTCTCTCTCTCTCTCTCTCTTTGAGATAGTCCAACAAATTAGACTTGTTAATACATGAATGCATTATATCATGTCGTTGGGCTCTTGATATTACAGGAAGTATCTGCCTGAAATCTCCTCCAAGTAGAACAATTTTTTCTTCATCCCAGATTATTAGATCTGCTTGAATCATTAAGTGAGTCAGGTTAGTATTCTGCTTGATTGAACACGTGTTGTTTTCAAAGAAATCTAGAGGAATTTTAAATTTACTATGAGTTGTCCTTCCCCCAAGAAATAACAACGATGCAATACATGTAATGCAGTAATTTTTCAAAAATACAAATTAGACTACATTAATTAAGGAGATATATGTATATATGTGAGATATTGATGTAATATTGAAAAGCGCTTGTTATTTATATAATAATTTTTTTAGAAGAATTGATTATGTAAGATATGATATTTTAATGAATAGGTAACTCAACTGAGTTATTCATGGAAGATAAAAGCTAAATTTATTATGTCAACTGGGAAGAAAAAAAAGTAACTAAGTTTGACTATGTGTATACATAGTTAGTTTTTTAGTGCACATTCAAAAAAACACGCACAAAAAACTGTTAATAATTATTTAAAATTATAACTTTATGATAAAAGAGACTGTACTATATGTAGATTGACACATTTATTTGAAGCATCTAGCTTAGCTAATAGTTTTTTTTTTATGATGTTCCTTTTATTTTAATATATGTGTTGTTTAGTTAGGTTCTTAGTTTGTGTAAAAGCACCCCAGAAAATCCGACATACATGCACAAAGTGATTTATCTTGTTATTTGACAAGTTACATTTCATGTGTCTTAGTAAAGATGGTGTCTCTCCTTCTTGAGTAGTTTCCATAAAACATTCATTTGCTCCATGACTTCACATGAATCGTATCAAACAAGCTTGAATCAATTTATGTGACTTTTGAAACAAACATGGTGCTCTCTGACTTCATATGAATCGTATCACTTTAATAGTGAATCGATAAAAGTATGAATCGTATCATCTTTTGTTTGAAACGTTTCATCAAACTCTTTGGCTTAGTCTGAATTGATTCAAAAAGGTTGTGAATCGTATCAATCTCCTTCTGGGCAATTTGAGTCGTTTCAAATATCTCTTGACACTCTTCATTCTTCAACGTATTTTTCCCTTTCTTTATTTTGTCTTATATGGTTTGAATCAATTCAGCTATTAAGTGAATCGATTCACACAGTTATTTTTGTGCGAAATTTTAGCCTAACTACCTTCCCCTACATATTGTCTTCTCCTCGTAACTCCCAATTCATTGAATCATTTGTAACTATTATCTCTAGGTCTCAAAAACTCTTTGTTTATAAATTCTTCAAGATTAAACACTTTTCCTTAGAATTACTTTGTGCATTGAGTCACATTGATTTGCTAGGGTGCTAGTAGGTAGGGATGGCAATTGGACCCAAGTCCAGTGGGCACCCGCAAAAAATACCCATGATGGGCGGGTAAATGTCCGCATTGTTGGGTATGGGTATGGGTACGGGTAATTACCCGCAAATTTGAACGGGTATGGGTGCGGGTACGGGCACTCTAGTGCCCACCCCGCCCCATGCCCGCACATTAAATATATTATACCAATAATTTTATTTATATTAAATTTAGTTAATTAATCCAAAATCTTTGATATTTATTGTAATATGCACTTATTTTTTATATTTTAGATGTTTTTATTTGGCTAAATAATATGATGCGTAATA
>Ga0315913_1009533_pt1 | contig 11371 bp, 10 predicted proteins | sample MpolsnodulesMG_FD_207736 | JGI IMG/M metagenome (GOLD analysis project Ga0315913, IMG submission 207736) | Medicago polymorpha root nodule microbial communities from Los Angeles, California, United States - small nodules | ecosystem: Host-associated > Plants > Roots > Nodule | place: USA... | reverse complement strand
CTTTTCCACAAGCTCCAAAGGGTCATTGCAACAAGAGCTTGCTGTTGTGTGGATAACCTGTCAATTAAATCAAATAACATAGATGCAAAGTTGTCAGCGTTAAGGAGCAGATCTTGGATGATGTGACATACACCAATCAACTCCCAACAACTTATCGCTTTCGGACATACAAAGAAAACATGCATCTGAGTTTTTGCCAATTGATCACAGGATACACATGAGTCATCACAAGGAATTCCACGGGAAAGGAGGTTTTCTCGAGTAGGCAAGCAGTGTTGTGATGAACGCCATAAAAAGAAATTTGCATTTTCCAGATAGAGTTCTAGCGGTTTTCACTTCTAGTAGGAAAGGATGCAATGATAAAGTCCGAACATATGCAATAGGCTGATTTAACGGTGTATGTACCATCAGCAGTAGCCTTCCATATACGTCTATCAGTATAATCTCGAGTGAAGAGAGGCATGGAAAGGATTGATGCAGCATCCAAAGGGTTGAAGAGCGACTGTACCAAAGGAATGTTCCAAGAATTCCAACCCGAATTCAACAAGTAATTAACTGTAATATCCTCATGGTGTACCAACGGCAGAGCAGTCGGTTTGAGAGTAGGGAGGGTGTGGATCCAAGGCATACACCACAAACTAATTTGAGAACCATCGCCTATCTTCCATCTATGACCCAAGGTAAGTAAAGATTGTGTACTCCATAGACTCCTCCATGTGTAACTTGGATTATGGCCTAGGTTGGCATCCAAAAAATCCCTTCGCGGGAAATATTTAGCTTTGAGGATTCTTGATAGTAAAGAGGTTGAGTCGGATAAGAGTTTCCAACTTTGCTTACCAAGCATAGCGAGGTTAAAAGCATCTAGGTCCCGGAAGCCTAGGCCTCCTAAGCTTTTGTGACGAGTAAGCTTGTCCCATCGTAACCAGTTAATGCCACACTGCCCATTCTTTTTTGAGCCCCAACAGAAAGAGTTCATCATACTTTCTATCTCATCGCAAAGGGATGTAGGAATGAGAAAGGCCCCCATGCAATAAGAAGGAATGGCTTGGGCCACCGACTTGATTAAAATTTCCTTTCCTGCCCGTCAGAGGGATCTAGCGCTCCAAGCTTGACATTTTTTCCAAATACGATCTTTTAAGTAAGAGAAAATAGCCTCCTTGCTGCGACCCACCATGGATGGTAGGCCCAGATACTTGCCACTTCCAATAGCTTCAGAAACGTCAAGGCATGCTGTGATGGATGAGATAGATTCTTGGGAAGTGTTAGCGCTGAATGAGATCGCCGATTTTCTGAAGTTAATGGCTTGACTGGAAGCTTGTTCATAGCTGTAGAGAATATCTTTGAGGCACTGTGCTTCTTAGATTATAGCCTTGGAAAAAAGAAAACTATCATCTGCAAATAAGAGGTGGCTAACAAACGGAGCAGTGCGGCAGATGCGAGTTCCATGGATTTTACCTCGAAGCTCATGATTTTTAATAATAGCTGATAGCCCTTCAACACAAATGATATACAAATATGGTGAGAGCGGGCAACCTTGTCGCAGTCCTCTTTCAGGAGAGATGGGGCCAATAAGATTGATAAAAATTTAGCAAGTGTACTAATTTAAATCGAGTAATAAAATAATTCGTTTCCTCAGGGACTGTTTTGATTTCTACGTAGCAAGGACGTCAACAGTAAAATGTAATTAAATTTGGGGGTTGCCTTAGGAAAATTGGTTTTTAGTGCAATTGTAAATAAAATTACAAAACTAAGTTGGTTTTAGAAATAGTTGAGATAGAGGACTAGGTCATTCGATTCATCTGCACATCGCTCAATAGCAACCTGATTCGTTAAACCTACAAATGTCACAAAGTTAACGACGAATTAACAAATTAACTTAGGTCAATCCCTTGAACCTAAGTCCTCTTATCTAATCATAATTCCCTAATTCCTTAGGTGAACCTATAATCATCAAAGGTTTTTAAGCCAGTTAATTTAATTCTCACAACCTAACAACGCTCTATCCCTAGATTGTCCGTTAGATTGAACAACATAAATATGTCTGAGTTACACGCTACTGTCAATAGTCATATAATCTCTTGAATCAACTATATTTGGTCAGAATCATAAAGGCATGAAGAATAATTGATACTGAATAAACTAGATTGACATTCATAAAGAATAAGAGTTTCAGGTTACATAAGTATGAGCTAGCACAGAATCATCTCTTGACCTAATCTCACAGGATTTAGCTACTCATGGCTAAAGCAAAAATACCTAATGATAAAGAAGAATTCATTACATGAACTTGATAACCAGCTATGAGTTTTGATGGACTCCCACCTTCTGCTCAGTGATCCAGCTCCAAAAGTAAGTTTTTCTCTCTCAATTTTCGAACCCTCCTTTCAGAAATCGAATTCCCTTTTATAGGAAATTTCCCAAAAACGCTAAAATCGTACTCTGATGCTGCAGATCGGAGCACGATGGCTCATTGAACTCAAATCTGATACAGGAGCGTCTTAAAATCATAGCCCGATCCTTAAGAAATCGTACTCTGATCTTTTACGAGACAACATGTCTTAATTTTGCTTCAAGATCGTACTACGATGTTACCAAATCGGAGCACGATTTTCCTCAGCTTCAGAATTACAAAACAGTCATTTTTCAGCTTCTGACTCATGCATAATCACCTGCACTCGACCAAAACTACATAAAAACTGTAACAAAAATGATGTATGACCTAGTGTCATCAAAGATCACCATTAAAAATAACATGGTATTCTACAGTAGAAATGCACATCATCATCCAAGTGATCCATTGGTGACAAAATCCCAGTTTACACAAAATAGCTTTTAAATATGACTAGCTAACGCTATCAAATGCCTTCGAAATGTCAAGTTTTAGAGCTACATCTCCTTGTTTTCCTTTATGCTTGCAGCACATATAATGTAGAATTTCAAAGGTTGTGAGCAGATTATCCATTATTGAACGAGAAGGCACAAACGCTGCTTGCTCTAGAGAAATCCATTTATTAATCAGAGGCTTCATACGGTTCGCTAGAACCTTGGAAATGGTTTTTTACAATACGTTGCAAAGAGATATAATTGATTCTGGATTATCCCATTTAGGAGCAAGGACAATATGTGTCGCATTCAAATCTAATGGGAAGACTCCATTTGCAAGCCAGGAGGTAGCAGTAGTGAAAATGTCGCCCCTTATGTCATTCCAGAATCGGTGGAAAAAAGCAGGATTTAGACCGTCAGGACCAGGTGATTTATCCGGATGCATACTGAAAACGGCATCCTTGAATTCTTGCTCAGTGAAAGGTTGTGTGAGAATGTTGTTATCTTCTTCCAAAACTCGGGGCTGAACACATGAAATGATTGCTTGTTGATCACCCTGCTTCTCTGTAAAGATGGAATTGAAATAGTTTCGGACCAAAGTGCACATATCATCGTGAGCTGTTACCCAGTTGCCATGTTCGTCACATAGCATTTTTATAGTGTTTTTCCGCCTACGAGCTGATGCTTAAGCGTGAAAGAACTTGCTGTTTGTATCACCTTCTGCTAGCCAAAATATTTTCGAACGCTGCCTCCAGTAACTCTCTTCTTGGAGAATTAATGTTGCCAGGTTTTGCTGCATAGCTAGGAGTTGAGGATCATTGGCATCGGTTGCAGAATTACGAGATTCCTCAATGCTTGTTCGTTGTTTATTAATGAGATTCCTCAACGTTTTGGTCCTTTAACTTATACTTCCGTTAACAGATAAATATTTGCTGTTAACTTTTGTCAAAAAACGATAGAATTTATCACCAATCCTAAAATTCATCACATTCATCATCAAACCTAGAAAATTCATCACCTACCTTCATCTGTTGGGATTAGGTCTAAATATAAACCAATTTTATAAAACGTGTTCAATCATTATGAAATAGTGGAAGCAAACAAAACATTGAACATAATTATGATCTGATCTACGACCGACATGTTTGATTTATCAAGATATTAAGAATATGTATTAGGAATATTTGGACGAAGTTTTGATGACAATCCTCTCAACATCAACGATCGGAATAAGAGAGGAGAAATTGTGATCTGAAATACACAACATAGAGTCAGTGGCGACTGATTTGATACTTCCTCAACTGATACCTTTATACCTCTAGTTCTCATCTGATGGAGAGAAGAGAGAGTTTGACGTGTACGGTGTATCGGGGACCATAACCTCTTATAGTGTGATGGCCATTAAATTTTCTCAATATTCCGTTGATGGACCATCCAAACATCCACTCATAGAGTTCATATCAATTATTTTAAATAATTAATCATCCTAATAGGACAACCGCAGCTGTGGTCATTGACATATAACGTGACGAAACCCCGACGACCACCATATCAATGCACTTGATGACATAGATCGATATGGATGAGTGACATGAAAATTTCAGTAATGTGATCTCTAAATCATGTCTATTTCCAATTGGTCAAACTAAAGTCTTTATTGAGATCAAACTGAAATTTTCAAATTCAATATTTGAACAAACAATACAGATATAGTTATAACAATAATAACCTCATTAACCCTTGAACAATATGCAACTAAGTGACATAAATACTTACAGCCGTTTCCTGAGTTAGGATGTATATTATTTACAGACATCTAAAAGTTAGAGTCTAACACAGTAGTGAACTCCAAATTGTCAGATCTCTGGTGTGAATATAAACTCTCTTATTCTCTTTAATAATTCTTATGGTTGCCTTTTCAACAATTCAAATTTTTAATTGCTCAAGTATCTGCCAAACAATCTGATTATATAAGCTATTTCCAAATACATAGAAATAAGACTAAACACAATATTTCTATAGCCAAGTCATAGAAAAATACTTGATTTTCATAATTTATAAATTTTCTAATGGGCAATATTTGAGACTAAATAGTCTCTCTTGGTGATCGATGTCACCTATAAATTATGTCATTTCATTTTCAACTTTATTAATATAACTCTTTTGTGATATTTGAATGATACCTTGAGAGGAATCTCTAAGTATCAAAATGCCTAATACAAAAGAGGTGTTCCCAAGATCTTCCATCGCTAATTTTCGTTAGAGATTTTATTGGTTTAACATAAAAAACATATATCATTGTTGACTAAATAAAATAAAATTGATACACTAAAATAGGAATATAAATTTACTCCCATTGAGCTTACCAATCCACAACTCTCTTTAATATGATCTGAAAATCAAATGAGAAAATTACTTTATGAGTATTTATGGTAACACTAAAAAGACAAATTTCTTAACCCATAAGCGGATTTCATGACTTTGCAAACCATCTCATTTGTATCTATTGACACAAAAGTTTTATTCGGTTACACCATATTGTATCTTTAATGTCGCCATTAAGAAACATTGTATTAACATCCATCTCATGTAGCTCTAAAATTATAACGAGCAAACTAGTATCATGACTGTCTTAATAGAATTTCTTTTATCAGTCAATTCTTTATGACACCATATGCCCTAGTTCTTGAGGGTGTTGAGTTTGATCTATATGAATTAACTTCTTAACTTGATTGAGAGGAAGAACAATAATGACCTCACGAGGATCTAAATATACTATAATAATAGTAACTATATGAATTAGTTTAGAACCAATTCATCCTCATTCAATTTTGTTCTATTACCATATCTCTCCCTAAACTCAATATCCTCAAGGAAACTTAACAATGTATATCTCAAAATTTCCTTAATTTGTGGGACGAAAAACTTATAGTTTTCAAATCCTTAAGCAATTATAGACTTTCATAAGTCATAAATGAATTGACTCTAATAATTAAACTTAAAAGACACATTGAATCATGATTTGAAAATAAATAACAAAATATTTTGATTTATTCAAGGAGAAATTAAAACAAAAATTAATCAAAATAATGATTCACCAAATTGTCTTTTAAATTAAAAGGCAAGCTTATAACAACAATCTAAAAATAGTTCAAAAATGAATAAAGCAATCTTTATCGGCTTTATCCATTCTAAATTGATATATCTTTCAACATTATTGAACATCAATAAGTTAAGACTACCCTTCTTTATTTGCCCTGATTGTTTTGAGGTATTTTCCAAATGATCATTATTTTATTTTCTCTTGCTCTAGCTTTTCTTTATTTGCACATTTTATGAATTGATCATTTAAAGGATCATTTCTAATTGTGCAAAGAGAATAATAAATGATGAATTTTCGAACAAGTCATCTGATAGTCAAAATTACTGAATTTTCGAACAAGTCATCTGATAGTCGAAATTACTAAATTTTCGAACAAGTCATCTGATAGTGAAAATTATAGTACCTTAGCAAGATTAAATATTTACATGATGTGCTCATAATATTTTCTTTGCCTAATAATCTTAATGAAATACTCACTCTCCAATGAGAGCTTGTGTTTCTCTATATTGCTTTTAAAGCACATTAGTTTAAGCAAAGAAAATATGAGAATTTTTTTTTGTCATTTTGAATAACACCTATAAGATCTCTGATATTTTAGCTTTATGATCACACATGATCTATAAATTTTGGCGTATACTCAATTGTCAAACGTGATTCTCACATTATTTCCTGAATTCGCGAGAGAATGTGAGTTTCACAATCGTTATCTAAGGTTTAGATCCAAGAACAACATTAATGTTCTTTTTTAAATTCTCAAAGTTAGAACTTTTAAGAGTTAAGAAAATTTTTAACTCAAATTAGTAGATATAAAAAACTATATTAGCTCAAAGAGAACCAAAGTAGCCAAATGTACTCACCAAAATACCTTGTGCACCATCAATATCAAGATTTTAGACAATAATATCAATTGCTAGTGGTATTGCATTTCAATGATCAAACAATGACAATTAAAAAATAAATAAAAAAATATAATCGTCACATGTTTACACTCACAACATTCGTAGGCATGTTAAAAGATTAATTATAAGACATGCACAATCTATTTTTATTTGTAAATTAAAAGACAAAAATAAGATACCAAGTCAACCATTAACTCACAATTTTTTTATCGGTAAAAGTTAATTGCAAGTGGTACTCTCAATGCAATGATCAAACGTTGGTAATAAGTCATGTCTGATAATGGGTGTCTTTTGACATCCTCATTATCCACATGGGCAAAACTTAAGAAGTCATGTTAGATAACAGGTGTCTTTTGACTTCCTCATTATCCACATGAAAAACAATTTTTTTTTATTGAATATCACATATTTATCATCACAAGTTGTTAATTAAAAGACCAAAATAAGATACCAAACACACCATTAATCCACAATCTTTTGATTGCTAAGAATTAACTATAATAGGTGCCTTTTGACATCCTCATTACCCACATTAATTATAAATCTTTTAAAAAATTCATAATTATGGAAAACAAAAATTCATAATTAATTTGTCCCTCGTTTAAAAGCTTCAAAAAATTAGTGGTGGAGGTTCTTATGATATTTTAAACATGTCTGCAAAATTGTGAAACGAATTTTGACACATGAGTATATGCTTACACGGAATTAAATTGCGATTTTACACGTTTTGGTTGAAAAATCAAAATAAATCGAGGCATATGTAGAATACTATAAAACTTTGCAGATCTTTTCTTTGTACTTTATAAAGGTCTCTACAAAAAAAAGTTCAAAATTTGATTAATAGATCAAAGTTTTTGTTGTTTTGCCTTTTAAGTTGTTGACACTTTTAAAAATTCATAATTAATTTATCCTTTGTCGGAAAATTCAAATTTTATTTGGGAAATCTTATTTTAATGTCCTATACATGCCTTTAAAAAATTGTAAAAAAATTATACCTCTAAACCACTTGTGTGAACTTTATGTCAGCGCTTCTTGTGTGATTGGGCTGTTCGATGCCCGAAATTGAAAAAATCTCAAATTATATAGGTAGAATCATTGTTTATATTTTTACAGGGGTTATTGAAGATTTCACATATATTATATGAGCTATTTCAAAAATTAACTCATTATTATATCCTATTTGCCGAATGAGCTAGTATTTATTTAATCAACTCAAACATCTTAAAAAATAAGGTTAATTGTTCAAATAACCTTTTTAATATACGTATAGTTTGAAAAATGCATCTGTAATAATAAATACATATTCTATCTCTATAATGTGAGATTCTTCATATTTTTGTCCTCCAGTTGCCCAATCACACAAGTTATGAAAAAAAATTAAAAGGTAGCCAATTATTATTTTGTAGTGACATTCTAATTTTTCATATCTTTTGAAAAGCAAACCAAACATATGAGTCTGTCATAGAAATAAAAGAAAAATAGTAATATAAATTGAAGTGTGAGATAAATCATAAGTGTTATAATATTATGACATAAAATTAAAGTTACAAGCTTCAAAGCAAGACAAAAATTGTGTTTTAACTTCTTATTTAATTTTTGTTGATAGGGCGGATGGGTTGGAAAGAAAATGTGATATGTCTGAATTGAAGGGTAGGAAAATAACTAAAAAATTTAGAGAAAAGAAGGAAATCTAAATAATATATTTTGTTGCCTTATTTCATTAACATCATCTGTAAGCCGGCCCTAGTTTTCTCTCTCTCTCTCTCTCTCTCTCTCTCTCTCTCTCTAGGTTTTCTCTTCCAGTTTCTTCATTGAGGGCTGGTTTTGGGTCAATTTTTGACCTGAAATCACCCCCCCTCTTCATCTTTTTCTCTCTATTTCAATCAAAATAATTGTTTTTCACATATATCTAGGTTTTTTCTTTGTGATTTCATCATCTAAGTGTGGTGGTTTGTTGTTCGTCGTCTTGTGCGGCGTTGTTTGATTTTCCGTCATCTCGCGGTATTCATTTGATTCATCTAAAAGATCGATTATTCAATCAAAGATTTGAGCGTCAACGTTGCAGATCCGGAGGCCATGGATATTCTAGTCACTTTACATTTATCATATATTTTTGTAGGTATTATGTCGTTATATGTTATTAACTTGGATGTTGTGAGTTTGTTCGTAGATTCATCCTTTACGATTTTAGCGGTGTTGAATGATGTAATCTCTCGATTTGAATGAATGAATATCATTTTTCTTGTCAAAAAAAAAACGTCCAATTTCTTAAAGAGGGAAAAATATAAACAACTTTCTCAAATGCGTAAAACTTTTTAAACCGGACTTAGTTCAAATTCTTCTAAATCATGCTTCTAGGATTTTTACCAAGTTTTACAAATCAAGAAGTGAAATTAACAATACCCTTTATTAAAACCTTTACAAAATCAAGAATTTCTAAATGACAATTTTGAAGGAAAATCCTAAATCTAGACTTTGACTGTGATCCGGCTTTCAGTGATATTGATAATCTCAATGAATTTCTCAAAGTGGGATAGAGAATAATCATGTCCTTGATCAAGATTTTTACTTTTATTTTAATAAAACATGAAAGAGAACATTAGATGCAATTCATTTCAAATGAGCAGTTAATATTCTTCAGACATAAAATTCTTATGCAATCACTTTACTCTTATACTTTAATTTGGACACGTCATTAGGGTAAAACCCACCTCATATATATAATACTTTATAATTTAATTTTTTTCTAGTAATAAGCTGATTAGGCTACCTCAATTATGCATACGGTCAATTCTTATTTTGGCAAGGTGGAGGATTATTATCAACTCCCATAAGTGGCTGTTCTCACTTACCCTTCTTACACGTCCCGATAATGAACAGAGCGGAGAGTCCGACTAGCTAGGAAGGACCGTAATATTCTCAATTAACATCATATTTAACTTACAAGTATAATATAAGTAGTATCTACTAATAATTCGTAAACATCCATATTATGGTTTGAATTCTTTAGTTAGCATAACCATCAGATGATAACTAAATCTTAACTTCACACAAAAATATAATTCCCCATTAAATATAATTCTCCATACAAAGATCATTCATCTATGATGACTAGTATATTTTCTTAACATTCAAATCAGATGCTACAAGAAACAATACATAAATCATGATAGAAATCACAAAATAATTCATTGGTACAAAATGAAGCAAGCACTATAGTTACAACCGTGGTGAGCTTAGGGGCAGAGATAACATCAATTTCCTATTCTTAACATGATCAATTGCACTCACATCTCAACATTCAGTCCACTACATGTTCATTTATCATTTTAATTTGGAATTAAACTTTCAGTTTAAGAACTTATTTATCAATGACAAACCATTCAGCCAATTCAAGATCAACACGAGAGATTTCCCTTCAAAATCATTTAACGCAATAGAATTTTAAGAGGAATGCTTGTTCATGTAATTTTACTCTATCACCATTCTTATTACTCAATCTCATAAAAATATAACATCCTTTTTTCCCAAATAAAACCCTAAATGTCAATTCATGAAATTTCTACATGCATGAAGGAAAGGGATAGGGAAACCCACCTGTACTTTGATGATTTTCTAAAATTGATGTGGTGAGGATGATGATGATGATGATGAATGGGGATGATGGCTCTCATTATTTTACTCTTCTTCTTTCCCGTATTCTCCTTTCTCCCTCTTTCTTTGCTTTCTTCTACTTCTTGATTATGATATGACTCCTACTTGATCTTCTCTTCCTTCCTCAATCCACCATATTCTATTTCTCTAGATTTCTATTCATCCTCTTCCTTTCTCTTCTCTCTGACATTCCCTCTCTTTCTCTCTAACTCTATCTCTCTCTTATTTCCTTCTTTTAGTAAGATGAAGAAAATCGATTTTGTATGTGTTCTCTGATTGAATTCTGTTCTTTACCCAACAAAAATTGCTCGCTTCCAACTGAAATGACCATTTTGCCTCTGCGTGAGTTAACTCAAGTTGAGTACTGTTTTTGAACAAAACCTAGCAGTCCATATTCACAGCTCCATTTTTCTTTCCTTCCACCTCCAAAAACCCAAAAGGTGCGATTTTTTGGGTCAAAATTTTCATTGCAAATCGTCAGGAAGCAAGTTTCTACGCTTTTCAAGCATCAAAGAGCAGGTAATGTATCATCAAAACTCATCCGTTTTTGCTGGTTTTTCTGGTTGGTTCGTCATTTTTTGAGGTAGATGATAGGGCTTAGCGTGAGTTAACTCACGCGAGTTGTATGGACTGCGTGAGTTAACTCACGCAGAAAGTTAACACTAGCGTGACTTAAGTCACGCTACTGTGATGCCCAATTTTTGATTTTTTGCGCCACTATTTTCCTTTGTTTGCTTGCTGCACAAGTTATTTATTTTTTCCTTGTTATTTTTTTATTCAATAGGCATAGAGTGATATGGTTGAAAATATGGGGGATGATAGCGTTGAACTGAAATCAGCCAAAATTGAAGCTTCCGGTGTACCGACCTATTTTCTTATTTAATTATTTTTG
>Ga0315913_1009530_pt1 | contig 11372 bp, 10 predicted proteins | sample MpolsnodulesMG_FD_207736 | JGI IMG/M metagenome (GOLD analysis project Ga0315913, IMG submission 207736) | Medicago polymorpha root nodule microbial communities from Los Angeles, California, United States - small nodules | ecosystem: Host-associated > Plants > Roots > Nodule | place: USA... | reverse complement strand
AAACAAAAATAATTTATAACTCTCTCCGTCCCATAATACTTCACACAATTGACCTTATTACGCATGCCAATGCATAATTTTGAGTTTAAATATCTTGAATAATGTATTAGGAAAAATTATGAAAATTTGATATTTTGAAAATACTCATCGAGACATATCTAACAACATATTGTATGATATTATTTATCTTTGTACATTAGTAGAAAAATATGGTCAAAATAAGTTAGGTCAAAATTACACATTTCAAATGGGTCATCTATTGTAGGACGGATGGAGTACTTCTTTTGCAAGTGGGACCAAGTAGTACATATTTTATTACTTCTTTTAAACGTGAGACCCGTTAGTTGTCAAGAGAGAGGGTCCTTGTATAGTGACCCGTTGCTTACTAGGGACTTATTTTTTCTTCCTCCAATGGGGGTCCTTAATGGTGAATGGTCTTTGTTAAGTAAGGACCCCCCATTGGAGACGCTCTTAGGCTTTCAGACAAAAAAGTTATAGTAAAACGAATTATGACGGTGGTCATGAAAAGAACTTTTTTTCAAGTAGTATGACTAGAAATTTAAGAAAAAGTGAGGTGTTTAAGGTTCGAATCTTGACCCTAAACCCTATATATATTATACAATGTTCATACCAATTGAACTAAGTTTACGGTGTCATATTTCGGGTCTAAGCTTTTGTTGATGAGAAGAGCTCTTTGTTAATTAAAATTTATAACGTACAAGTCTAATGTTATAATCAATCTATACTTTTACAATTTTACCTGTCTACTTTTTTTTTTTGCAAGAGACAAAATACAAATCAATGAAATTAAGTTAAAATAGTTATTATTGATATTTTAAGCAAAAATATTAGGGATGGTAATGGGTATCCTATGGGTAGGGTACCAAAGTGCCTTTCCTCATACCCGTATTTGTAAAAAAATACATGTATCTGTGCCCGTACCTTCGTGGGTAACAACTTTAGTGCCTTCCTCATATCCTATGGGTATTTAAGTGTCCATATCTGCACCTATTACACTCACTTTAATTATGAAAAGACAATAAAAACATCACAATTGAAATAAAACTATGGTTCAATTTTTTAAAAATTAACTCATAAAATAGTACGAATCGTAGTATTTAGTCAAATAAAAAACATCCTTAAAAAATTGTACATCGGCAGAACGAAGTTGTTATTGTATTAAGCAATTATTTGGTTTAGGTTTAAGTTTAAGCTTAAATAGCTAAATAAATTAATTAATTATACACCAAAAATAAATAAATTACTTATGATATTATATAAATATGTATATATGGGGTTGCGAGGCTGGGCAGTATAGTATATTGGTATATAAATTAATTAATGTAAAAATTCCTTCTTTTGAAATAATTTGTATATCTTATATTTTTTTTATAATTGGGATAAAAATTAGTCTAATTATTTTTTATTAAAAAGAACGTAGAGGGTATTTTATATCTAATATTGATTCTCTAAAAAAATAATAATTTAATATTGGTATTAAACGTTGATGGAAGTAATACCCTTTATTTATTGTTTGATTTATTTATGATTACATTGCACATTACACAAGTTGTGATATGACATACAACGGCTCCTTTTTTTGTCGTTTATTTCTCTCTCCTCCTTTATTGGATTACAATGCAAAACAAATCCAACCAAATCAAAGCTTTTGAAGAAAACAGAGAAAGTAATTAACCAAACCGTAACACTTTGATTTAGCAATGAATTCTGTAGAAGAAGAACAACAACAACAACAACCATTGTTACTAAACACTACAAAAGTTGTTGAATATTTAGAACCATTCATGTCCCTAGAGCTTCTCTGCAAATTCCCAGATAACTCTGCTTATGATTTTGACTACTCTCAAAGCACTATCTGGTCCCCTTTGGTTCCAAGACCCTACTCTCCCATGGATTTGGAACTCATTACTCCAAAGAAACTTTCCTATGACATAGGGTTAGGAGCTAGATGCAGTGTCAACAAGGTTGGTTCTAAGCTTAGGAAGAAGTTCACTTCTAATTCCTTCAATCTCAAATTTGGTTTCATTAAGAAACATAATAAGAACAGCAAGATTGCTTCTGATTTCTCCCCAACACCTTCAAGGATCAAATGTGCATGTAACCCCATCATCACTAATAAGGTATTTCTTTTTAACTTATTTGTTCATTTTTATGTTATATTTATTTATTTATTAATTGGTTTATGTTTTTTAAGCATATGTTTTATTTTGTGTTCTGTTTTATGAAATTGGGTATTCATCAAAATTTGTTTTTTTTAACACATAGTGATAGTTTGTTTTTTGGTAGTGTACATAGTGATAGTTTGTAATAAGTATTTAAAGCCTTGAAAACTTTTTACTCACTTTACTATTGTTGTCATTTTTATGTAGATTAATTTAATTGATTAACTTAGTAATATGTTGAAATTGAAGTAATTAATGGTGATAACTTGTGGGTGCTATGTGATACAGAGATGGGGCAGGGCATTGAAAGCTGCTTCAAAACAGTTCAAGAGATGGAAGGTGAAGAGAGACCCCATTGCTCATGTGATGCTGCCAATGTCTTTCAAAGATGGAGATTTTTAAATATTGTGATATTAACAATGTTATTTTGATTTTGCTAATATTGGTATCCGATCAATAACCAAAGCACTCTATTCCCACTATTATCTCTTTTTGTTGTTAAGTCCAAGTATATATATGAGAATATTGAAAACGTTTAGTTATGTTTATTAATAAGATAAACGAAATGTCATTGAAAATTCACTCTCACAATATTTTGGGGTACATCATGTCATAAATAACTGGGCTTAGTTGATGCACTAGCAATGTTGGTGTTGCTCATGTTCTTACACCAACAAGCAATACAAAGCAAAAACTACCTTTGTTGATTGCTTTGATAGAGCACCTTGAGTAGATTCAACAATAGATGATTGAGGGAAACGGGTCGCGTAAATTCAAAGGAAAACCACCTTTGGGTGGCAGAAACCTTTTTTTTTTGCTACAATGGGTGGCAGAAACTTTAATATAGGTTATTTAAATACATATTTTGGTGGTGATATAAATTTATATATTTAATGGGAGTTTTGGCGCATGTTAAAATTGTTGTCACGTAAGTAACTGAAATGTCACGAGTTCAAATCTTAAAAATGACATTTTGTGTAAAAAACATGATAAGACTGTAAATAATAAATCAAAATGGTAGGATCCCTTCTCAAACTTTGCGTATGCAAGAGATTTAGTGCACAAAACTAATTTTTTATTTTATTTTTAAAACTTATACATTTTCTAATACACAATGGTTTACTGATTATTTTTCTTGAAAATTTAAATAGTGTTAACCACTTTTTATTTTTTGAAAGAAATGGTGCTAACCACTTTGAAAGCGAGACAAAGTGTTAGAGCACCAGGACAAAAAAAAAAAAGAAATAAGCAAGATTTATCTCTAGCTATAGCAACAAACCAATTCCATTAAAGAGTTTTAATATTGTCTAGAACAACAGAAACTTCACCAACAGAGCCTTTGACCAATACTTCATTTCTCATCAACCAAATACACCATTTTTTTATTGAATCCCCCTTCACCATCTTTCTGAACTGAGCAAAGTGATGTTGCCCAACCTTTCATGTGCAAACCTTTATCCAGGCCAGTTTTGCAAAAGGACATGAGAAACAAAGGTGTGACACATTTTCATTCTCTTGAAAACTTGAAATTTTAGACGGCACATTCTATTCCATAAGTCCATTATTGCTTTTCTTTAAATCTCCTTCCATTACATGTTTATTTGCTGCAGAATTTATCTTTGTAACATGATCTATCCTAGAATTTATCTTTGCATAATCTGTTTGGTTCAATACCAATGAATTAAGCTTATAATCAGTATTTTGCATACAAATTGCTTCATGATTCCCTATACAAAAACTCCACTCCCATCCAGAATTTGCTCAGGTGATAGTGGATAGTTTCCAAACCATTTATCACGCCACAAATTAGTGGATACTGATATGAAAATTTGATTTTTACAATTAAACTGATATGGTTAAAATTGCGGTAAAGAATAATAAGCAATTTGTAGGTTCAAACGCTACTAGACATAGCTTGTTATAAAAATGTAAAAAAAAAGAAGTTATATTTTAATTAATTGACCAGACATAAAAATTTGTCTTATGTACATTTTTTTAAGGGTCTTATGTATAATTTTTATAATAAATTGTAATTTGTGAGTTATAATTTTTTAAATTTTTTATCTAGAAGATATTCACTTTTAAATGATTGATTTCGTGAAATGCCTTTTTTTTTTTAACTATTGACGAATATTTGGTCCATGTATAATTTATACATAAAACTATAATTGATGTATTATAATTTTTTATTTTTTTTATCTTGAAGACATTTAATAGATAGGTTACTATTGAAATGCATTTTTAACTAATTGATTCGTGAAATAACGCATTTTAGTTCATTAATCAATAACAAATAATTATTTCGTATGTGATTTAATAGTAAATTGTGTTTTTTTTAAAGCAACATTGGTGCATAAGTTAATATTGACCACATTATGGTATTTGTTATGTTAAATTTGAATTTGGTACTTCGATGATTCAAAATCAAGATGGATTAAGAGAAAGGCCACAAAGAACATTAAATATGTTTTAAAATAAAAAACACTGAACAAGGATTCATATATTATTCTCAAAACAAAAAATTGATAAATTTATTTTAATAATTGGATGAGGTACATATACCCAACCAAACTCCATAAATACTAGAGTGTTCACCATTGATTTTTTGATGAAATCAAAATAAAAGAAATGACTTTAATCGTTAAATAACGTCATTCAATATCTTCCGATGAATATTATATATGTTATGTTCCGATGGTACGAATGTGATAGCGCATTCAGAGTTTACAATGATATAACAATCATTACATAACTTACATTCTAGTGAATTATTCATCAATAATGTTGAGAGAACTTTTGGAAACAACATTGATATAGAATAAACAAGGCAAAGTTGATTAACAATATACTTATTGAGAATGGTAATTTTGCTAAACCCGATCAACCTCACCTCAGAGTAAACTTTTAAACAAACAAATAAAAAAAATTTAAAATATATTATGATGAAAGTACAAGAAATACTATAATCACGCAGGAAAAGAAGTATAAGATGAGAACCAAGCCCTTGCCAAACCCAGTAAGGCGAAGCGACTAGGCTCTTTGAATACAACATAAAGATTCAACACACCACTCATAATAGAGACATTGGTCCAACTTCAATCAAGTCAAGAAGGACAATATCATAATCCAACCCAAAATAACACAGAAATCAAACTCATCAAATGAGATTACTCATTTCTCAACTCCCAAATATAGTCCACCAAAATGCCAAAATTAATAAACACAAACCAGTTCAAACTGAATGTGATGTGAAACTGTATATTCACGCAGTCTTTGATAGTAGGTCTATTGTTATATGCATATTTGGAAATCATCAAGGACTTTAAATGGAACAATTTGGAAGGAAATGAAAATTAAAAATATCCAAACACCAAGTTAAGCCCATTTGGCTAGAAGAGACATACAACCAGCTCCTAGTAGAAGAGATATATTGGATCCCAATTGAAGCCTACCATTCTTTTGCATCCTTGGATTCATAAAGTCAGCAGCAAGAAGATCAACAAGCGCCATATAGATTAAGATCCCAGCTGATGCTGCATTGAATATTCCTTCAACAATAAGGGCAGTTGGACTGTTCTCATCATAAACATTGCTGATCCCTAAGCCAATTCCAATTCCTACTGGAGTAGTCAAAGCAAAGAACAATCCCATGATTGTAATTGATAGACTCTTGAAATTTGCCTGCAATGATTGCACTTTCAATAAATAAAAAACAATGCAGCTGGTTGATGTTTTCTTGTTTACATTCAATTAAGGTGCACAATCTCTTGAAATATAACAAACACATAACTTATAGAAATTAGTTTTGCATAATCAAACATTAACTAAATGTTATAGAAAAGTTTAACATTGTTAGTTGAATTTTTTTTATTTGTTTATGGAGATTCGGTTGAAGGTGATTATTGAATTTCTCATCGATCAAAACATTTTTGTAGTTTATGTTGAAGATACAATTTTCATGATTTCTATATTTTATATTAGAAAAGTTTAATACAGATAATGATGATATGTGAAATTGTTTATGCATAAAGCAATCCTTCGCCGATTAATTAGAAATTTTGAGCAAAGAATGCATACTAAAAAAGTGGTGTACCACCAAAAAAAGTAATGAAAAGACAATGTTTCATAACATAATATTTTTGAACATATATAACAACAAACAAGGGCACCAAGCATACAAATACATTGGTCATAAAACACTTGAAACGATCAAGATGTCTAGTGAAAGATCAACATATAATTAGAACAATCATAAAGTATCTTATGTTTATAGATTCAAGTGTGACCAATAGTTCACCGTACTTATATTTGAAAAATCCTAATCCATAATTAATATTTCACAATTCACATCAACCAAATCAAACTCATGAACGGTCAGAGATAGCTTGATTAGAATTCATTCACACTAGTTCAATGATATATATGTATACCCTCTCGTCACTATTGTAAGCAAAAATTTACATTTTAAATTCAATCAATTAATAATGTATATGATCTTTATTATATACCACACACATCATTTAATAAATGAATCTAAATTGTTATTTTTTGTTTATAACAGTGACCGGGAGATGTATATGATATACCTGAGTTATACAACTTCCAAGTCCCATGCCTTCAAAGAACTGATGAAAAGTCAACGCAGCTACCAATGGTCTTATGGTTTTAGGACTCTCTGAAGCACCTAAAGAAATTCCTATGATAACAGAGTGAACAATAATTCCCAACTCCAACACCTGAGATTAACTCAAAAAAAAAAAAAAATCCATCACAATCAATTCAAACTAAAAGTTCAACATTTATATTTTCAAGGATATATATTATTTTGCATATTAGACGATTAAAAAGTAAAATAATATATTATTAGCGTGCAAACAACTTCTCATAGAGATGAAATCATATTCATATCTTATGCACAAATATCTTTATATGATTAAATTTATATTATTATTACCTGTGATATGACCCTATGACGAAGAAGTTCTGATGATTGATCCAAAGAAATATGTCCGTGTGCATGACTATGTGATGCGTGAGCATGAACATGTGTTTGTTCTTCATTCTCCACGTCCGGGGTTGTATGACTTTCAACTTGTGCCGGTGTCCTTTTAGAATAATGGTTTTGAAAATAAGCAGTGGCATAAGTATCAACCATAAGAGTCCCCATAGCAGTGCACATAGCCACAAAACCAGTGAAGGGAAATTCACCCCAAGGATGTTCGTTTAAACAAGGAGAAGTAAGATTCTCAAAAGCATCAGGAAGCACATGAATGAAACCGGTGGACAATATCACACCGGCAGCAAATGCTTTGACGATAAAAAATATATCTTTTTCAGGGCTTAACGCGGGTATCACTTTGCCAAGAAGTGGGATACAAACACCAATTGCACTTGCAACTAATATTGACACTAAAGCTGCTATTTTGTAGCGTAGAGCTTTGGATCTGTCCCTTTCTTCATCTTCTTCGTCACATGTGCACTCTGCGGCTATTAGAGTTGGGACTATAAAGAGGATGAAGATCGAAAGAACAAAGAGTTTGACATTTTTTTTGAATCCCATTTCAATGGTTAGAAATTCAAATTTCAGAGGATATGCACTTAATGACAACAACAAAGATGAGTTTATATATGGATATGTTATTAGGTGAATTTGTAGGTTTTCAAAATTGAGATTGAATATTTTAATCTGATATTTCCATGTTACATTATAATATGCACTTAATGACAACAACAAAGATGGAATTTGTTTCCGTTCATATGGCTTGTCATTTATTTTATTAGACTATAGTACAATGTCGTAAAATGTCGACATAAGTGTGTATTGTACTATTGGTTTTGAAGTGTTTGTATAGAGAGTCAATAAGCCAAGAGGGAAAAACTTGATTTCAGTGTGCTAAATGACGATATATTTTTTTCTTTTATTTTTATTTTAAAAATGTACAGCTCGATAAAGTCTTATTATCAAAAACAAAAAATACAGCTCAAATTCGTAGTCAACTCTTTCAGTTTCGATATTTGGAAATCCAGAATTATTTAACTAAGAAAAAGAAATAAAAAAGAAAAAAATACATATATATGAATGGAAAAGCTGGTACTTTTCATGCCAGCATGATTGAAGTTTCAGAAGGTGGTAATAAGGTATGCTACTAAGCACTATGCCATGAGTTTGGATTCGCATATGATTGAGAATTATAGTTTGTGATGGGGTCACTTCTTTTTAGTTCGATACGACCTATGGATAACTAACTAACCATCTCTATTGCTTACGTTATACTACTTTTGCTGCTGTGTATGAGTGGATTCTTTAACTTAATAAAACTCTATTTTCAACACTGATTCTTTAATCATCACTCTGAAACATACTTAAATGATGAAACCCACATGAATTTGAAGTAATAAAAAATGAGTGTTGGAGTTAGTGTTGGAAAAAAATGTTTCTAACACTCATTCTCTAACTTTAATAGTTAGAGATTTTGGTGACTTTAACGTATTTAAAAGAGATAGATGATTTAAATAAATTAAATTAGGCTAATAACAAACTCTCTAACACACATGTTAAAAAAAAAAACTTTAACACACACTCTTTTATAGACAAGTGGGTGAGTATGTGGGGGGATAATTGTTCGATGATCTTTAAGCCGTGTGGTTGGGATTAGAATCGAAACCTTTTAGATTTAATAACTATTGGTTAGAAAATAAGAGGTTTGTCCTCGTGAGCTTAGTTCAGTTGGTAGGAACAATGCATAATATATGCAAAGTCTGGGGTTCAAATCCCGACCACCACAAAAAAGAAAGAGGTTTAAGGGGTTGGTGGAAGGGGTGTGGAGGAAGCAAAGTGTGGAGGGATGGACGCATTTTGTGTTAAAGAAAAAGTTAAAGCGCCTAAAGTTTGGGATTAAGGAGTGGCATAAAGTGGAGTATGGGAATGTAGAAGACGTACAATGAAATTTTGACACGCTAGTTTCCTGATGTTGTATGCAATGTTCCAACACTGAGACACGGGTGGAATGTTGAGTTTAATGTTCCAACGTCAGGCTAACGATAAACAAACAGAACAAGGAAAATATAAATAACAGAAACGTAAATGGCACATGTTATTTGTTAACCCAGTTCGGTGACAAACACACCTACTCTGCGGGCTATCAAGTCAGGAAGGAAATCCGCTAGTGTAGTCCTAGTTCTAAGTTCTCATCAAACTCCAAGTTTACAACTTATCATCTAGATATTACCCGTATTTATTTCATCCTAGAAACTCTTAGATCTGAGATCCCATCTCACATCCACTCAATCACACACCCTGTGATTACACAAAAACAATCAATATGATGAAGACACTTTCAAGCACAAACTAACTCCGTACTTCAAAGCTTAAGAGTAGTATACAAAATTACAACTCAACAAACACAGTCCTACACTTGCATCAAGGAGACAAAAGAAAGACTCACAATTAACAGAGACTCAAAACCCTAATAATGACTCTTTTGTAAAGCGATGGTTTTGATCCAATACAACTCGACTACATGTCTTGCTCAATGCATCAAGATGATACAAAGAGAGGCTCACAAATAAAGCACAAGGCTTAAAATTGAAACCCTAAAAGACTCAATTCAATATTATTGAGTTGGTGAATAAAACTAGGGTCTGAGTCTTCCTTATATAGCCATTCAGCAGCATAGGCTAAACAACCAGCAGACCAAATCATATATTCAGTCTCCACAATATTCTAGAAGCAAATATATTATTTCCTTAAATGTCGCAACATCATTCTTAAGGACTGAACTAAGTATAAACCGGCTTTCCTTGCTTCGAGAAACATGCTTCTTGGGCAGCAATCCACGTGAATCAAATCTTCAGAGATTATTCAGGAATCTTCACGTTTAAAATAAATCTCCAAGTAAGCGGAATCAAGGCACGAAATCAGGGCACACTGAAGTCGTACCCACATGTTGAAACATTGGGTCCAACATCTTGTTTGTATATTTGTTTTAGCAAAAATGAGGCCGACATACAAATATCCAACATACAAGATTTGGAGATTGGTGGAGGATATAGTGGACCTTGACAAGAAAGGGAGGAGGCTATCTTGGAGGAGTTGGATATCTTCAACTTAGGAAGAGTAAATTTATTGACTTATGGATACTCTTCAAGGCTAGAAATTTGTTGATGGTTCAAAGGTCAAGGTCCGAGTGGCTAAAGGAGGGAGATGCTAATACAATTTTTTTTTTTCATAATTAAGTGTGTCAAGGTTAGATCTAATAGCATTTTGTTAAAGGCTCTAAACGTGGGTGAGGAGTGGGTGCTTTCTCCAGTGGATGTGATAAGAGAGGTAGTTAATTTCTTCACATCGTATACTTCGTCAATTTCGGGGGAGAGACCGAAGATTGATGGGGTTTCCTTTGTGAGGTTATCCGAGGATCAAAATAGGGAGTTGGTGGCTATTTTTGAGATTGGCTAAATTGAGGAGGTTGTGCGAGATAGTGATGGTAACAAGAGCCTCGTCTCGGATGATTTTAATTTTGCATTCATAAAGGAGTTTTGGTATTTGTTAAAGGATGAAGTTAGGATTATGTTTAACCAATTTCATGCTAATGAGGTGGTTCCAAAGTCTTTCTTGGCTTATTTTTTGACGTTAATCCCAAAAATTTCTTCTCCTTTGGAATTAAAAGATTTTTGCCCAATTTCTTTACTTGGATGCCTCTACAAATTACTATCAAAGGTGCTTTGCTAAGAGGTTGGTTAAGGTTATGGATATGATTATTTCATCTTCTCAATATGCTTTTATTAAAGGTAGGCATTTGGTGGATGGTGTCTTGGTGATAAATGAAGGGAAGTTCTATATAACGCGAGAGAAATCTCGCGAAATCATCCCGAAGTTGAAACTTGTTTGGTGCCAAACAAATAAAAAATTCCACCTAAGCATTGAAGCGGTTAGCAAAATAAGGAACTACACAAAATAAAGGGGTCGTGAAATTCTGCAAATTTATTTGTCGCTATAAACAACATTCTCTATAAATGAATTGGTTGATTTTGCAAAGAAAACTAAGAAAGATTGTTTGATTCTTAAGGTTGACTTAGAGAAGACCTATCATTCGGTTGATTGTTTTTTTTTTCTTTCCGGAGTATATGTTGAAGAGGTTGGGTTTTCGCCAAAAAAAGGTGAGGTGGATGAAGGGTTGTGTGTGTGTGTGG
>Ga0315913_1009527_pt1 | contig 11375 bp, 10 predicted proteins | sample MpolsnodulesMG_FD_207736 | JGI IMG/M metagenome (GOLD analysis project Ga0315913, IMG submission 207736) | Medicago polymorpha root nodule microbial communities from Los Angeles, California, United States - small nodules | ecosystem: Host-associated > Plants > Roots > Nodule | place: USA... | reverse complement strand
TTTTTTTTTTGTGTACGCTAACTACGTGTTACGATATTAAAGTTGCATCTTTAAAATTGTAGATAATTTGACTGATCCATATGATAATTTTTTCATTAGAAACTTCACTTTTTCCTGTAATTTTGTCGGCCTCTTTATTTCTCCTATATTATATTACATGAAGTTTTTGTTCTAACTTTTTATTTGCAAAAATCACTATAGTAGACTATAACATTACTTTGTTTTGGCAAAGTAATGACTTTAACTTCATATTCATTTTTGTTGATTTCCATATTAATTTTTGTTGACGCAAACTAAATGTTGTTAATTTGCTTCTTTGAGATTGTGCATGTTGATCACTCTTAATTGTCACTTAGTTTGATTGTTTCTGAGTTTACATGTAACTCTAGGATTAATAATATAGTCAATTTGATATTTTATATATGAAACTCTACAAAAACCCGTGCATCGCACGGGTTAGAGTCTAGTTGTAACAAAATAGATCAAGTATATCTATCTATACTATATATAAAAAAAAAATACAAGAGTTTGTGCCAAATTTTCCATTACCTATTTCATCCTTTATTTAAACTATTTTTTTTACTATTTTATCATTTAATAATATTATTTTAAATTTTAATTAAAAAAATTAAATCCCATTAATATAGAAAATATTCCACTACAATAGGAACAATATTATGTATACAATATATGAAAGGGATATTGATTTTAGGCTGAATTTTTTATAATTTCAATTATACCCCTGAAACAATTTTTTCTATATTAATGTTATATTGTTGGTGGTATTGAAAAAGATATATTATATTGTTAGATCTTTCAAAAAAATGTTATATTTAATAGATTATTATTGTCATTGAGAAAGATAAACATGATTTTTTTAGATTTCTTACGATTTGAAAGCGTAAGACATGTGTACAAGAGCGGAAAATACTATTTAATACCGATGCTTTATACTATTGAATTTTGTAGAAAAAATCAAAATTTGAAAAAGTTGAGAGGACTATAGTAATCGAACCATGCACATTAAAATGAATAACTGAAAACTTAACCACGGAAACATCTACATGTTTGCGAATTTCGTAGAAAAAATCAAAATTTGAAAAAGTTGAGGACTATAGTAATCGAACCATGCACATTAAAATGAATAACTAAGAACTTAACCACGAAAACATCTACATGTTTGTGTTCTTCAACAAAATATATTATATATGTTAGTACATCAATTTAAGTAACCTCATTTTCAAACCAAGCCTAGAACCCTAATTTTAAGTAACCTCATTTTCTAATCTAATCTCACCGTTCTTATAATCAATAACAAGTATTAAACGAAGGATCGAAAGATGAAGGTCGGTATTGGACATGTGAGATTAGACAAGGTTTTCGAAACATGAGAATAGTCTAAGAAACCTTGAGACCTTTAAAGTTTCGTTCTTAAAGGGTTTCAATAGCAATCAACCATGAGAATAGGCGTGGTTGCTATTGAAATACATTCATTGAGACCGAAAGGAGATATGAAAAGCCAAAGAGAAACTTGTCTTTAGAAAATAGGTCTAACATAAAATTGCTATTTAGGTTTGGGTTGTGAAGATTTGTCATTATGATGGACCAATAATCCCAATGCGCTTTTTATTATTATTATTTTCAATCGATTAAAATCCCAACTTTTCAACCTAAATTCTTCATCTAATCATTATTTTAAAAGTGAATCAATTAAACAACTCCCTATTGGAACGATACTCTTTATTACTACTTCGGTAAACCGTGCACTTGCAGATTTACCCCATTAGCTCCTTCTGTGACATTCCTAATTCCTTCAATAGATTCTTAAGCCAAGCTGCATGACAAACACATGATGTAGCTGCTACATATTCTGCCTCATATGTAGAAAGTGCGACAATTGGTTGCTTCTTTGACATCCAAGTGAAAGATGTGTTTCCCATGAAGAACACAAAGCCGGTAGTACTTTTTCGGTCATCTCCATCTCCAGCCCAATCACTGTCACTATAACTAACTAACTTATAGTCCTTATCTGATGAGAACCATAAGCCAAGGTGGGATGTACCTTTGATATAGCGAAGAATTCTTTTTGCAGCCTTGAGATGGGTAATAGTTGGATTCTCCATGTGTCGACTGATGAGCCCAGTAGCATGCACATTAAAATCAAAATTTGAAAAAGTTGAGAGGATTATAGTAATCGAACCATGCACATTAAAATGAATAACTGAAAACTTAACCACGGAAACATCTACATGTTTGCGAATTTCGTAGAAAAAATCAAAATTTGAAAAAGTTGAGGACTATAGTAATCGAACCATGCACATTAAAATGAATAACTGAAAACTTAACCACGGAAACATGTGTTCTTCAACAAAATATATTATATATGTTAGTACATCATTTTTTTAGAAAGTAAATACATCATTATTAAATATAATAATAATAATAATAATAATAATAATAATATCTCTCCCCCTAAAAGAAATATACACACCATATATTTCTTTAGAAAATCTACATATTATATTAATATTAATATATATGTTCCTCCAAAAAAAAATTAATGTTAATATATACGTAAAACAAAATCTATTTCATGTGAACAAAAAACAAAATACAGTTATACTCATAAAAAAAAATATGGCTATACAAATATTAATATACATATTATATGTCACTTTTTTGTTATTAGTGGTCAAATCATCGGTTCAATTCGATTTAATGATTAAATATCTATGAAAATTTAATCTTAAAATTAGGTTGTCTGACCAAGTTTTCAGTTTAATTCGATTCAATCATAGTTCAACCCATGACTCGGTGGTTCGACCATTGACCCAACGACCCAACACCATATGACCGAACCAAGTTTTAAAACTATGGTTCAACCACTCAAGATCAAGCTATTGTTTCATATGAAACAAACACTCGTGACTCATCTCACTAAACCGCAGCTCCGGCCGCAACTCTAAAGAAGAAGATTGGAATTTGGAGAATCAGTTACCTTTTTGCGCAGAAAATGTTGTTGAAGCTAAGAAGGTGCGCCCCTCTCTCTGTTCGATTCAATCAGCCTCTTCCTTCCTTCATTGACAATGTCGACGATGCTGTTTCCTCTTTCAATCGCATCATTCGTATGAACAATCCTACTCAACCCATCTTTGAATTTAACAAGATCTTATCTTCCCTTACTAAGTTGAATCATTACCCAACTGCTATTTCATTTTCCAAACAAATTCAAATTCAACCTGACTTATTTACTTTCAACATCTTGATTAATTGTTTCTGCCACTTGGGTCACCTCAATTTTGCTTTTTCTGTTTTGGCCAAGATTCTCAAGCTGGGTTTTCAGCCTGATACCATAACATTGACTACACTTATCAAAGGAATGTGTCTTAATGGTAAGGTTAGGGAAGCCCTTCACTTTCATGACCATGTCATAGCAAAGGGGTTTCACCTTAATCAAGTTAGTTATGGGACCTTGATCAATGGATTATGTAAAACTGGAGAAACAAGAGCTGCCCTGCAGGTTCTTAGAAAAATTGATGGGTTGTTTGTTCAGCCTAATGTAGTCATGTACAATACAATTATTGATAGTTTTTGCAAGGATAAACTTGTAATTGATGCCTCTGATTTATGTTCTGAAATGATTGTCAAGAGAATTTTTCCAGATGTTGTCACTTATACTTCTCTAATATATGGCTTTTGTATTGTGGGTCAATTTAAAGAAGCAATTGGTTTGTTACATCAAATGATACTGAAAAACATCAGCCCGGATGTTCAAACTTTTAATACATTGGTTGATGGTTTATGTAAGGAAGGAGAAGTTAAACAAGCTAGAAATGTGTTAGCTGTTATGATAAAACAAGGTGTGGAACCTAATGTTGTTACTTATACTTCTTTGATGGATGGGTGTTTCTTGGTTAAAGAAGTGAACAAGGCCACATATGTATTCAACACTATGGCTCAAAGAGGAGTGGCTCCTAATGTTCATAGCTATAGTGTCATGATACATGGATTATGTAAGAATAAAATGTTGGATGAAGCCGTCAATCTCTTCAAAGAATTGCATATAAGAAACATGGCTCCTGATATTGTAGCATACAGTTCGCTTATTGATGGACTTTGCAAATCGGGAAGAATCTCTGATGTTTGGGATCTTATAGATGAGATGCATAATAGAGGCCAACCTGCTGATGTGATCACTTATAATTCCTTATTAGATGCTTTGTGCAAAAACCATCAGGTTGACAAGGCAATCACATTATTAATGAAGATCAAAGAACAAGGAATTCAGCCAAATATGTATACTTACACTATACTTGTCAATGGACTATGCAAAAATGGAAGATTTAAGGATGCACAAGCGGTTTATCAGGATCTTCTTGTTAAGGGCTATCATTTAGATGTTAAAATGTAAAAAGGGCTTGTTTGATGAAGCATTGTCCTTAGTGTCAAAAATGGAAGACAATGGTTGCACCCCTAATCATGTAACTTTTGAAACTCTTATTTGTGCTTTGTTTGAATACAACAAGAATGATGAGGCAGTGGAGCTTCTTCGGGAAATGATTTCTAGAGGTCTATTGTAAGAGTAAGACAAGGTGAGATGCTTTCTCGTTACAATTTGGTATTTCTAATTTTAATACAACCATCCAATCTTTATTTCCTTTTATTGTTAGTCTGTTACACAAAAAGTAAATATTGGACTATGCAACAGGCTAACTACTATATTTGTTTTTGGTAAAAGTCATATGTTGTAAGGTGCATATTGATGTCTTAACAACACTAGTGAATGATATGTTTTTATTTATTCTTTTCTGAACATATTGTACACTCTGTTTATACTTCATACTGAGTTCTTTTAGCATTCTTTTAGGTTTTTTATTTGGCACAACATTCTATTAGTTTTCTAATATTCAGTTAGTCAAACATTTAATTTTATGGTCAGATATAAACCATGATAATATTTTAGAATAATGGTAATTCTACATTGATAAAAAGCTAGTACCTCACCAATGTCCACCTTAGAATTTAAGCAGATATGAACATAACTTCTTTCTCAATAATGCTTTAATTTTATTCTCAGTTTTATTAATGTGATTCTTTCCGTACAATTTGGACTCTTGACTCTTGAGCATGGATTGTATGCTTGGTTTAGCTGTTATAAAACCCCTGATAATTATTTTTCCTGGTAAAGATAAGAACTAGTAGGTATCATTCAGTCATTAGTTATCGAGTTACCTTCGCTTGCTATCTTTCAAAGTAATAGGAATAAAGATGAAGAGGCATTGTAAGCACTAAGCAAGGTTTTGACTAATCAAAGAGGTACTCATGCCTTATCTTAAGCCTGTAGTTTGATAGTATGTGTTTTGTTGTTGCTAGTGATTGATTTCGACTTGTTATTATAGACGGAGTACAATAGAAAGAAATGCCAACTTTCATGGTTATCATCTATACTATTCTTTTTTCTTTTTTGATGCTTCCTAAGTTCATTTCTGGTTATCAAAACAAAAATGTTGATGGAAAGGAAATTATGTTTTATGGTTTCTGCAATGGACACTCATATTGGGGGAAGTAAATCTCAGCAACTAAGAATATCAGTGAAGTTTTTGAGTTTGTCTCGGATGCTACAATGGTAAGAGAATTTAAATTCCTTTGTTTTTTATGACATCCTTAAGCATTTTGATGTTTCTGCCTTCTCAATGGGAGTTCAAAGATGTCTATGTAGTGTTTGCGTTGATGAAATATATACTTGCAGGTATCCTTCTAACCGAGCTTTTGCAGATTGGAATCTTGAACTAAAAGGATATTTTTCTTGCTTAAAATGTGTCTCATATGAGACTTGAAAATTGAAACCAAAATTTCTGCATTGTTATATCAGATTGTGCGTAGTCACAATCATATTTGGTGTGTGCAGCTTTCTCTAACAATTCTCGGCAAGATTGATTATTCTACTTTTTAGAGTAATGAACCATCGGTTTCTCTATGCAATATTTTTTACGAGTAATGAACCATCGGTGTAACAAACCTATTCCATTTCTCTCTCCCTATTGGTTCTAATGTAGAAATTTTAGTTATCTTAAATTTATAAAAGAAGAGCAGTGCTGCAAGCAAAACCTTCTAAAACCCTAGGCAAGTTCTTCCCAAATTTAACTAGCAATTCATGTGGAGGGAAAACCCTAGGGTTTAAATTGAGCAAATTACTTTGCTGTCCTTGAGGTCATGTGCAATTGCCTTGGGAACCAAGTAGCTTGGCATGAAGGAAATCTGCATGGATAAATGAGCACAAGTTAACTAGGCTTAGGCAATGATGGTTGTGGCATTTAACCGTACACTTGGCTGAAGAAATGGATTGGAGTTTTGAAATGAACGTTTGGGATAGCCTCAATTAGCTAATAAGCATTTAACCATACACTTGGCTGAATATTTGATTTGCATGTTTGAGATTACTCTGTTCTTCTTTCTATATAAGTGGATGTTGTGCTTTCGCAAACCACAACACATGAACTACATTTCATCTTTTAAAACCAAAGTAAGCAATGGAGAATTTTGGAAACTTCACAAGGTATGCTAAGGATCGTGAGGCTGCTGGTGCTGTATGCATGATCAAAGGTATGTCTTAATGACTTTTTTATCTGTTGAGTGTTATATTCATGACCTGAGTTTGATTTTGCCGCTTAGATTTGTTATATGCAAGATATGTTCTCTTGATGATGACATGGTAATTTTTTTTTGTTGAAGTTCTTATGTGTGTGTTTTTTATCTCATGAATTGGCTAGGTTTCTGTCAATCTCCATTTCCTGTATACATGATCTCTGTAATCTTGATTGATATGTTCTCAGCAATGTTCTCATAACCCTCTGATGAATACATGATATTGATCAAAGGTGTTAATGAATAACTTATAGATGATGCATGTTTAATGTTTTTTTTATAACTGGAGTTTGTTTTTACCATTTATATTTCAACTATGCAATCAGAATCTCTTTCTGCTTATATGTTTAGTTTTTTTGTTTAAATTCTTATGTATCTACTTTTTATCTTATGAAAGGTGTGAATCCAAAATAACAATCACTAAGTGTGAATACTTACTATGTTTGCTTCAAGTAATTTATAATTCATTTGTTGTTTTTATAGTACTGCTGGGTTTTTCTTAAATGGCTGAGATCCAAGACACTGCTATGACAAGTGGTGTTGTAGAGGCTGCTGAAGCATTGATCTCTCTCAAAGGTACTTTAATTCTAAGTTTTTTGTTTAGTTTTTATACCATGCATGTGATGTTGATGTCCTCTACAATAAGATTTTAATTTATGTGAATATGGTCTTCTTAGAACCTACAGGTTTTGATTTGAATGTGCGGCCTGCTAGCAAGGATGTGTCAATGGTGAATTCATATCTCTTGGAATTTGACATCACAAGTGTGAGTGGTGTTTTTTTACCTTAAACAATTAGCTGTAACATGTTTCTATAATGTCATTTCTGTCATGCATGTGAGTATAATATAGCTGATATGTAATTTTAGGCTATGGCAAGGCTGCCTAGGTGTTTTGGAAAAGAGCATGGCATGGAAATTGATGAGTTCATTATGCTGTGTGATCCAAGAAACAATAAGATAGAGGTCCAGGTTGAGATCAGAGACAACAAGGTATTTTTCAAGAATGGCTGGTTTGGGTTGAAGGATTTCTACAATATCGATATTGTTGCATGGGATACTCTTACATATGAAGACTCGGGTTTTATGCATGACTTTGAAAAATCGGTTTCATGAGGAAGTTGAATACCCTGTTTGCAATCCTCCAGTGATAGCTAAGTTGGATCGTGATTTGTGTCAATGTAGTTCACTGGTTTTTTGCGCAGCATCCGTCATAATATTGACTTCATCTGATGTCAACTCTGGATTTTTGGTAGATATCTTTTATGTTTCTTGATTATATCTCAAGATATGAATAACAGAAATTACTCATTGTTTGCGTTAATTTGATAATATAGGTATTGCCTTGGGTTGGATTTTGTAAGAGTGCATTGTCCACTAAGGAAACTGAGATCAAAATCGTTGATTACTTGGGATTTGCTTGGAGGTGCTCCTATCGAATTGTTAAAGCTGAGAATGATTTGGTGTGCAAAATAGGAGGTGATTGGGGAGCTATTTGCAAGGCACGAAGGCTGGTGCAGGATCATCCTCTAAAGTTGGCTGTAACTCAAGAGGCAGAGAATAAGATTGTCTACCTGAGATATGTCCCTATTCCCTGCACCCACAGGGACATGATCCGGCCTACGGATAAAATTGCGTGCCTTGATGCTGCTGAGGCAGGGTTCCCCCCAACAGGTTTTTGAATTTTGTTTCATGTGATTCTTATGTGTTTTGTATTGTGTTGTGATATCTATTAAAATATTGGAATTGGCATCTTCTCAGGAACAGCTATCCGTATCGCAGATGAATTTTCCCTTAGAGAGATGCAAAAGTTGAACACGTATCATGTGGAGCTTGAGATCACAACTGTAAGTGATCTTTTGTCTTTCGTTTACTTGGTGATGAATCAATGGTTATATTAGTTTTATAGACATGCGATATAAATTTGCAATTTTTTTGCTTTATAACTATGAACCAAGGGCACTGTAAGTTGTAGATGTATGGACAGATGTATAAATAATATATTGTTATCTTGCCGAAACACTACATGGTTATCAATGAACGGTTAGTTTCTTGATGTCTTATACTTTTCAACGTAATAGTTATTCGAGGATTAGGTAATCATCCGGTTATGCGCTTTACTTTTATGTGCTGATAATGTTTTATGTATAGTTGAACTTTGGATCATATTACCTTGCCATTGAATCAAGCTTCTGCAGTCCAGTTACTTGATAATGAACTAACTAGCAAAGTTGCCTTAGATACATAATGACCTTTTCACCATTTTCGATCTACTTCCTACAATTCAGTGAGAATCAAATTACACATAGATGATTATTCCATACTCAAATAACTAACTGCGATCATTTTCTAGATGTTATGAAAGCAAATTTGAACAATTCTTTTACTGATTGCAGTCATAGTATAGCAACTTTCTCATTCAAATGTGTCTGCCAAATCAGCATTTATGGAGGAATGTTTTCCATTTGAAAATAAGTCTGCCAGCTGTTTCATTGGATCATATATGATGAGTTTATATAATCTTTAAGGACAAATTGCACATTATGACTGTCATATTTTTGGGATATAGTGTTGAACTGAGACAATTTGTATTGTGGTCATTATGACGGTGTATCAAAGAAGCTATGAAAATTTAAATGAGGTACTGATGTATAATGCGCACAAAGTCCAGTTGATCTGACATAATATTTGGATTTGATTCAACTGGGATTAATCTTCCGAAACCAGATTACTTGAAAATAATTTTCTAGAAATTAATCGCCAGCAGTTGTTTAAGCTATTGGTTCAATGTCACTTAAAGCGTAGGCGATGATTGTTAGTTAGCTACCTCTGCATATTATTCAGGTGCAGATCTATCCTGAACACAGTCAACTTTTTACGTTTATGCAATGTGCAATCATGGTGCCTGACTAGCAAGTTATCACCAAGACTGCTTACTTTTGGACATGCTTTGAACTTATCTGATTCCCTTATATATACTGTACCAGTATTCTATTTCTAATAGAACTAACCGCGACATGTGTTTTTCTTATATATCAGCTGAAAACAAGGTTCCCATCGTGTTTTGCTAAGGAATATGGCGTGCACGTTGGTGGCTATGTCATGTTGCGTGATCCAAACAAGAACATGTTTGAGGTTAAAGTCCACAAGAAAAATGGCAAGGTGTACTTCAGGGATGGTTAGATAGGGTTGAAGGATTTCTACAAGATTGGTCTTGGTGCATGGGTCACCCTTACCTATATAGAATCAAACCTTTTGCACATGACCATAAAAGACAGATCAAGAGTGGAAGTTGACTATCCAAACAACTGTCTTCCTCCTATATCAAAGATGATTATTCCAAGTGATGGCAGACCGGTGATGCGGTTTTACCGCACATTCGTTCATATATTGACAACATCCGACATTGATTCTAGGTATCTGGTAAATGTCTTAGCATTGTGTGAAATATATAGGTTTATATTTTAGATTCTTGATTATGATTAGTAATGTTAGTTTCTATTCTGTTAAACACAGGTTGTGCCTTGGTTTGGTTTCGGCAAGGATGTATTGCCCACAACTGCGACTCGGTTTTCTATAATCGATCATTATGGAAATATTTGGAAGTGTGATATGATATTCATCAGGATGGAAAATACTATATTTTGCAGGATTGGAGGTGACTGGAGACTCCTATGCGCAGCGCGTAGATTAGTCAAAGGTCATGCTATAAAGCTTGCTGTCACCGAAAATACAAGGAATCGTATCCTTCAGAGAAGGCACGTTACTTTGCAGTGCATTCATAGAGGTTTCGTGAAATCTATGAATACTACTGATGCAAGGCATGTGTATCAGGTTAACCATTACTTCATTCAGTGTCCACTCAGGAAAAAGTGCAGTGATGTTTGAGATGATGTGTGCTATAAGACATGGAGTCTAGTTTTTTGGGGTTGGTGCTCTTTTGTTATTGTGCAGTTGGCCGCCGTGTATTTTGGATGATTTGTTTTGAGGTCAGTGTGGTCATCTTGCATATTTGGCTAATGTATCTTCGTATGATATGGTAAACCTTGATCAATGCTAAGTTTTTGATTGTTTTTTCGACTAAAGTCCGGTCATTTTAGAAGTATTTTCTAATTATAGTTGAATTTGATGCAACATGGCTCTTATGCACTTACTGTGATGTGACTGTGTGATAGATTAAGTGCTTAGTTAAAGTCCAATTCATTTTATGCAGTTTTATAAACCTGTGTATGACTGAGCCAAGGATTATTTGCAAAGTACGATGAATATCATATGACTGTTTTGTTATGGTGATAGTATGCCTTGATAATGTGACTGTGATTTTTTGGATTAATCTGATTTTTTTCACAACGACTGTGTATAACCGGCACGGCAAATCTGGTGCAGAGATCATAATAAAAAATTCTCCTATATACTTGAAAAATCCACAACTTCTAAGTACTATATACTCAAAAAGAAAGAAATTGGCAGCTGTGATAGGAATAGGCCACCCGTGGCTCCCTTCAGCACGTATTAACCGTTTCTGCTATATGCTTTTTGACAGAAGGTTTAACTCAGCCGTCAACGCCACTTATCTCTCCCTTGGCCAATCAACGCTAACAGAAACTAAATCACTGATGCACCAAACACTCATTTCGGTTTCGATCTCATTTGTATAACTGACAATCCGGAAAATTCGATTGATTAAATGTGCATTCATCTCGATCAATAAGGTATTTTTTCAAGCTCCTTT
>Ga0315913_1009526_pt1 | contig 11377 bp, 4 predicted proteins | sample MpolsnodulesMG_FD_207736 | JGI IMG/M metagenome (GOLD analysis project Ga0315913, IMG submission 207736) | Medicago polymorpha root nodule microbial communities from Los Angeles, California, United States - small nodules | ecosystem: Host-associated > Plants > Roots > Nodule | place: USA... | reverse complement strand
GGGTACGGATACCCGCGGGCACGGGTATCATCATATCCGTGTCCGTGTCCATAAATTAACGGGTAGTTAAATACCCGTTTATTATATCCGCGGGTACCCATTTAGCTACCCGCCCCGTGCTCATGACGGATTTTATCCACGGATACCCGCGGGCACAGATTTTTTTGCCACCCCTACTCGTACTGCAGTGGATCTGGATCCCTATCTAACCAACGATAAACAGAAAATGAAGTCATATATACTCTTTCTTTTCTGTTTTATATTGTTAAATTCAAGTTTAAGTTCCAACAACAAAAATAATGTCCTTGTCATAAAATTAAATTTCCAATACGCCATATGATAGCTGGTTAATTTAGAAACAAAACAAATAAGTGGTTGGCAATTTTATTGAAAAAAGTGTTAATGTGATGTCAACATATTGACTTAATTAAACGTACCAATCTTTTGGTTAATTTATTATCAATAGATGAAAACTAATTTTGCAAAGGAATTCCTACGTAATACTCTCAACTAATGTGGTTGTTTTTGTTGCAGATGATGCCACTTAACACTCCCATAACCTATTTACTCCAATATTATATGTACCATAGGCAGTGGCCATATTAAATTAATGTATCAAGAAAACTCCATTTTGGGTGCTTTTCAATACTATAATCGCACTAGGGGTTGCTTAGTGGTTATTCTATTAGATTATGTTCTAAATCCAAACATGACTCAGCATGAACATTGTCTGTTTCTCATATTTTCCACCAAAATGGACTAATTCAACCATACAATGACACCTCTCACGTAAACAAGGTAATTTACTATAACAATTAATCAATGTCACACAGCTCACAGCAACTGCTTGAGAATTTTGGAAATCATTTGCATTTTGATCAGTAACATTTAACAGAAGTACTACCCCTTGATGTGAAGTAGAAAAATATTTTAGTATATGAAATTGAATAAGGTTTGGCCAAAATATCATTCATGATCTTGGTTTTGAAGATATGATTCCAACAGTTAGTTAGAAGATTTTAAAATTTAAAATCATATTTTGGGAATCATGAAAGCAATGGAAATGTGACAAGAAGAATCAAAATATGCTAAATATGAGACACTATGAGCTCATTATTGATTGGGTTTTGCTTTTTTTAATTTTTAAAACATATATTATCTGTTTTAACTTTTTTGCTTTAAAAACAATAATGTAAGATACAATTTTGTAAAACAGTTTAAGAAAACAGCCTAATCAAACAAGTTTTTCAGTTTTTTATTTTGGTTTTTAAAAAAGAAAACTCAATCAGACCATATGAATAGCTTGACAGAGCATTTCTTGGTTACAACCATTGTAAATTTGCGACACATTTTGTGTGCTTTCTCAAAAGAAATGGAGAGGTCTATTACTATAATTTTGAAATGTATAAGACATAGAAACACACATTTCTAAAACCAGGAAAATGACTGTGATTAGAGGCCTTTATACACCAAAATCATAGTAATTGAACACATTTGATCATTTACACTCTTCACCAGTTTGAATTTCTATCAAGCATGGCCTAAGTAAACTGAAACATTTATCAACAAGTACACACTACGGAAAGTAAGGCAGAAATAAACTCAAACTTCACAATGGACCAAAAGAAGAAATTCGAATTATATTTCTCGAGTCATCATATAAAACAGCGAGTAAAAATGTACCTTTGTAATTATTATACATACGCATATTCGGGGGTATATAACATTGAGCTAAGTAAAGGATGACAAAAAATGTATACCACATATAAGTTGATGAAATTCATGTCACCAAAATACCACATTAAAAACAATACCAGTTTAGATGCCCGACTCTTCAAGAAGTTTTAGAAGATTATGCTCAGGAGCACTAAGAGATGGTAGGATCATTCGATTAGAGTGAGATCTTCGCGGCCGAGGAGCAGGACCTTCAGACTCAAGGGCTCCCCCTTCCTTCATTACTGGCAGGTCGCCTCTTCTGCGAACGGTAGCAGATGCCCGTTCTTTCCATATTCTTCCATCCTGATGATTGATGAATAAGATTTAAGAATCACAAGAGTAAAATGGTAGCAATCAATTAATGGTAGTTCACTGTGCTTAAATTGGTAAATTTAACCATGCTTGCTTGTTTATTTGTGAAGTCTATATTTAACCAAGTGTAACAATAAGCCTCTAGTTGCAATTTACAACCAAAATAATCATAGTAATTGATTTGATAAATGTATGCTAGATGCCTAAATTGAGAAATTGTGACTGTTCCTGTGCCTGTGTTGAAAGAAATTGGTAAGACAGGACGAAAGTAATGGAGCAAAAATACTAATGCAAGCAGGCCATCTACTTTTAGTGAATTTATAATAGCCCCTTCCAACCCTACCTGTCGTTTTAGCTTAAGAGACGATGACTAACAAGTAGTGGTTATGTCGGTTTTCAGGGTTTAAACCCTGGACCTTCAGCTTAAAACTCCTTCAGTGTCCCTTAATCACTAATCAAGTAACCTACTTCAGACAAAGGTATAGGCAGCTTAATTACCATTTCCACCTTGCTAAGTTGTTTAAACCTCAATTATCCCCTCAGATATAATTCACAATAATCTGCATTAATGGCACTAACTGAGACGTGTTTTTGTAGTCACATTAATAAAGTTACACACGGGTTCTCAAAGGTGTAGCCCAGTTGTATGGATTAGGACATTGAAGGAGTATCAGGAAGGAGGACAGAGGTTCAATCTTCGTTGATAACAATTTCCCGCTACCCAACAAACTAACCACTGACATATGTATATATAAAAAAAGGCACATGCATGACCAACGAGAACATTAACACGAGAACCATTCTAGGAAGCAGAACAAAAGATTTCTTTGAAGTAAGATACCACAACATCAATATTGTAGTCAGTAATTTGTGCAATTATGTCGAGCTTTCTAAATAATTGCTCTAAGTAGTCTTGATGGAATAGCTGAAGTAAAATCCTTTTCGACACTCTAACTTATCTGATTGCCAAGACATTAAACAGTATATCGTACTTCTTACATTTTCACATGGCAGCATATTCATTAATCCAAAAGAAATTAAAATACCGGCAAGCTATTCAAAATGCACAACCCAATACGGCTTCTTGTTTTGGAGCTCAACCATTTAATCCAGAATAAGGTGACCATTATAGCATGCAGATATTGCAAATTAAGTATCACATGGGTTTGAAAACACCGGCAAGATAAAATTCAATACTGGACACAGATAAAAGACAAGATCTAGTTACACTAACCCAACAACACAACCAGATTTGACACACTTTTTGTCGCCCATATACCGATTAATAACAATAATACAATGAGTACCGTCTAAGCTGCTTAAATGTATATCAGTTCAAAATTCAAACAAATATAGTAGCATAATAAGAAAACCATATATTTATCTTACATTAAGAATGGATGGTTCTGGTAATGGGCACTGAATTGGTCGATCATTGTCAAGGGGTTCAACTGGATGTTCAACCGGCTTAAACTCAACGGCCACTTCAATTCCATGAGAAGTTGCAGTGGCAGCACTGGCAGCTACAGCAGCCGCCACCTCTGAGTTTGCAGGTGTCACTTCCCTCTCATCCTGCACAATATGAAGTCAACATACAATGTCGCCAATTAAAACTCGTCCACATAACTTACCAAACAAACTAATAAACATAGGACATGTTTGGATTGACTTATTTGAGTTCATCTACTAGCAGAAGCACTAGTAAGCCTATACGGGAGAGCTTATAGAAACAGATTATGACATGTCCATAAACTGTTTTCAACTTATTTCCATAAGCTCTACAGGATGGCTTGTGAAAACAACTTATGGCTCATAAGGAAACAACTTAACTTTATTAGGGTCTTTTTGATTAACTTATTTGAGCTTATCTACTAGCACAAACACCTGTAAGACTACTGTTTTCAACTTATTTCGATCAAATCTACAGGATAGCTTATGAAAACAACTTATATACCCATAAACTGTTTTCAACTTATTTCTATAAGCTCTTCAAGATAGCTAATGAAAACAACGTATAGCTCATATGAAAACAACTTGACTTTATTTTATCCTTTGTTATTGAAATAGTTTATGCATAACCATTATAAACGCTTAATTAAACTGTTTCTCCAAATAGAGCTATATTTCTAAACACAATTCCATAAACTTCACATTAAATTTTCCAATCCAACACCAAATCACATCAACACTTTATTAACATCACAAGGAAAAATTACATTCATAAATCAATAATCATTTAACTTAATTGACTTTCTTCAACTACAATCAAAGTCAAATAATCAAACAAATTGTTTCATCCAAATTTGATCCAACAACACAAAAACAAAGAACAAGGCTTTCATACGAAAACACAAAACCAAAAACAGAACATTTTACAAAACATTCTTCCACAAATTGTGATGATCATAAAACTAGAAATAGAAAGACATAGCAACAAAAAAAAACACAATCATATTTTTTCTTACCAGAGCACTTTGTGTACGTCGATGGATATTCTTTCCAACAGAGAATCTAGAAAACAAACCCACCATTTTTTCAGCTCAAAAACCAAAACCCACAAAGAAAAAAACGATTTTTTGAACGTTGGTGTGATTTTCTAGTCAAAGGGTCGATTTAAATTCTAGTATTTGAAAGTTTTTGTTTTAAACAACGTGAAATCAGTGGTTGCACGAAACGGGTTCTGATCCGGGTCAAGTTCGGTCCGAAGCAAGATGAGAGAGAGAGAGAGAGAGAGAGAGAGAGACACAGACAGAGAGAGAGAGAGAGAGTTGAAGAGAGGAATCGTTTACTTGGCGTGAAGGATGATGGGTTTGGTTTGTTGTGCTGTAAGTATTCATTTGTTAACAACAAAAACAATTGATAAATAATAAATGGATTTAATTTGATACACCCGCAGTGTACAGTTTTATCCACATGCATATAATCAAATGATACATCCCACATAGGTAGTTCAAGGAGAAATGAAACTTGGACAACCATTTTCTAACAATTTTTTAATAAATTTATCTCTCATACTCACATTATGTTTTTATTTTCTTTATTTTTTTCTATCTCTCTATTGTTTTTGATCAATCAAAAGAAAGAAAAACAAAGTTGTCATGAAAGTTGTAACAAAGAGATGTACAAATATCACTACTCTAGTTTAATTGGTGACCTAAGTGACATCGAAAGAGTTTTGAGGGAGGAGGTGTTAAGTTCGATCTCAAAAACTAACATAACCACTAACATTTGTTTATATAAAATGAAACGGTTTAATAGTCTTCTACCCTCTGTAATATAGGTTATTTCCGGCTTTCCTTCCTGTAAAATACTTTTTTTGATTTACCCCCTGTAATCTTTTTTTTGGAATACCCCCTTAACAGGTCATTCAAAAACCATTTTTTTTTTATTTTTGATGAAATGCTTGTTTTTGAATGACCTTTAGGGGGTATTCCAAAAAAAACATCTACAAGGGGGTAAAAAAAAAAAGAATTATAAGGGGGAAAACCGGAAATGACCCATAGTACAAGGGGTAAAACACCGTTAACCCAAATGAAAAATCACTATATGATATGCTACTTTTAGAATTCTGCTCTTCTCCCAACAAAATTCACTCGCGCTCAACTGAAGTTCCGAAAATACCCCGACGTTAGTTAAGTCACGCGGCGTGACTTAACTCACGCACCACTGGCCTGGGCGTGAGTTAACTCACGCATGTTGGACGGTTGGTCAGAGCTCAAAAACACACGTTTTTTGGACTTTCGTCAGCTTTTCAACCTTCAATCTACATGTTTTTTTACCAAGTTTATACGTTTTTTTGACCACATTTATGGTTGTTATAACCTATACTACCATTCTCACCTATAAATACCCCTCCATACTTCCCTATTTCCTCACATCATATCACTTTCTCTACCTCCTCTCTCTCTCCCTCTATTTTTTTTTCTTTTCAATAGTCTCTAGTCACTTGCGATAAATGGTGGTCAGTTTTGAGGTAAATGGTGAGTAGCCAACTTGGGGAAAGTGATCAACCCTTGGGATAAAATTAAATTTGCTTCTTTTTACCCCAAAAACTTTTTTGTTGTGGGTAAAAAAAATCTTCTTGGGGTATAAAAAGAACCAGATTTAGATTTATCCCAAGGGTCGATGATGTATTTTTTCCAATAAGGTTGCTCACTATTTACCCGAAGGCTGATCACTATTTACCCCAAGAGGGTAAAAAGAACTTTTTACCCCAAGAGGATAAAAAGAAAATAAGTAAATTTAGTGAATTCGAATAAATGTATCAATTATTGTATGAATTCTATTAATAAAATGAGATGTTGTTATATGTATTAATTTTGTTCATTTCATTTTATTTATATTTGCTTTTATTTTCTGATTTTGTATTTAATTAATAAATTCGAATAAATATTAATTTAGTTCATTTCTTTTTATTTATTTTATATTTTCATTTATTTAATGAATAATTTTGAATAAATATTTAGTTTATGTAATTAAATAAATTAGAATAACATAAATAAATAAATTAGAATAAAATGAGTAAATAAATTAGAATAAAATAAATAAATAAATTAGAATAAAGTGAGTAAATTAATTTGAATAAAGTAAATAAATTAATTTGAATAAAGTAAATAAATAAATTTGAATAAAAGTGAACAAATTAATTAGAATAAAGTAAATAAATTTTTTTGAATAAGAGTGAACAAATTAATTAGAATAAATTTAACACTTACGTTACTTAACTAACGCATTGTTGGTTAAGTTGCGCAGAATTAAACACTTGGATTATTTAACTGCAAGAGTATTTTCGATATTTCATTTGGGCGCGAGCAAAACTTGTTGAAAGAAGAGCATAATTCGTACTTTTAAGTATGTGTAAAAAAGTTTAACACATCGGTGCATATTAATTAATCATGATACTTCTATTTTCCATATCACAACTAATGAATGATGATGGACGTAAGAGATTTTGATTCTTAATTTAGGGATCAAAGGTTTAATCTTTCTCTCTTGCTTGTAGAGGAAATCCGATTTTAAGATGTCGTGTGTAATAAATTTTTAAACAGAAATTATTTACTTTACAAAATTACTTTTTATTAATGAAATCTCTAAGACAAATTAAAATAATTAGGGGAGAACATAAAACTATAAACGATAAAGGAGGGATAATTTTTTTAAATAAAATATATATATTTCTCATTCACTATACATGAAGGGAAAAAAAAACCCCTATTAATGTTTTTTTTACAAAGTCCTTGTTAATGTTTTTTTTTTTTTACTTTAAATTCAATCTAATAAACAACTACATTAATGTAAAAAAAATCGAAATAATTAATTAATGGTTAACTTAATAAATGTGTTTGTTTGTGGTAACATGAGTGGTGATGATCGTTTGTGTAGGGCCATCACCGTATAATATAATGTTATTTTTGTTTTGATCGACGGTAATATACTCGTTGTAGATACCAGCCTTAATGTAGATAATATATTTTCCTCGATGATTACTTGGATACGAGTTAATACTGTCTTGAATTGTCTTAAATTGCCCACTACCATCCTTTGCCACCGTTGCGTTGGGTTGGGCGAGACCTTGAGACATCAAGTACGATCAGCGGCAAAAAACCACATTGGATAACCACTGCGATCAACCTCAAAAAGTCGATGAGCTGTCTTCTTGTCACCACTAGCCACCAAGAGAGATACAAGAACTAATGAAATAAAAATTTGTAGAAAGATTAAGCGATGTGCTGAGTAACCTAAAGATGGTTGGTTTAAGTATCCTGTCCTGCATGATTTTATTGAGAAACAAAATATTGGTTTAAAATGAGGTTAAATGTAAAATAGAGATATTATAAAATCATGCTAAATAAAAAGTTTAGATGCTCACTGAGTTATTTAACATTAAAGGACCAAAAAATTTACTATGAAATATATGTGCAATGTGCCCATTGTAATTTAAAGGAGATATTATCCCATGTACCTGAGAGCACATAACATTTTCTCTTACAATTGGTCACTCAGTGGATAGAATAATTAAGAAATGAACATTCAAGGTGGTTGAAGAGGAAGCGACTATACTCTATAATGTTTGTTGGACATAAATTTGACAACACAAAAGGCAAAGAGACAATCCAACACCACTTTGCAGAATTTGATGTTTAGGATTTAATATCGATAGAAATATTATTTTCAACATGTGCACGTGCGCGTGCGTGCGTGTGCGCATGCATGCGTGTGCGCGCGCGCACTCACACACGTGTGTGTGTATATATTAAAAAGGTCGTCCACTAACAGAGTTGATCATAGCGAAATTTTGATTTCTAGCTGGCAAAATACTCATATTTATTTAGTGTCTAACGTACATTATATAGAATTACTTTCAATTGAGGGAACCTAAGAATTTTTTTAATTTTATCTTATTCTCTCTAAATGCACTTAAAATGCTTCTATTTAAATTTTGTTTTAGGCGTAAAAATACAATATATGGACCGACCCCGCACATTGAACACTCACCTACACCAGTAAAATGATTGCAAACACTATATTTTTCTTCAAAATTTCAGACACTTGAAATTAGTAAGTAAGCATTTACTAATAAACTTTATCAAGTTTTAGTTGTTTGATGTTAATTTGGTAGTAAACAATAATATATTAAAGCGTGACATAAACAAATTAATACCAATTTGCAGTTCAAAAAAAAAAATGAATACTATAGTCATCGATTTGTTTCCGTAGAATTTGTTTCAAATTGCTATAGTCATCGAATTGCATTGCATGACATAGTATAATTCATCAAAACTCAATAAAAAGAAGAAAAGGTGGCAACTATTTATATACCTACTGTTGAGTAACAAGATGAATTTGCCAATTTGTGATGTAGAAACAAATTATAATGTTGATCACATTTACGTTTATGATGGAAATGGATTAGTTTTAATAAATCAACATTTAAGGTGCTACTAACTTGCTTGACTTAGTACTAAAAATCTAAAACTCAACATCCAACCAAAGATAGGCTAACGTATATCAAATGATCCCATAATAAAATGTGAACAAACATACAACAATTATGGTCTTTGTTCACTATATGAAATGAGGACTAAATTAGAGAATAATTGTTTGAATTCCAATATTACAATTTATTTGTTTTTAATATACCTTTTTCTGACTTATTCGGTACTTTTAAAAATTGCTAATCTAGGAACAAACAAAAAATTGAATTTCAATAAAAAGATTAGAGGATTAATGGTAACATATTTATTATCCCATCAACTATAATCTACTATTTTCCCAAAAAAACTCTAAAAGAGAAAGTTTAATAAAATTGAATTTCATCAAACTTCAAAACCAAAAATAGCATTTAGTGACTTTTAATGTTACTGGAGTCTCTACTCCTGGTCCTAGCTAGTTTGATTCACGTGTACATTTTTTTTTTTGGGCTTAGGCCCCTTTTATTATTTAAACCCAAATAAGGAAATGTTAATGGGATTTGGATCCTCTCCAACCATTTCTCTCATGCAGTTTGTTCTGCCATAATCTAAACCATTCATTCACTATTTTTCTCTCTTTGGTGCTGTTTTTTGTTCATTTATAAGCTAATCAACCATTGGATTAGAAAAGGAGAGGAGGCTGCACAAAAAAGGCAGGAGAGGATCCAAATCCATGTTAATGAGTGTCTTAAGGGCACTCTTTAAGGACTTGAAATAGTAAATTTTATGGAAAATTGTACCTTCAATGCATCGTAAATTGAAGTGTTAAACTTTTTAAAGGAATAATTTCTTAATTGGGAAACTTTAAAGAGTGTCTTTAGAGTACTCGTTAACAAAAACTCTTTAAAATAAGTCTTTAATTAGTCATTTAGTGACTTCCAATGTTGCTGATATGTATACTTTTTTTCAAATATTAATTTCTTTAAAAACAAAATTCAACTCTGCCAAACAAAAGTATTATTTAAATTAGCATAAGTTAAACATTCCCCCATTAAATTATAAACATTGACAAAAAATATGGGTCAACGGCGCAACCCGTACGTCCGCACGGGTACAACACTAGTGTCTATGAAAAAAAGTCTTTAATGTTCGTGCCCTATATACTTTGTGCTCCATTTTTGACTACACACTAGTGAGGTGAAACATTGAAGGCTCTAATCAATTTCATTAAGAGTTGGCTAATTATATACACCCTTCAGTCACTATTATTATAAAAAATAATTTTAGATTCATTTATTAAATTATATATGTGGTCTATAATAAAAATTATATACATTATAATTGAATGAGTCTAAAATGTAGATTTTTGCTTATAATAATGATCGGAGGGGGTATGAATCAAGGACGATGATCGTTCATCTCCTTCTTTGTATATTTACATCTATCAAGATACACTACAAAAAACTTCTTTCAAGGGAATTCCACTAAATTTACTCATTTTGGAGGATCCACAAAAAACTTTAAAAAAATTGGATGGATGGATGAAAGTGTAATAATCATTAAAAATTCACGCACGCAAATGAATCATGCAATGACCTAACAATTTTGACAATTGTTAGATAATTAATGAAACATGCATAATTGAGTTTTTGTGTTTACGTTCCCATAATGAAACATGCATAATAGAAGGAAATGATGGAATGAAATGGAATGGGTTCCATCATGTTTTATACCACTTCGTTCAATTTTTATAAATCCAAACAATGGAATCTTATTTTACACCACTCCATTCCATTCCATTCCATCAATCCAAACATAGTCTAAAAGCATAATTAAGGAAAAACATATAGCACTTAAAACATGTTCATCGAATAGATTGATGCTAGTTTAAGAACAAATTAGAGAGTGAAGGCATGTGAGACTTTTTTTCTTTTTGTTGCGGGGCCTTAGAGCATCACAATAGAGATAGAGAAATTCAATTTTTTTATACTTAAATGGGCCTTACATGTACAAATCACTCATTTATAATTTTTTAATAGTGGTGCATAATAAGTATTCAATTTTTCCAATCCAATACCTCACACAAATTTTTTAAATGAAACCATAGTTTTAAAACTCGGCTCGGACCGGTCGGTCGGACCGGTAACCGGTGGGTAGGCCGGTTCGAGCCAACATTTGGATCGGCCATGCAGTTAACTCGGCCGGAACCGGTCAAAACCGGTAAAAACCGGTGACTCGGCCGAGTTTTTGGTCTGACCGGTTCTCGTTTTTTTTTTTTTAAGCCTTTACTATGGTTTTGGTTTTTTAAATAAAAAAAAATTAAAAAATCTGATTGAATTGAAATAGATGGATTGAATTTGGATGAGGATGATGATTATGGTGATGATGCACACCACACTAATGCAGAAAACATGGATCAAAGTAATGTTTTTGATGAA
>Ga0315913_1009525_pt1 | contig 11377 bp, 6 predicted proteins | sample MpolsnodulesMG_FD_207736 | JGI IMG/M metagenome (GOLD analysis project Ga0315913, IMG submission 207736) | Medicago polymorpha root nodule microbial communities from Los Angeles, California, United States - small nodules | ecosystem: Host-associated > Plants > Roots > Nodule | place: USA... | reverse complement strand
TTTAAGAATATTTATCTGATCATATACATATGCAAATTTATCTGATCCTATATATGCAAACTTACATTTTTCTATTTTAAGAATATTTATCGAATCAATGATCATACATATGCAAATTTACATTTTTCTAATTTCAGAATTAGTCTGAAAGAAGTATGCATTTTAGAATGATTGCTTTGAAAAACTTGTCGTTTCTTTGTGGAAAATTTATTTATCTTTGTTTGCTTTGATTTTGTAGTTATCTATATGATGAATGGCATAATTCTCTTATTAGTTTACATGTGATTGGTTAAAGCATAATTGAATCACAAGTATGTTCGTAGGACTTTCAGTTTTTCTTTACTTTTTAGATTTCCACACAACCATTGAAGCATCAACAATGTTATTTACACATTGAGGTTGGTAATCATGTTCTTTTTATCACACCCTTTGATGAGTTACATCCGCCAACTACAATTTCAACCGCACTTTGACCTATCCCACTTATGGTGATGTTTTGAAGACACCTTCTCTTAGTATTGAACCATCCGGTTGAAAGTGAAACCACCATAGTGTCATCAGAATAATACTCATTGTCACATGTTGGAGGGTCGTTACCATCTCTGCCTTTTTTGAAAATGTTAAGTGTGAGATATGACTTAATGCAACTAGACACAGATGGTAAACATTTGTATGTGTGATATTTTTTACTTGGCACATAACATAAGTCATTCTTATGATTGCTCAAGTTGGTTTATCAAGAAAAGCTGTTGGATAAACTATTATAGGATAAATTGGTCGATTTTATTCTGTTTTTTGTTTCTTTCATAAAATGAGTTTGTCATCAATTGACTGAGGAAAAAACTAAAAAACATGTCAATGGTTGTGTGATGTTGTTTGTTTGGATGAAAAGATTTTGAAACACTTTTAAAGATTTAAATTTATTTTGAAGACATAGTGGGCTAGTTGCATTATTGTTAACATTTGCAGTGTCTCCAACTCAAGAAATAATGAGTTGATGTTTCATATTGTTACTGAAGTGTCATTTTTTTTTCCAGTACAATACCAAATTGTCATTTATAAATTTAGTTCTTTTTTATTTCATCACTTCATTTTTTCGTGTAAATAGGAAACTAAAAAGTTAGACACAAAAATTTAAAATGAAAAATTTTGGCTAATCACAAGGAGTAGCTAGTAAAGCAGGAAAATTAACAGTTGATATTTCAGCCACTTATAAAAAGAAATTGGTACAATAACCACTTATAATTTACTATGCATTTACATATAACATCAACAATTTAATTGTTTATCAATTAATTTAATCTTCCCTCAAAAAAAAAACAATTAATTTTATCACTCACTTTATTCTCTAAAGTTTTATTCTCTAAAGTGAGTTACTCTAGAGACCTTAGAGGAGTATGGTCAAACTATGAAATAGCTTTTTATAAAACAAAACAAATTTTATTTCAAGATTATGTGTACCGTTATAGATAATAATATGGATGTCCACGAGTATTAAGAAGAAAAATATTACAAAAACACTCATTTATATTAGATATTGTATTATTTTCTTTTTAGGTAGAGATATTATGTTCTTAGGTGTTATGAAATAAACAAAAGAATAGAAAATATCATAAAATATAAAAGAAGGAAAGAAAAAAATTGAGAGGAAGAGAGTATTGCATTAAGCTCTTCCAATTAGTTTATAACTTTTAAGATGATTTAAGTAGTCATGTAAAACTAAAAAAAATAAAAATATATAGTAGTGCAAAACCTGTTCATTGACCTCAAAAACATTCCTATATCGGGGTAGTTGTCATTTGAGCTAAACACGGCAGGCTAGAAATCATTGTCTTGACCCAAAAACTAACCCCTACCCACTGATTTTTGATTCATACTCCGATTATCATTTACTTCACAATTCACAAATATTATGTTTCCTATATATATACCCTACTAAATGCTCCATCATAGCATCAAACATTAAGAACAAGAACTAAGAGAAGAAACATATAGAGTTGCACAGAAAAAATGATGAGATTTTGCCCTAAAGTTTCTTTTCTTTTAGTGATTACTCTTATTTTAACAAGTTGTGTGTATTCTGAAGCTCAAAAATGTCGTCCAAACGGTAGAATTAGGGGAAAGAAAGCTCCATCTGGACAGTGCAACAAAGAGAATGACTCTGATTGTTGTGTACAAGGAAAGATGTACACAACTTATGAATGTTCACCATCGGTGTCCACTCATACTAAGGCATACCTCACACTTAACAGTTTTCAGAAAGGTGGAGATGGAGGTGGCCCTTCAGCATGTGATAATCAGTACCATTCTGACGACACTCCAGTCGTTGCACTTTCCACAGGATGGTTCAACGACAAAAGCAGATGTCTCAACAAGATTACCATAAGTGCAAATGGCAAAAGTGTAGTGGCCACGGTGGTTGATGAATGCGACTCTACAATGGGATGTGATGAAGAACATGATTATCAACCTCCTTGCCCAAACAACATTGTTGATGCTTCCAAGGCTGTTTGGAAAGCCTTGGGTGTGCCTCAAGATCAATGGGGTGGCCTTGACATTACATGGTCAGATGCTTGAGTGTAGAAGATGACATTGTATGTTTGTGTTTGTGCTGTAATATTTATGTGATATTGTTTGCTTTATTTCTCATCCAGTGTGTATATTATGTAAATGTTATCGGTGTTCATTCTGTTGTAAATTAAGAAAATTCAATACATTTTCCATGGTTTTAAAATGTGAAGTGCTTCATATGACTGCAATAATTCAGTTGTAGTAATGGTCTGATGCTCGATTGTAGAAGATGAAATATGTGTTTTTGTGTTGTGATAATTATGTGATATTGTACTTTTATTTCTCATCTTATGTGTATTATGTAAATGTTGACCAGTGATCATTTTGTTATAAATTAAGAAAATTAAAAACATTTAACTTGGTTTTAAAATGCGCACTGCGTCACCTTATGATATGTCTGCTCTATTTTAACTGTCGTAATGTTTGCAAAGTGCATAGCACTATTGTATTACGAAAATCACAGAAAATTTGCATTTTTTTTTTCAGGGCCAAAGTTTTGAAATTCACAAAAAATCATAATATAACTTGGCACAAAATAAGGGATATAGAAATTCTTTGGCAGGCTACAAAATAGGAGCATTAAACTACAATTTCGTTAGTCCACAAATCATTGCTTTCTCAATTTGTCAATGGTTAAAGCAGTAAAGCATGCGTTCAATGGAATTCTAGAGCATGAACATGCAAGTATTTGTTTTCATGGTAGAATAATGCTAGATGTGCGTTCAATGGAAAGCTACAATTTGTAATTTCTAAGTTTTCGAGGTGAAAAGCTTCCAAACATGCCGGTGGAATTGATTTGCCGCTGCCCCAATCATAGGTTTGTGGATTATGTCGCCCGAATAAGCATTGAGCCATTTACTCGTTCACAGTAATATAATACCTTATGTTCATCTTTGAGAAAATGTGAAGTTTCTATTTACAATTCAAATATTTTTGTATCAGAAAATAATAAACCAACCTTGATGTCATTCTTCCTGCAAAAGATGTGCTTAGGTGGCCACAGATATGAAAAATGTTGAATTGATTAGACAAAACTACTCATTTAACAAATAAAAAAAAAGTTGCCAATTCTGATGCTGTTGTTGAATCCAGTTTCAAATTAGATAATGCTACCTCCAGTTATTGTAATAGTTTTAATAGCATACATATGAAAAATGACATGTAATCTCCATTGTTAAAACTTAAAGCAAAGGCTACTATCGGATAAACAGAATCTTAATCATTTCAATACCAATTTCATTTAAGATGTTGTAGAACTACAAAACTAATTAGAAATTTAAAGAGTTGGTAGGCATGGAGCAAAGATGTCAGACACTTGTCCTACAAAGTAATTCTATCTTCTTCAACCCTTGTAAGGGAAAATTTAGATACAAGTACACTACATTCAAAATGTTGGGAAATCATCCAGCTTTAGATGCCTCACGGGTAGATTTCGGTGCTATATTCTTCCTCAAAAATTCAGACAACCTTTGAGTTGTGGCTCGACCTCGTTCTAAGCAATGGAGGTAATCGTCCACTAAAAGAAATCAAACAGAAAACTAGTTATTATTTCACATATTAGAAAATCAAACCTACAGACGGATTCTATGAAATCATGTAATAGAGTATTAGGTAAATCTGTGGAAAACAGAAGCATAAGGAACACTTGGCATCAATATTTCTATTGAAGGACTAACTAGAAAGACATAAAGGAAGTGTAGCAGAATACCTGACATAGCACCATGTGTAACAGATGTGATGATTCCATGTGCCATGGGATCGTTGCCCACCTGCGATAATTTCTCTGGGTCGACAGAAACAGTTGTATTTGGAAAAACTAAGTAGGCAAATGCTTTTGATTTCTGCTTGAAAACAAAAAAGCACTGAATTAGAATTGCATACAAGCAACATAGGATCAAGGTCTCCAATTTATGAATTTGTTTAATCCACCAGGACATGAATATAGAAACAACTATGCCTTGTTTATGGGCTTGTGATATAAAAATACTATATGTTGGGTTCAATAAACCTTACAATATGCAATTGAATATTTACAAGCAATTAATTATGCATGAACTTTTTCTTAGATCAGGTATGCGATGTCTATTGGATGCATAATTCTACTCCAGAATCCAATTAGTTAGCTTCATGTACACGCATGCACATGAACATTAGTTAGCTTCATGTACACACATACACATGAACATTGGTTTAACTTCTAACTAGTTTAACTGCACAAGTATCACATACAGAATCATGGGAGACTTCACACACAGTAAATACGCATCTAGTTATCCAGCTCAACTAGGAAGCTAGCCATCTATTTCTAGTATGCATAATTGTGTCACATCTAAAATAAATGAGATTCTTTATGTTTTCCAGTAAAAGCAGTTAGGTTAATCAAACCTCAAAGGATGTCAAAGTAATTTACTGAAGTAACAAAAAAAATAAAAATATATATATATATATACACACGAGTCAGTTAGGTTAATCAAACCTCAAAGGATGTCAAAGTAATTTACTGAAGTAACAAAAAAAAATATATATATATACACGAGTTAGCATTACTTGCAACATCAATGAGGATCATACAACTATATACTAACATTTATCGTACATGAAAGGGTTATGACAACAATTACAGACGAGAGAATATTTATATATTTCAACCATTATCCACAGGGTATCTAAATGCTTCATCATAAATGTAGTGAATGCATATCAAATTTTGTTTAGCTGACTGGTTTCACTAGACATAGGGTGAAAATAAAATAATGCTTTAAAATTGTCAAAAAGAAAAAAAGGTTTTACGAACCTCCTCTTCTTTTTTGGAAGGGTCCAATATAATAGAATTACTATCTGTTACAGAACAACATATTGCAACTGCAGAAACAAGAGAAATTATTATTTGTTAACAATGTGAAATCTTAGAAGTAATCCAAAATACAATAACTAGCAAGTTTCAACTACCAGCCAGATGTCTTAGGGGTATTCCGGCATCCACAAGTGCAGCGCATGCTGCGTTTATTGCACATGGAAGAAGCTACATATTAAGTCAAGAAAAAGAAGCAAAAGATCCCGAAACATAATTATTAAATATTAATATCTTCAAGTCTCCACTGCTCTTGTGATAAACAAAAAACAAAATAAAAAAATCAAACTAGAGTGCATAAACAAGATGGAAGCAATGGTAAACCTATTTTGTTCCTTCAAAGTTCTAAAAAAGTAAAATGCAGACTCTTGATGTCTTCCAGCCAGTTGAAAAACATCAATAATTGAACAGAAACTAAAATCCTAAGGAACACATGCCACAATGATTTATATCCTAACTAGTAGAACTCAAGATTTTTCCAATCTGAAATAACAATCTTAACGAAAGCAGTTATTGCTACAGCACTACATAGATCATATATTAGAATTAAATTAAATAGGATACAGCACCATCGTCATGGACAACCTGCATTAGAAACAGGATGTTCAGTGTTACAGACCACATATACAAATAAAATATTTTTAACTCTAAGTAGTTAGAGTTAATGAACTAAAGAAGGAAGTGACAAACTTGCCTGGACTATAACAGAAGTGGTGGTGTTGGGATATATAGTACGAATGCAGATGCTTTCCAAGGTTTTCTTCAATATCATTTCATACTCCCTATCCGCTTGACCAACGTGTCCTGTACTAGGCTTCCAAATAACTTCAATGGATGCTTTTTCTGGATTTTCATTCTTCTTGGTTCCGGCTTTAGGTCCATAAACTGCAGCCAGAACTTTCGTTTCTCCTTGAGCCCATGTGGCTGAGCCATGGGCTCGGTGGAGAACAGAATGAGAGCAAGCTAGCGGCCTCAGTTGATTGGGACTCCTTCCATCAGGTCTGTCTATCTCCATGAAATGAAATTGATAAAACTGCCCTTCGTTCTGAATTCACACGGAAGGAAAAAAGCTGCACCATTGACTAGCCACAGTTAGGAACACAAACAAAAAAAGACACAAGAGACAATAACTCAAATAAATAGTAATGTTGTATCTCCTAGGTCTATGAATGTAGGTTTTAGGGGGATTGGTTTTGCCATCCATAAAGGGTTAGCAGTGCAGCTAATTGCCCGCTTGCCTTTCATTCCTGTGTAATTTTCTACAATTAAAATCACAATAACAACATTAAATAAAAAAAAATTCAAAACTCACAAAAACTATCACATACGTAATTAACACACTCTCGCAAATTCAAAACCATTATATAAACTTGTTTATAGCTTGGAATTTGAAAAATTCATCATGACATTTAATGGTTTCAAATAATTATATAAACTAAGTATATCAAATAGTTTAATATGACATAAAAGGAAGAATACTTTAGAATTTTTTGTGAAACCTCGGTTGTCTAGAAAGAGGACTTCAACAGTGAGAAAATGCAAAATAAGATGAGGTTTACTGCGACAGTACAAATAGAATAACTCAGTGTATGTTTGGTTTCACTTCTAGAGGGACCAAAATTGATTTTTAAATGTTTGGTTTCCCATGAGTAGAACTGATTCTAACTTGAAGCTAGAAATTGGAGCTTTTGAGTCTAGAATTGATTTTAACACTCAAATGTGTTGTTCAACTCACTTTTACATAAATGTATCAAAATATATATCACTTTATCTTCAACTCACTTCCAACCAGAGTCAATTTTCCAGAATCAATTCACTCAATCAATTTTCATCAACGCAGGACCAAACATTGAATAAAAAATTTTATTTACTCAAATGAAAGACGAATTGAACCAAAAAAAATGCTGCATTAAACCTAATGGAACACAAATTCAAGCTGAAAGGATAAAGACAATGTTGGCAACATATTATCAAACATGTGGAGTGCACTTGAGAACAACAGAGAACAGCGCCACACAAAGTAAAAGTAAACAAAGACAAAAAAACAAACAAATTCCACTGGTCTTATTTGTGTTTGAGAAAGAGAGGCTTACCGTGTTCAATGAAAAACCGCCAGACGGCGAGGGAGGCAACTCCGAACTTGTTTCCGATACGAGGGTAAAGCGGCAGCTGCTTTCTTTTTTTCTTTCAAACTGGCCTTATTTTTAGATAATAAAGTTGTGATTTTTTTCTACTCGAAATTGGCTATCATTATTTATTAATTTTGCTAAACTAATATTTTTTTCTGTACGACTGCATTAAGTTAACAACAATTTAACTTAACAAAATTCATCTAAAATGCAGCGCGTGAATTTAACCTAACAGATTTCCTGTAAAATACAATAATCTCTAATATTTCTTCTCTCACTGATGAGCTTTTCATTCATATCCTGTTGTGTAATCGTTTGTATATATCTATTGTTTATGTAGACTTTATTTGACAAGTTGTTGTACATTTATTTAATACGTTTACAAACAGAATACCCCAATTTCCATACAAACTCGGCTACCCTAATTTCCATGCAAACTCGACTATATATAGCAAACCCTAAACCGTGTTTCTCTAACAAAAAAAAACCTAAATCGTGGTAAACTACACATACAGTAGAAGAATCATATATTTTCATATTTTGATTTTTGCAAATGGAAGGACCTGGCCCTACAACCTTCCTCTCATACCACTGTTTAACTGATATTCTAATTTAACATGCATTTTATCGATATGCATGTTTTTTTGAGAATTGGAATATCCTTTTTGCGTTTTTTGTTTTTAGTTTGAGATGTTTACACCAATTTTGGCAGTCTTCCTATTTAGTTTTGTCGCAATTTCTTGGTCTATTATCTAAGGATTCAGACTGTGTCGTGTAATGTTATGTTTTTTGAACTTAATCTGAACTTTGTTTCGTTCAAAACCTTATTATGTTGTTAGCCTTTATTTCATATGCATACTTTTATTATTTCTTTCTTTGCAAGTAAAGTTGTGCAAGTGTGAATGAATTTTGAGGTGAGAATCACATTTCCTTGGATCGGATTGCATATAGAGGAAAGGGAAAGTGATTATGCAACAGTACTTGGTGGTTTTTTGTTTGGTTAAATAAGTGGTCATTTATTTTACTGGTGGTCATTGTTTTTAACTAATAATATCATCATCAATTTAATTGTATTAATAATTAACTACATGTCAATGTACTAAAATTTTCATATTTCTTTTACCGAATTATTGATAGGATTAACGAATTTTCTTTTATAATATTTTCAGATTTTATACATTTTATGAAGTGTTTTATTTTGTCTACTATGGATTATTACCTGTTCTTTTTTTCACCGTTACCAATTATATATTACATTTTATTATTCGTATGTCAATCCCTTAACAATAAACCCGTGTGATGCACGGGTCAACATTCTAATTTAATCTCAATGTTTCTTAGATTATAAAATATGAACTATGTTTAACCTATTTTATTCAGATTCAATTCAACTCACTTTATTAAAATGATATAATTTGAAATTGATAACAAAATTTACTAATCAATCATTTTATTAATTAAACATGATTTCATAATACATTTACATTAATATTAATGTTAACTCATCACATTTTATAATTCAAAAAACATCATATACATTTTATATTATAAAATCCAAACGAGGTCAAATGAAAAAAATAAAAGACGCGCGAGAAAGACGGAGGGATTGAAAAGAAGTTCTTTTGCGCATTGTCCCTCTTAATAGTGCACCAAAGAAAACTCTATAATTATTTTTTAGGATTTGTGAGCAATTGATGAGAGCTCAAGAGCAATCACTAGTTCTAAGAAGTTATAATTTATAAAACTTTTTTTTTGGGATAAGTAGCCTAGTGAAAAATCGAGGAATCCGATGTTTAAATCCTACACTTGTATAACAATGTCCATAAAACTATATAAATCGAGTTGTACTTGCATGAAGTTTTTCTTTTTAAATCTCAAAAATCAAATATATGTAGTTTTCCCTTCTTTTTTTTTTTTTTTTTTTTTTTTGTTTTTGGTTTCACTTGGTGTCCTTTCGGTTGTTCACTCTCACTATAAGTGCTAGTACTTCTTCAAAACCTTCATCAACTTATAAAAGAAAGTTGATGAAACAACTATTCATCTATTTTTTAATTGTTAAATTTCCAGAAAATTATGACAAACAATTGTTTTAGTTAACGGTTCAATTCATATGTTTGGTCTTATGATGTATATGCAGTATGACAATTGATGGTTTTCATTGTTATATGTTGTCATGTTGTGTGCTCATCTTTATCAAGTGACTCAAACACTCATATCCTAATTATTGGTGTAAGTTCTTTAATTTACTTCTTTAAAAATTGTAGACATTCGTATTAAAATCCACATCATTGCAATTTAAACAAACCCATTGATTTTGTACAAGCAATTCCATAAACAAAGTAAAAAAACCAAAGGTTCAATTTACAACATACTATCAGTAAGAGCAGGTAACCTTCTGAAGAAATTAACTGGTGCAGGTGGTAACTTACCCCTTAACTTAGGGTGCCTCATTAAGTAAAATCCAGCTGAAAGAAACACTAACTGAGTAGGTATCACATACAAAACTATTGCAACCACAAAAGAAAACGCCATGAATATATATGTTGCACGAGGATCCCTCCAGTTTAGTAGTGCATGTAGCCTCTCACCTTGTGTTGCTATGTCTCCAACAACACTTTGAACCCTCCCTGCCAAACTTCTCAACCGGTCGTACCTCCAACGAACTATATCCTGGCTTTTCTTCGTTGGAAACGTATCAAACTCCTCGTCGAATTCGTCTGGATTTGTGATATCAGTACAAGAAAGACTAGTGTTCATGTGAGGAGGGTTCCTCGGGCGAAACCTCCATTTCCACAGACCTATTATGAACATGTAGAGAAACATGGTAGGTAGAATGAGTCGTGGGAAACAAACAAGCATCATGTAAAGAATGTGGACTAATATTGTTGTGACAGAATTTTTCCATGTTGAAATTTCTATTAACCAACTTCCAACTGATATTAGTCCCGAGAAAACTTCTTTCAGACGGTTTATGTTCGCCTTGCTTTTTCTCATGCTCCAGAGATGAGAGTCTGTATCAGACATGTACCCAACCACTTCCTTTCTAAGAGGTGGTTCTGTTCTGCCAAGTCTAGCTTGAACAATGATCATTGCTTGGAATTTCAACTTTTCTTGTTCGAATATGTTGAGAGGTTTTGTATAGTGCATCTTTGGCAAATGCGGTTTGAAATACAAGCTAATCATGTTGGTCATTGAGGTGCATGAGAAACGGATGGCTAAATGAACCTCGCCCATCTTCTTAAGACCGGAACCTTGCAGCGACAACAATGGATAATTATGTGTGTAAATGCGACCGGTTTCCAATGTTGAGAGCCTTATGCGAACCTTACCGATCTTTGAATCGTTGCTGTCATTTGAATCATTAAGTTGTCCATTGTCAAACACACCAAGGGTGAGAACTGTGGATGGATCATGCACTTCCCAAAAGTACTGCTCATGGAATTTCGGACATAGATTGCCAACAATCGTTCGCGTTCGCACCCATTTGTGACCATATTTCGCCACACAGTATACATCTGCTGTCCCCCTACCATCTCTAGTTTTGGTTGGTTGTACAACGGCATTCAAAATGCCAAGTTCCAATACACCAATTGGTTTCTTCCAAAGTTCTCTTGAAGTAGGCCTAAGATCACTGCTATAATAAGTTGATTCATCTAGCACATGGTATCCACCCTCGCGATAAACATCGATATGGATTCGACTCGCGAACTTGTCTTTATCTTTGTTTTTCTCTTTCATTTTCCTTTCTTCTGCTTCCATTGCTGATGACATGGACTTAGCAAGCGGATACCACCTGCTACGGATTTTTTGGTCATCAGTGCGCTTT
>Ga0315913_1009522_pt1 | contig 11381 bp, 9 predicted proteins | sample MpolsnodulesMG_FD_207736 | JGI IMG/M metagenome (GOLD analysis project Ga0315913, IMG submission 207736) | Medicago polymorpha root nodule microbial communities from Los Angeles, California, United States - small nodules | ecosystem: Host-associated > Plants > Roots > Nodule | place: USA... | reverse complement strand
AATTCTTCATTCCAAAAAAAAAAAAAAAAAAAAAAAGTGTGTAACACAGTGTTATTGTTGTCGTTCCCTTTAAAACCCAACCCTACTTCATTTCGGTTCCTTCTCTTCCTTCTTTCTCTGTCTCTTTCTCTTTAGTGTCTCTCTTGTTTAGACTCTCTTATACCAAATAGGGAGGTGCAAATAGCAAATAGAACAAAAACTGCTATTACTTCTTCATACAAAGAGAACTAAGAGAAAAAACAGAGAAAGAAGTTTCATTGATTCTCCCACTATGGCTGCACAAACCAACGGTGGAGATCTGAATCAGAACCAAAACCAGAACCAGCAGCAGCAGCAGCAGCAGTGGGCTCAGCAGCAGCCACATCAGTATCAACAACAATGGATGTCTATGCAGTATCCAGCTACTGCTATGGCTATGATGCAACAGCAGATGATGATGTATCCTCAGCATTATATGCCTTATGTTCATCCTCATCATTATCAGCAGCAGCCGCCTCATCAACAGCAAGTGTCGCCGCCTCCATCTGCGCATAGTCATCATGGCGGCCATCAGCATCAGTATCAGCAGAAGCAGCTGGCGCCTGAAGAGATCAGGACGATCTGGCTTGGTGACCTTCATCATTGGATGGATGAGACTTTTCTTCACAATTGCTTTGCTCATACTGGAGAGGTTTATTTCTTTCTCTTTAATTGTAATTGAATTTGTTATATTTCTTGTTTTAATTTCAATATTAATATTAATATTAATATTAATATGCTTCATTTGCTTAATTAATAGCATATCTTGTTAATTTCTGTTTTTTATATAAAGGATCTTGATTTATTGCTTGAAGTTATTAGGGTACAAGCTTCCTTGTTTAATTTGCTGATTAAATTAATCACTAGGATTTGTTGAACCTTCATTAATTGTTTTAACTTTTAAGCTATGATTTCAAGTTTAATTTAAGTTCATTGATCTTATTGTGTGTGATTATTGGACTCTTCAATGAATTAGGGTTGTGAAAATTGACTCTTGTGATTTAAGATGGTTTCCTTTTTCTATCCTTGGCATTGCCCCTATAAGATAATTATACTTTTGGTACCCTAAGTGGTCCCCTAGAGTTTTGATGGCCGAAAATGTGACCTTGTTGACCAATGTTTTTAACTAGACTTGCTAGTATAACCTAGATCTCTTAACTGCACTTTGAAAAATGGGGCTAATCAGAATTTGCTTTTTTGTCCAATAATGTATTGTAGGATATTCACATGTTAAATATCAATAGCCGACATTGACGCTTAGACATTGCCGATTATCGCATTTATGACCAATCTTTTTTTATTGCCGTCTTCTGATTGGTTTGTTGATGTTTTTTCGTTGGCTTATGTGCAGGTTGTATCGGCCAAGGTCATACGTAATAAGCAAACTGGTCAATCGGAGGGGTATGGATTTGTCGAGTTCTATACGCGAGCAATGGCTGAGAAAGTCTTGCAGAACTTCAATGGTACTATGATGCCAAATACCGATCAGGCGTTTCGTCTGAATTGGGCTACATTCAGCGCTGCTGGTGGTGGTGGTGAGAGGCGTTCTTCTGAGGCTACATCTGATCTCTCTGTATTTGTGGGAGACTTAGCCATAGATGTTACTGATGCTATGCTTCAAGAGACGTTTGCTAGCAAATTCTCATCTATTAAGGGAGCAAAAGTTGTCATTGACTCTAATACTGGTCGTTCAAAAGGCTATGGTTTTGTAAGGTTTGGTGATGAAAGTGAAAGGACAAGAGCAATGACTGAAATGAATGGCGTTTATTGTTCTAGCAGGCCTATGCGAGTAGGTGTTGCAACACCGAAAAAAACTTACGGCAATCCACAACAATATTCTTCGCAAGGTTTGTTATTTAATTATTACCCCTTAAATCAGCACCAACCTTTTCTGCTGCAGATACTTCAAATTTTCATTATAACTGAAAGGAGGTCCTAATAATTCAATTCCCTCGATGGATTGATACTAGTATTTTCTTTAATGATTTGTTTAATTTCATCTGTGCATATCTATTTTATGTTGGTTAAAATTTAAATATTTGTAAGTAACCTCTTTTATTTGTAAGTGTGCTTTATGATTTCAGTGATCATAGTTGACTTTTCAATACAAGTCTTGGAGCTTGTTGCATCTTAAATATGTTAATTCGTAAATATCATATTTGTTTCTGGCTTTATGCATGAATGTAAACATGTATGATAAATAAATTGTGAAGAATATGTATGCATGAATATCTGTTTCTGGCTTTACCATACATGTTTATTTAAATATAAACATGTATGATAAATAAATTGTAAGTAACCTGTTTTATTTTTAAGGGTGCTTTAGTATTCATAGTTGACTTTTCAATACAAGTCTTTGAGCTTGTTACTTAAATATGTTAATTCGTATGATAAATATCATATTTGTTCTTGGCTTTATGCATCAATGGACTTGCGCTTTTTATTTTTGACAATTGCTTATTGCAGATTTTTCTATGCTTTTGCACAACTTTTGTTACTATTCCCTTGCACCACTTTGTTTCTATTCTCTTGCCTATCTCATGATGTATACTGTTTGATGTCTAAACGACAAGTTTGTATTTTTTCAACCTCAATCTATTTATTGAATGTTAAGTGATGTATGTTTATAGATTTTTTTTTTTTTGTAATGTAGAAACTTGAATGCATAACTAGGCAGAAGAATTATTTTTTTACGGCTTTATGCTTTTTCTTGTTTATGTTTATAACACCAGAGTTTTATCACTGGAATGCATTAATATCACGTATCATGCTTCAGAATTATAAATAGCTGACTTTTTCCTTTCTTAAACTAGCTGTAGTGTTGGCTGGTGGCGGTGGACACTCCAATGGTGCCGCGGCCCAAGGTTCCCAATCTGAAGGGGATTCTAACAACACAACTGTGAGTCTGCTTTGGTAGCTTTTTCTATATCTTTTAATCAACTTCTTTTGATATCTCAGTAACGGATATCTGTTGCAGATATTTGTTGGAGGACTTGACTCTGACATCAGTGATGAGGATCTCAGACAACCATTTTTGCAATTTGGTGATGTTATTTCTGTGAAAATTCCAGTCGGTAAAGGATGTGGTTTTGTTCAACTTGCTGACAGGTACACTTGTGGTATCCCTTAACGTAGACATAGATTGTAACTTACTTGCAAGTCATTGCAACCCCCACAGCACAGTGGGTGGTTTCTTGCAAAATAAACAGTGGCACAAGTATTCCTCAAATGGATTGGGAATCCTTGATTATGCCGACTCTTCATCCTGTAGAATCATGTAAGGATAAGGACATGATAATAAATAAAGTTGCTGTGAACAACTGCATAAGATGCTATGATTTTGATTGCAATCGTAACTGCCAATATTATTTAGTACCGTCTTATTTTTGACTGGGTGGATTAGCTATGTTTTAATGCCTTCTGCTCTTTATGTTACAGAAAGAATGCCGAGGAAGCAATTCAGGGATTGAATGGAACAGTGATTGGAAAGCAGACAGTGCGTCTTTCTTGGGGTCGCAGTCCAGGAAATAAGCATGTGAGTTTATTATTTTTCTCTGAATTCAATCTGTTGTTATATTTTCACTTTGGCCATCTAATGGGAAAATTATGAGTCTCATTCTCTCTGTAATCGGGTCTTGTTTGATGTTTGTGTACTAAATCTGTGAAACTAACTTTTTTTAGTAGTGTAAGCAATACAGGCAACAGTGCATTCCATCCATTGTTACTGGTAGTTTGTTGTATATTTTCTATTTTGACCTGCATCTTCTACTTACAAACCAAATTATTTTATAAAATTTTCACATTCATATACCTTCAACATGTAACTAGTTGCTCCCTAAAAATAAAAATAAAATGTAACTAGTTGCTACTAAAAGTTTTCAATTAGCATATACATACACTTTTTAATTTCTTTTCACCTTAGATTTTGATTATGAAGTCCCTAAAATGAATTCTCACACTTTTAAGTAAAGCAGAAACCAATCAAGTAATCTGATATCATCATTTAAATCCATCTCTAATTTAATTCTTTGTGATATTGCAGTGGAGGAATGACTCTAATGGTTATGGAGGTCATGGATATGGTGGCCACGGATATGGAAGTAATGGATATGCTGCTAGGCAAAATCAGGATATAGCTATGCAACCCGCCGCTGCAGTTCAAGGGGCTTCATAACGGTCATAGCTGTGCACTTGTTGGTATTGAAATAGGATGGATTTTATTGCCCTCTTAAGTGAACTGTAGTATTATTTTTATATTTGTAGCTGGGTTATATGGTACCCAGGGTTATTAAGATTATATATTTAAGTGTCTGAAATTTTGGATTGAACCTGACCATATAATATGGCTCAGGTTATTTTTGTTTTTTTTAACCGTTAGTAGACAGCTAAAATTATTTTTAATACTATCTTTACACAGTGCAACGTAGCTGCTTGCAAAAACTTGAAATTGAGTGTAAAGACTGAACAATATAGAAATATTCATTTCATTTTCAATCTTAAAATTAAAAAGACAATGTTAATGGAAAACAGCCAAATGCCAAGTTTAATCGGATTTGCACTTTGCACATAGTCTCTCCCAAATTGCTTGTGTTGCATATCATCATCTATTTTTATCTGTTGACATGATAATGTGCATTAGTGCTTTAATCTGTTGTAACTTTTTCTATGAAAGCTCTGTCATCTTTTAGACAAAATACAAATTATATTCAAAACTTATCAAACTTTTTTAACGAAAGGATGCTTATAGCTTCTTTCAAAATGTTGTTTTAGATACATGTTATATCGATTGCATGGTTCCATAATTTGTTATTACGTTGCTTCTCTGGGCTCCACAACAAGCTACAGAACACATATTTATGTTTGTCCAGCTGAGATTTGTCAAAACTGACAGTAGAAGCCACGACATTGCTATGCAAAACTGTTGCATCAACCACTGCATGAAATCTTAACCTTCGCCAAATCTGTTGACTGCCTGCGTAATTAAAGAAAATGACAGTTACGGCAAATATGCCAACAAACCACATTTTTGGTTCTAGGAGAACCTGTACCTTCTAGATAAGATCTCATTTTTTTGGGCATGTGCATAAATGAAGCGTCGATTAATTCATCCATGCATGCGATAAGCACTCTTGACAGAACAAATGCCATTGTTTTCAGCCTTCCAAACTCACCGTTGGAACTAAAGTTGTGTGTAGATTTTGGCTGGCCACAGCTTGACTAAAAATCAGGTTAATCATATTCACTTGTGTTCCAAGTCTTGCTATCTGGTAGCATTATAATTTGCAACTATCAATTCATTCAAAGTTGGATCACTATTAACAGGTTTGGGTATCACGGAACCTTCAATAAACCACCTTTTATCCATGATTTTCTTCATGGACAACACATTTAGCATTTCAGATGCTTCTCCAGGCAAAGCTTGGAGTGTGTCCAGTATTCGAATCAAGATAACTAATTCGGGAAAAACATATAGCTTTCAAAAGGCGAGAAGCAAGGGCATTTCGATCCGTCATAAACTTCCAACTTTGTTTATCAAGCATGACAAGATTAAAAGCTGCGACAATTTTGAAACTCATGGCTCCATTTTTGTGCATAGACAATTTATTTATTCCAGAAGAGCCAAAGAATACCTTGTTATTTGACCCACAATGTCCTCACTTAAAAGAGTTCACCATCCTTTCAATATTACCAATGAGATATGAAAGAGTAAGAAAAATATTCATCACATAAGTTTTTGAAAGCGCCATTTGCTGCTCCAAGAAATTATTTTCTTCTAAACTCTATCTAATGAAGTTGAAATTAGAAACTCGTTTTAAGGTTCAGATTATTTATTGACTTTTCAAAAAAAAGTTTCAGTTTATCTATTGATTTCTTGTTCTAATAATGCGAACTGCGAAGAAATTCACTCTTTCTTTGTGCACAAAATCACTTTTTTAATCTTCTCTCCCATCTACCACACCCATCACTAAATTTTAGGTTCGACTCATATTCATCAATTTATGTAAAACGGATACAAATGAAACGACCAACGAAATGATAATTTACGGAATAAAGTTCCTTCAATTTCTCTCGTGCACTAGAAAAAAGAAGAAATGATTTAGAATTAATTTTATGTTTAAACTGAGAATCGCATGCTTGCAGTTATAGAGACTAATCATTTAAGTTAGATAAGACCATAATAGATGATAAAACTCTCTCTCTCAAACATTTTAACGCCTCAACATTTCCAGTACTGAATTTGAATTCATGACTTTTGGTTAACCAAGAAGAGATCCGAACTACTTACTTCCTCATCCAAACACTCGAGTTAAGAAATGGAGGTTTAGACAAAAAAAAGAAGAAGTAAATAGTCTCTTTATTTTTTTAAAACAAGGAAATAGTCTCCTTGTCTTTATTTTTTATTAAAAAAATAAAGAATGTTTCATACACATTAGTCATGGACGAGTAGGAGCATTGTACATGTGATTTAATTGCAATATTTACTAACTTTTTTTTTTGTCGTCAACAATTTGTTAGTTGTACAAATTAATATTAAACAATAAATAGAGTTGACGAGAACACATTTGTCTGCGTTGTTGGATTTTCTATCTATGCAAGAAACTAAAGAATTCTATCAAAATTATTTCGATTTCCAGAAGCAAATTTTATAAACCCAAGTACACATTTATTTTTCATATACTATTTATGGTCAATAAGAATCAAGTTGGGATGAATGAATGAATTTCATGTCAACTATTTAATCAATAAAAAACAACCGCCAATTAAGCTTACGGTATGTCCCTAAAGAAACAAAATGACAAAGCATGCACATCATTTTCTCACTATTTGAGGTCGTTTGTGATTTTAGTCATCTAACTAACAACTACTACCGTGAAATATTGTTACAACAAAGCAAAAGCAAATCGTTAATTAGATTTCTTATCGATTTGGTTCATGACAGAGATCTAGAATAAATCTATGTCTTTATTGTTTTTTTTTTGAGCAAAATTTATTGTTTATTAAAACCTGGAAATGATCTCACATAATTATAATTATAATTATAATTGTACATACACTGCACATGGTATATTCATACAAAAAATGTTCAGACTAAGGCTAAATTGACCATATAAATTTCTTGGCAGACTATATGTCATAATCAGTAGTAGTTAAAATTTGCTGATTGAAGACAAATTAAGGTAAGTTTGATAATTTATTTTTCTGTTGTTTTTATTAATTGAACATATTGTATGTGAAATTGGTTAAGAAATGGGAGTATTCATGCATGATATTTTAATTTTATTACTAGAAATTCTACAATCTAGAAACCTGTGGTGTGTATATCGTCATGGTTGTGCAAGTGGCCAAGTTGATAGAAATCCGTTTTGAGAGAATATGTGTGGGCAAGCCGCAATGTGATCCAAACTAGGCAATTGAATTAGACAGTTTCTTTTTATATCCTATGAGTTTTTCACGCGCTCTATGCGGTTCGGATTCTAAAATTTGAATTGGATAAAAATTCCATAAAATCTCCAAAAACATATTGAAATATTTTAGATTTTAGAATCTGGCGTGCGAAAAGCTCATAGGGTGGAAAAATAATGATCATTGAATTATTATGAACTCAATATTATTATGATATTGTTTTGTGGTAGCGGACTAAGATTATAAAACTTCAAATACTATTTAACCATTCTTAATATCATTGGCCTTAAAGAGAACATGATTAGTAAGGTTGAAATTGAAAGGGACGTTGCTTGTTTGTTGCTACATATGGTTGATAATAAACTATGGATGTTTCATGGACAATAGTCAAAAAAGAACAGAGGAGATATATTGTTATGACGTATTGGACATTTTTATTATATATTCGTGCAACGTGTTCATATCGATTATCTTTTTTTTTTTGTGTGTGAATTAATTTCAATTATCTTTTATTCAAGTGCATACCTTCATTTATAATATTAATATCTTTATCAAAAAATAAACTTCATATATAAAATTCTCTTCATTAGAGGACAATGTGCCTTCCCTACTGATCGTCAAAAATTGCAACCAAATTTCTAAATAATAAATAACGAGAAAATGAAAGCATTCCTTCCACTGTTCAGCAAGATGAATAAGAAAAGTCTTTTTTTTTTTGTCACAATGGTGGAAATATGCATGTTTAATATCTTTTGTCATTTTTTATTTTCAAATTTTTTAGGTGCAAAGTGTCATGATATAGGTGATAGCTCTAATACTGTTTCTAATGAAAGTTTACTATTTCTTGTTGGTGTTTGAATGGATAAAGTAAAACTAAAATTCATTTTGTCTTCCACTTAAACCTTATGTTATCTAGTCTAGGTAGCAGGGGGAATAAACTTTTCATAGGACTGAAATTTGGGAATAATCACTTTAAAAATCTAAACAAATGTGTTATTATTCCTAATGAAATTTAACCAAGAAATTAAAAACAGAAAGAAGCTGAGCTGAGATAGACAAAAAAGTAACACAATGGCCAATTGCCATCACATCAACAAAAAGAGAATTGACAATCAAATGCAAAATCTTTGTCTTTCTCGTGCATTTTTCTTTTCTTTTGTAAGCATGCGTCTCTTTAAATCAAAAGGTATTTTTCTTAAAGTTTGAATAATCAAACCGTCTTTTTTTTCTTTTGAATAACAAATATTATTGGGTTAATAGTGTTTTTCGCCTTTGTAATATATGTCATTTTCGTCCCTATAAAATTTTCGGTTTAATTTACATCCTCGTAAAAAAAAAAATTCTCCAGAATACCCCCTCCCAATCCAACTAAGCAAATACGCTGATTTGGTTTTTTTCATTCCATTTTTTATTATTTTAATTGGCCAAGTGTAAAAAAAAATGTACTCATCAGATTTTATATTTAAAATATTTTAAAATTAATTTTAAAAAATAAAAAAAATATTCATATTTTTTTTCAAAAATTTATAAAATCGAATTTAAAAATTCAGAAAAAATATTAAGATTTTTTCAGAAATATAAAAAAATAGAAAAAAAAAGTAGATTTTTTACAAAAAATTTAAAATCGAAAAAAAAACTTCAAAAATTTAAAATATCAGAAAGAAAAAAATATAAGATTTTTTTTTGAAATTTAAAAAATTAGAAAAGATCACAAAATATAATCAGATTTTTTTTTAAAATTAAAAAGATTTCAAAAAATTCTGGAATTTAATTTTCAAAATACAAAAAAAGGTCAGATTTTTTAAAAAATATCTGGAAAAAAATTTAATTTTTAAAATTCAGATTTTTTATTCAAAAATTTTATTCCACAATTTTTATAAAATATTGGGAAAAAAAAATCATTTTTCCACGACGATGCAAAACCCTCTAAAAAATTTTCCAGAATTATTTATAAAAAATCTGACTTTTTTTTAGTTTTTAAAATTTGTTTTTTTTGTATTTTGAAAATTAAATTCCAGAATTTTTTAAAATATTTTTAATTTAAAAAAAATCTGATTGTATTTTCTAATTTTTTTTAAAAAAATCTTATAGTTTTTTTTTCTGATTTTTTAAATTTTTGAATAAAAAATTTTGATTTTAAAATTTTTTGGAAATAAATTCGACTATTTTTTTGTTTTTTCTATTTCGGAAAAAATCTTAATTTTTGGAAAAAAAATCTGAAATTTTTTATGATTTTTTTAAATTAATTTTCAAATATTTTAAAAATAAAATCTGATGTGGAATTTTTTTTACACGTGGCCAATTAAAAAAAATGTCAAATCAGCGCCACGTAAGCGAATTTGCTGAGTTGGATGGGGGAGGGTGGTATTTTGGAATTTTTTTTTTACGAGGATGCAAATCAAACCGAAAATTTTATAGGGGGAAAACCGAAAATGACATATATCATGATTACCTGAAAATGAATTTAAGATCATGATTACCTGAAAATGAATTTCAAACTGCTCACCTTATCAATATTTTGTATAGGGGTTGAGTTAAACTCCAATAATTTTAAGATGATATTAGAATCTACTCAACATCGGTTGGACTGCATGTTATTTTAAAGTTTTGGTTGGATCTAGTTAAACCTCACAAAACCAATTTATAAAGTATGATTTACTCTACGTATATACATATTTTTAGGCGACGTTTCATCTGATACACACTTCTCACGTCAAGAATTGGAAATCTAAAGCGTGATGCAATAACAAATAACCAACATGTCTTAGATATACTTTAATGCCATCTTAAAATTTATGTTGGAGTTATTTCTTTTGAGCTGTGCTATATGGTACGACTCCCTTTCCGACGAATTTGCACGACATACGCTGCTACACACAATTTGTTTAATGAATAGCCTTGAATATTGATGCTAGTTTATATGTACTAATAGAAAAACAATAAAGTAAACACTAAAACAAAAAATAAGCATCAATACTCTTTGTTGCTATGGTCACTATGATCATCAATACTACTACACTCCAAAGCAATATTTTCTTTGGTAGGATAAAGTATAAAGCATGAGAGTTTATTTAAATATTAATTAATAGGATGAGATTGATCTATAGTACATAACATTATCATAGCTCACAAGAGATATTTTGTGGTTTCTCATCAAATAAAAGAGAGAATAACTTTGTCGTGCAACATGCACGAAAAATGTTGCGTGCTCTATATCATTTTCCATTTCTTTTTACCGTCTATATCCCAATCGATTTTATTTATCTATCTTAAATTGTGGGACCCTTTCCCATACTCTATCGAAAGAGATTTAGTGCACCTGATTGCCCTTTTATCTATTTGTCTTTTGATGTTAGTTCGGATGATATCAAGATATAAAATATAAGTATTTGTGAAAGGATTAATTATAGAATTCAGCCTTATAAAATTGACTTATAAAATCAGAGATGTCTATCACTTGTAAACAAAAATTCATATCGAGTTAGGATGACGATCATCTTTATTTCTCGTTTCTCCAAAGAAATAGAGGTGTCAAATTAATTATTATTAGTTTAGAAGTAAATAAAGGATATAAATGCATTCATATTTACAAACAATTCAACACACATTTTTTCTTTATCTCTTTCTTCATATTTCAAAATCAATTTATCACATTTATCATATCAATTTCTTTTATTTCTATCTCTTGAACACAACTTTGGGATGTCCTACAAACATATACCCTAAAAATGTAATAATGGAGAAGTCAATTTTTTATGAAATGGAGAGGTCTGTACTTATTCATATCATATCCAAATGTTAGCTCACATCAACCAACTCACACACACCATTGACCCAAGAAAAAACTATAATTAATGATAGCAAGGAAAACAATTGGTATGGTAGTCTAGTAAAGGCTGCTCCTTCTAAAAACCAGTCTAGTCCTTCACTCAAAAGTCAATCTTTCCCACTCATACCTC
>Ga0315913_1009521_pt1 | contig 11381 bp, 6 predicted proteins | sample MpolsnodulesMG_FD_207736 | JGI IMG/M metagenome (GOLD analysis project Ga0315913, IMG submission 207736) | Medicago polymorpha root nodule microbial communities from Los Angeles, California, United States - small nodules | ecosystem: Host-associated > Plants > Roots > Nodule | place: USA... | reverse complement strand
TAGAAAAGGTTTGTCCAGCTTAGATGATATGAACCAATTGTATGCAACATTTACGGTGATGTTTAACGTGTCTGGAGTTGTGTTTAAAAACATCAATTAAGATTCATCAAATAAGATTTCATGTGTAATATACCCATTGTGCAAGACAAATATTCATAAAATAAATATAGATAAAGGCTAAATCAATTTATTGAGATTAACTTTTCGACATATCAATTCATCAAAAATTAACCTAAGGTATCTAAACTCTAACATCTTAATTCTATAACAAATAAAAAACATTGCCTTGACTAAAAATTATATTGTTGATGTTTAACATCTTGAAGTCGTAGAACGTAGACACATGCTCTCCAATAAAACCCTGAGAAAGTAGCATTAGCAATAAACAATTAGATACAACTAAAAAAGAAAATCAACCCCATAAACTTATTTGTTTTTCATTATTTTCATGTGTCTCTTCCCCCCATAATTTTTTTTCGTAAAAACAAGTATTTTATGTGTTTTAAAAGCATATAAGTTTAATCACTTGGCATCTTCATATTCTACATCTCATTTAATGCTTTCTTATCATCCAATCAAATTGAATTATGACTCATTTATTTATTTATTAGTCAATCAAGATGGACCATGACTCATTTAGTTTTCACCAACAAATCAAAATTGATTATGCAAAAACAAGTATTTCGTAGACACATGCACTTACGAAATGAGTCATGATCTATTTTGATTGATTAATACAAAAATTATGAGTCATGATTCATTCTAATTGGTTGACAGAAAAACATTAAATGCACCTTTCAATATAAGCTTGCCACGTGTACTATCAAAATAAAATAAGGAAAATGTTTATAATAGAGATAGAGATAAAGATAAAGATTATGATGTGTATCAATTTCATTTAACATTTAGGATAGTAATAAACTTTTTATCATGAGACCGATTAGAATTTAACGATTTTTATAAATTTGAAGTTCTCAAGTGTAATTGACAGTTTATACAATACGTTTGTTTACAATCGGTTTAAAAGTTTTACTCATTACAATTTTTACAACCCGTTGCAATTTTTCCTATTGACTTTAAGCAATCAATATCATATATTTAAAATTCCTTTATAAAAAGCATATATTTAAAATTGGCAATTCATTAAACTTAATTTAATAATTTCCTTCCTTACCATTAAACAATTTATTCATTTCATACATCATTAAACATGATTTCCGATTTGAGTTTTTTTTTCTTCCAACTAAACTAAATTCACAGTCTTACTTATTTTCTCATAATATTCCACAAACTATCAAACTTTAGATAAATATTGATTAAGATTATATATTTCAATTTATATGAAAAAGAAAAGAAGATGAATATTATATAATGTTAGCCTTTTATATTATATAACTTTGGTAGAAAAAAATAAGATGAAGAATTTGTGAAATTATTTGATTGCCTCACATACTTCTTTTAAAATATTAAAAATCATTGTTTTAGATATCATTCAACCATTTCTCGAAACCAAGAACAACACAAACACTAATGATGACGATATTCATATTAATTTTCGCCGCTTTTGCAAGTCATTTGTTTATTATATAAATATATAAATATAGATATAGATATATATCTGCTTTCATTTACAACAATTTTAAATTGATATGGAAGAAATAAAACGATAAATCAGTTGTGAAATAAATGTAAATATTGATTGGATTATAATGAAACAAAAGGAGAAGAGTTGTAACAACAACAAAAAATATACGTGTAACAAAAAATATGGAGAAGAGTAATACAAAGCAAAATCGTCTGAAGGTGAAAAGAAGGTGATTAGAGCAATATCACGTGGAGAGAGAAAATTATAGAATCAGTCTCATTTATTTATATTATATATACATCGACATTGATACAAAAATTCATCTTAACTATAAATTACATTGTTCAAGTTTAAACCTTAAAAAGCAGTTTGTCTATATATAGGAAAAAATCATATATGAATTTAGAAAAATGAGTCATGATCAATTTTGATTGGGTCTTAAAAAGCAAATGAGTCATGATCCATTCTATGATTGGTTGATAGAAAAAAATGAGTCACAGTCTATTGTGATTGGTTGATAGAAAACATTAAATGAGATGAAGAATGTAAAAATGTTATGTGTACTTGTGATTTGACCAAGTAAATTGCATCAATTATACCCTTAATTTAGTGATAAAATTAGTATGACATTAAATAACAAAAACAATTTGAATAAAATTGAATGGGAAAACATGAAATGCACTAAATCAGAACAACATTAAATGCACCTTAGAATTCTAGGATGACACGTGTACTATCAAAATAAAATAGGGGAAACGTTTATAATAGAGATAACTACATGCTAATATTTAATGGATTCCCTTACTAATAGCCTTTAAGACAAACTAGATATACAACCCGTGCTTTGCAAATAATAATTGTGATAAGCATAATCACATAAAGTTAAATGATTGATAATGTTCTAAAAATATGTTGATATTTTTATGTTTAATATAAATTTATATTAAATATAGGAGGGTTGTTTAGAAACTATATGAGAATTCATACTTGTTCAAATAATTTAAGAAGTGGGTCTTATTAATAATTCATAAGTTAATTTGAAGGTATATCACAATTCATATTTTATCCTTAGAATTCATACTTGTTTAAATAATTTAAGAAGTGGGTCTTATTAATAATTCATAAGTTTGATGAGGTATATCACAATTCATATTTTATCCTAATAGTGTAATAATATAAGAACTTTTTTTTTATGGATCACAATTGTGCAATTGGAAGATGTTTTACCTTTTATCTTGGTATCACTTATTCTTTTCAACCAGAATTAGAGACATTCATGTTTTTCGATCAATATTGCTTATAAAATGGATTGAAATATGGTGTTAGAATGTGATTCATATTTGGTGGTTTTGTCTCTTTTATTTTCTCTCATGTTTATTGAAAATGCAATCCATGTGCTGATATAACGACTTCGTTTGGATTTTCCTCTAAAAAATTTACCTAGTGGAATTTTATACCTACTTTTATCGTCCCATTTTTTTTACTTTGTTTGGCGTACCATTTTGTTTATTATCTTAATTTTTTTTTGGCTTGTTTAAGTGAGTTAGGATAATAAGCAATTAGAAACTTGTTACTCATCAATTTATTAATTTAAATTGTGTTAATATAGTATTGAGCGAGAGAGTGGTAAATAATTATGAAAAATGAAGAATGAAAAAAGTAGTTTAAAAATTAGTGAAACAAACAAATGATTGTCATAGTTTTTTTTTTTTTTGTGTTATTTTGTTTCACCCGAAAAGGAAAAACAAAAAAGATTAATAAAAATAATAATACTGTTTTTCCTTCCCTCTAAGAATGAGGGAAAGGAATAATAAGAAAGGTGAAGAAGAAGAAAAAGAAAGATTGTCATAGTTTTTTTAATAACAATCACTTATATATTTTCATTGATTCAGAAACTTCATCAATATACATAAATAAGTTCCAAATAAAAATAATAAAATCAAGGGTCAGTAAAATATGTTATTTGAGTTTTATCTTTATTTTCATATGATTCTCTAGCTTCAAGGATGCAACAACAGAGAAAATGGAAGCATGCTTTATCACCTTCTTATCATTCCTATGGAAAAAAATAGTAAGTCATATACACATAAAACAATACAATAAAAAATAAAGTTAAAAAAATAGACTAACAAACATTACATAAATAACAAATCGAGCTACAACATTTGGTTGAACTAAACAATAAAGTAAGACGATGATTTCATATCTTGCCAAATAAAACAACAAAGAAGATTAAGACATCTGTGAAGAATAAAAAAAAGAAAGAAAAACTATCATACACAATTGAAGAATATCACCCAAGAATTGTTTAGAGAAAGTGAAGATGATCCAAAGTCACATATTTATACACACAATGATCATAAATGAAACAATAATAGAGTAAGAAAGAGTAACAAACATTATATAAATAAAAAACCAAGCTACAACAGGCAGAAGCTAGTGGTACTATTCATGGAGTAAAAATCTGTACAAATGCTCCCATTGTTTCACATCTTTTATTTGCGGATGATTGCCTTTTGTTCTTTAGAGTTGAACCTTCTGAAGCAGCAGCGATGAAGAATATCCTAGCAGTCTATGAGCAAGCGTCTGGGCAAGCAATTAATTTCCAAAAGTCGGCGATCTTCTTCAGCAGAAATGTTCCACAAGATAAGCAAAATAATATCACAAACATCCTTGAAGTGCAAGCTGTTCTTGGAACAGGGAAGTATCACGGCTTACCGTCAATGATTGGCAGAAGCAAAAAAGCCACATTTAATTTCATCAAAGACCGCATTTGGAAGAGGATAAATTCATGGAGCAGCAAAAATCTATCAAAAGCAGGGAGAGAAGTTTTAATCAAATCAGTTCTTCAATCCATCCCGACTTATTTCATGAGTATTTTTTCCCTTCCGTCTACTTTATGCGATGAGATCGAAAAAATGCTTAATTCTTTTTGGTGGGGTCATTCTGGAGCACAAAACAAAGGTATCCATTGGCTCTCTTTGGATAAATTATCGATGCACAAAAAGGATGGGGGTTTGAGTTTTAAAAGTCTGCATGTGTTCAATCTAGCAATGTTCCGAGCTCTCTAATTGCCCGCATTTACAAGGCCAGATATTTTCCTAGATGTGATTTTTTAAGCGCAAAATTGGGACACAAACCTAGTTAAGTGTGGCGTAGTCTGTGTAACTCAAAATTCATTCTGAAGGCAGGGAGTAGATAGAAAATAGGAGATGGTGATAATATTTCGATTTGGAACAACAACTGGATTGCAGGTAATATCACTCTAAACTCTCCCTCTGAAGGTGATGTCCATATGTCCCATTTGAAAGTGTCTCATTGTATGTTGCAAAATCAAAAACAATGGGATGTTCCTTTTCTTAAAGCCATTTTTGATCAGCAGACAGTCACAAACATTATAAATACTCCGTTGTACCCGTCTCTTAGAGAAGATAGGCTGATTTGGAGCAAAGAAAATATTGGAGACTACTCTGTTCGGAGTGCTTATCGTTATTGTATGCAGGAACTACTTGACACTTCTGTTTTTAAAACTCCGGGCAACTGGGATATGATTTGGAAATTAAAAGTGCCTCCGAAACTGAAGAATTTTATGTGGAGACTCACCAGGAATGTGTTACCAACTAGAATGCGACTCTGGGATAAGAAAGTCAACTGTCGGGGAACCTGTGTACTTTGCAATTCTGCAGAAGAACACAATTTTCACCTATTTTTTGGTTGTCCGAGCAGCTGCAATATTCAGAATATGTCTGTTTTATCCCAACCAGTGAGTACTATCACTAACTTAGAAGATAATTGCAGCAACTGTATTTTCCAGATTCTGCACCGGCTGTCGAATGGAGATGCAACACTGTTTGCGTGTATTCTCTGGAGTATTTGGAAGCAACGTAATAACAAGGTATGGAACGATGTTCTTGACACGCAATGTTTTGTGATCGAAAGAGCAAAGTGTCTGTTAGTTGATTGGGAAGCGGTCAAGATAGCAAGTGCCAGGAAGAATTCTGCTCACAATTATAATACACAATAGCAGCAGAATAAGGAGCTTAAGTGGAAGAAACCGAGTCCAGGGAAGATGAAATGTAATATTGACGCTTCTTTTCCAAATCATGACAATAGAGTCGGTATTGGTATGTGTATAAGAGACGAGGAAGGTACTTTTGTCCTTGCTAAAACGGAATTTTTTGAACCTAAATGTGATGTGCACATCGGAGAAGCGTTGAGTTTATTGTCAGCACTTCATTGGGTTCATGATCTTCACCTAGGACATGTGGATTTTGAACTTGATTCAAAGAAGGTGGTTGATAGTTTTAAGTCAAATAACTATGATCACACAGAATTTGGATCTATCTTGAAAGATTGTAAATCTCTAGTTAGTCGTTTTTATGAAAACTCTAGTGTTGAGTTTGTGCGGAGACAAGCAAATGAGGTTGCCTGCCAATTAGCAAAGGCGGATACATTGTTGACTAGTTTCCGGATATTGATCGAACCACCTTCTTGTATTGAACACATTTTAAGTAATGAAATGCTATAAGTTTCCTTTGTTAAAAAAAAACATTTAGCCAATCTAAACAATAGAGTAAGTCAAGTCCATTCCGGAAAAAGAAAAAAAAAAACAAAGAAGATCGAGATATATGTGAAGAGTAATAAAGCGAAACAAAAACTATCATACATTGTTGAAAAAAGAGAAGATGATCCTAAATCACATATCTATTCACACAATGAACCTAAACTAAGACAATAACATAGTATCAATTCTTCTCTAAATCTTCTTCAAAGGTTATTATAGTATAAATTTACAATGGTTAATTAAATAAGGTGTATGAGTCAAATTCTCAAGCCCCTTAATGTCACATCACTATTAAAAACTAATTTTATTTTTGCCATTTTAAGAATTCACACAATACAAACAATAAAATATCATTATCACACATTTTCCCTCTTCAATTCAAAATACAAATTTTAAATTTTTTCAAATCTTTCTTTCCTTCCTAATTTTCCTCTTATCTTAATCTTAATCATATACAAACATGGAACAACAAATAGCAAAAAATCTTGCACCAATCCTATGTGTCAAAACCTTAATAGGATAGTGAAAAATGAAAACTGATTAATTCAAGAAATTACAATAGACGTAAATATTAAGAATTTAAGATAAAACCAAGTTAATATATCCATCCATTCAACCCACTTGGGTTGGCCTCTTGGTATTGACTTGAGATCTAGAAGTGTGTTCCTCCTCGAGATCTCACATTCGATTCTCTCCCGTGCCAATTTAGATGGACTAATTTAGCTTCTTCAAAAACCAAAAAAAAAAATCAATCCATTCATGCATAACATAGAGAACGCAACGGTGGGTATTTAGAAAAGCTTGGAACATTTATAAGCCAACTTGTTGTTATTATTTCTTTAATTCATAGAAGAAGCCAAAACATTCATCAACATATATTACATATATTTATGTTATTTTAATTTATATTTATAAGGTGTTTTAAATTTGTTTTAATTCAGAATTTGTAAAATTTAACTATAATTTTTTTGGATGTTTAATTAGAGATGAGAAACTTCTCTAAAACATAACACATAAGCATAATGGAGGCCTATGAATAACTTATTTATAAGGTGTTTTAAACTTGTTTTAATTCTGAACCGTCATAATATTCCTAAAGGCTTAAAAGTACTCTAGAAAGGCCCAAAATCCTCTAGAAAGGCTCAGACGCCTTCTAGAAAGGCTCCTAAGGCCTAGGCACACCCTTATTAGGGCGCCGTCTTTCTTAACTTCTAGAAACCTCTAGAAACTGCCTAAAAGACCAAAAGCCCAACTTCCTTGGGGCTGAAGTCACGCTAAAACAAGCCCACAAGGAGGCTATACATACCACCCTTGGGAACACTCTCAAGGCATCGAAAAATCAATCTAAACCCTAGAATACGATACTGAACCCTAGTATCCTCTATTGTACTATTTGCAAGTACAAATTCAAAATTTGTAAATTTAACTAAAATTGTTTTGGATGTTTAATTAGAGATGAGAAACTTCTTTAAAGCATGACACATAAGCATAATGGAGGCCTACGAATAACTCAAGGTTCAATTACAAAGATATATAAATATAGATAGATAGATTCATTTTATGGATTCTCTAACTAATATATTTAAGACCCTCGTTATATAAGGATATGGATATAACACATATATCATATTTATTCAATGAGGTGGACATATATATCAAATTATTCACATTTATATATATATATATATATATATATATATATATATATATATATATTTACATCGATCCCTAGCACATGTATATTTGGATTGGTGGTAAGGCACATGAATGAATAGAATGAAATGGAATAGGGTGGAATGGTATAGAATGATATAACATCAGTTTTTTTAAAAACTAACTAGCAATTAGTATTGTCTTGAAAATTAAAAGGATCATTTACTTTGGGAAGTTTTTTTTTTTTTTTTTTAATCTTGAAAATTTTATGTTTGATTTGATCCTCACATAAATTGATGAAATTATGAAGAAAGAGGACGAAGTGGAGAATGAAGAATTGTTAATTTCATTGACATTGCGTAGTAGGAGAAAGTGAGTAACATTAGGAAGAAGAGGAAGTGGAAAATGAAGAGTTGCCAATGCCATTGCAAAGTAGCAGCAACATTAGGAAGAAGATGTTATTAGAAACTTGCACACTTTCTAATTATAATGACATATTCTTCCTAATGTTACTAGGCAATGTCGATGACATTAACAATGCAACTCGTGATTCTCCACTTCCTTTTCTTTCTTCCTAATAAGATCATTTCTTCAGTTATCATTGATAGATAGATAGTCGTAGTAGCCGAAGCACCTCAGAACAATCTAAATAACTAGAAGGAAAAATTTAGTTATCATACCAAAACAACCAACTTTACATTGATAAGTTTAAGGATCTTGAAAATTTCATCTTCAATTTCAATCTAGAAGACACTGATGAAATTGTAAAGAAAGAGGTGAGGAAAGAAGAGGAAGTGGAAAATCAAAAGTTGTCAATGCCATAAGGAAGAGAGAAAGAAAGAAGAGGTGAAGAAAGAAGAGGAAGTGAAGAATTGAGAGTTGTCAACACAATCGGCAATACCTACTATTGGGCAATAATAGTGACAATGGAAACTCTTGTTTCTCCACTCTCTTCTTTCTCTCCTCTTCTTTCTTCATAATGCTACTATACCAGGCAATGACGGTGGCATTGACAACTTTTGATTCTCCATTTTCTCTTCTTTCTTGACCTCTTCTTTCTTTACAATTTCATCAATGTCTAGTGATTGGAATTGGAGTTGAAATTTGCAAGATCCTTAAACTCAACGATTTAAAGTTGGTTTGCGTTGCCAATGCCATGACATTGCCTAGTAGCAACGTTAGGAAATAGAGGTCATTAGAAACCTGTACACTTTTTAATGACATTTTTTCTAATGTTACTATTAGGTAAGATGGCACTCTTGATTCTCCACTTCCTTTTATTTCTTCACTTCTTCTTTCTTTCTAAGGCTACTATTAGGAAGCCGATGGAATCGACATCTTTTGAGTTTTCAATTCCTCTTCTTTCTTAATAATTTCTTCAATGTTTGGGAGGTTGAAATTGGAGGTTAAAATTTCTAGATCCTTAAACTTATCAAGGAAAAGTTGGTTGCTTGGAATGAATTTTTTTTTCTTTCTTTCCAACAATCATAAAAGCTCCTTTTTTTACCGTCTCCTTCCTGAGCAAAATATATCAATGAGCTTAATATAATAATTTCTTCAATGATAATAACGTTTGAGAAATATAAAATTAAAAATAATGGAGATAACTCATTGCCTTATCATTGATAGACTGAGTGGTGGTAGCCGAAGAACTCCAAAACATTTTAAATACTGGACAAAACTTAGTTATCATACAAAATGAATGATAAATTAAGTTTTTAGTATATAAAATATCATAATAAGAAGGCACTTATTCTTTGTAAAGAAATGAAAAGATATGAAGGATCACACATTGCAATAAGAATGCACTTACTTTTGACCATATATGAAAGAGAGATTTAACACCTAGTTATCATACAAAATGAATGATAAATTAAGTTTTTGGTATATGAAATATCACAATAAGAAGGCACTTAATCTTTGTAAAGAAATGAAAAGATATGAAGGATCACACATTGCAATAAGAATGCACTTATTTTTTGACAATATATGAAAGAGAGATTTAACACCATTAAATTTCTATAACGACAAAAGAAAAGGGAATAAAATACAGTGGAAACGTTGAAAATAAAGGAAAACAAGCTAGCTCCATAATCAAACATTATATATTAGATACTGATATTCTATATACTAAAGTGTGTAAAGTTCATGATACTTTTCACCAAGGCCATAGTCAATCATGCAACAAAGTGAATGGGATAGTGCTTCTAGAAAAAATAAAATAAAAGCCTATATGGTTTCGTTTCTATTTTCTACAACCACTTCTATTTTTCAGGTAAAAATAAAATATTTAACAAAGTGACATTTTTTCTTGTAAATGATATCAGAAATAAAAAAAGAAAATAAAAAATATTTTCAACATTGCGTGATAATAAATGAAAAAAAGGTATGATACATTAGAAACCTTATTTGCATTATGGCCTAAACCCAATAGAATATTTTTGGGCTATATATCACGATGTAGAAGACCCCTAGAAAGCATATACTCCATTATGTTTATCTAAGTAAAGTCGTAATCATATTGAATGCAAATCAGAAAAACCCTTTTAACTTCAAGTTAAAAAATATGGTTTTCTTGAAATTAAAGCTATATTATTAGTTGATTAGCAAGCATCAAACTGTTTTTAACGAAAATTATGTTGCAAAAGTTAAACAAGTCATCGCGACTTGTCTGAGAAATTCCAAGAAGGTCAACAATCATGATCTTCTTGGACCAAGTCTAGATGACTTGTTTAACTTTTGCAACATTTTTTTTTTAAAATAGTGTTGATGATTGTTAATCAACTAGTAAGTATAGCTTTAATTTCAAGAAAAACATATTTAGTGTTTTTCTAATTTTTCTTCAATATGGTTATCATTTTACCTACATAAACATAGTGGAGTATATGCACTTTTGGGGTCTTCTACATCGTGATATAAAACCCGAAAACATTCTAATTAAAAGGTTTAGGCCATAATGCAAAATAGATATGATTCATTAGAGACCTTAATTGCATTACTACCTAAACCCATTAGAATGTTTTCAGACTTTATATCATGATGTAGAAGACCACGAAAGTGCATATACTCCAATATGTTTATTCACTAAAGTGGTAAGCATATTGAAGACAAATCAGAAAAACACTTTAACGTCATGTAAAAAATATGGTTTTCTTGAAATTAAAGCTATATTAGTAGTTGAATAGCAAGCATCAAACTGTTTTTAATGAAAACTTTATGTTGCAAAAGTTAAACAAATCATCGCCAATTGGTCCATGAAGGTCAATAACCATGACTTTCTTGGATCAAGTCTCGATGATTTTTTTAACTTTTGCAACAATTTTTTTCTTCTTTAAAAACAATGTTGATGATTACTAATCAACTAGTAAGTATAGATTTATTTTCAAGTAAAACATATTTTTAACATGAAATTTCATTCAATATGGTTACCACTTTACCTACATAAACATAGTGATGTATATGCACTCTTGGGGTGTTCTACATCATAATATAAAGCCCAAAAACATTCTAAAGGGTTTTGACAATAATGCAAAAAAGATATGATTCATTAGATACCTTACTTGCATGGTGACATTTAGC
>Ga0315913_1009520_pt1 | contig 11381 bp, 10 predicted proteins | sample MpolsnodulesMG_FD_207736 | JGI IMG/M metagenome (GOLD analysis project Ga0315913, IMG submission 207736) | Medicago polymorpha root nodule microbial communities from Los Angeles, California, United States - small nodules | ecosystem: Host-associated > Plants > Roots > Nodule | place: USA... | reverse complement strand
AAGTCAACGCTGACGTCGATGCCACGTGTAATTTTTATATTTTTTTAATATTATTTTTTTAATAATTAAAAAATAAAAAAAAATTGCACATGCGTCCACGTTAGCGTTGACTTGGTCAAAATTGGTCTGGGGGCCAAAACTGCAAAAGGGGCAATACTTATGGGGCTGGATTGTATTTTATTTTGTTAGGGGGCCAAAATCGCAACTTCCTAATACTTAGGGGGCCAAAACTGCTATTAAGCCTATTAAATTTCATGCAAGTTATGCTCTTACTTAGGCATGCTGACTTTTTTGCTTAGTATGCCATATTTCTACTCTACTAAGAGATATGCTAATGCCGTGGTAGGCAGGGGTTACAAATTTACTAGGAAAATATACAACCAACTGAGTCATAGTGTAATAATAGATATGACTTCGTTTTTTTGCTCAATAATTTTCTTTATTACATCATGTTTTGTATTTTAATAAAGTCATTTTTGAGACCTAGATTTTTTCAACACTTTTCTTCACGCAAAAGATTATTGGGACTGGTGTGTGGAAAACATGCATGGCCCAATAACAGAGACCATCTTAAAGTTTAGCTTTGAGCCGCAACCCCAAAAACTCCTTCATGGGTTGAGGGGTGCCTCCCACTTATAACCATATTTATACCATACCACTGTCCAACTTGAGGACTCTTTTTTAACATAATGGATTTCTTTCTTTGATTCCAACATGTTTTGGTAGCCTCGTTTGCTTCATACATCAATCTCCTTAGTTTTTTACTGTTCTGATAATAGCGTGTATACTCACGTGGAGATGCCTATCCAAGCTCTTCAAATCTTCCCAAGGGAGAATATAATTTGCAGCTCTATTTGAGGTATATGAAATTTTTCTGCATATATCATGGATTAGTTTTAATGCATGTTTGTTCCCACTGTACTCCTGAGGACAGTTATTAACTAGTAAAATTGCATATTTTGAATTCATGGGTTATAGTGGTTTAACACTACTAACCTCCTAGTTTTGTGTAGAGGACTTGGAAGCTTGATTTATATGTTAATACTTGCAATAAGAAGTTCGCATCTGTATTGCAAGAGGAACATTTGTAGGTTTACAAAAGATTTACACATAATGGTGCATTTTACTTACCCCTCTACATTTGCAATAATTTATTCCTCAGGCATGACAATGTGCAAATTTTGGAAAAGATGAGGCATTTGGTGTTATTCCTTGAGAGAAACTTGGAGGAGAAGGTAGTTTATTGTTTCGATTTTATGTACCGCATCTACCTATCCACACAAACACAGACACAAAAATATTTATAATTTGTTAAGAAATAGAGGAGGGAGGATATTTATTTTATTATCAAGGGGGATGGGAAAGTATATTGAAAACACCATTGAAGTTTTTTATTGGTATATTTATGTGGCATTGGCTTCAAAGATGCCATTGGCTTAGATGTGTCAAAGTTGGTGAACCTTTTCCTGGAGTTCATGAAGTACTGTAGTTGTCACATAAAGTTATTCTCCAGTTTGAATTCATCCATTAATTTAAACATTTATTACTTATATTTTAAATTTTATTTCCAGGATGTTATTCGATTAAATTTTTTCTCTCAACCTGATGGCCCCTTGATGGGAAATGGTTCCTTTAAGTCCTCATTATTGATTCCAGGGTATGTTAGTAGGTTTGAAATCCCAATTTTTAAGTATTAAATGTCATCTTGTGATGTGATGTTGACTTTTTTTCTTATTTATTGATAGTATGAAAGAAGGATTATATCTTGGTCCACCACAAAAAGAAAAGCTTCCCAAGGTATTTTGTTCTCCATTGTCACCTCTTTAAGATATTACCACTGATAGTACATAATGTATTTGTAATATTTTGCAGAATTCTCAGCAAGGATCTGTATTGGTTGGGGCAATTTCATATGGGAAACTATCATTTTATGATCAGCAGGAGAAAAATAATCCAGAAAAGCACCCTGCTTCATGTCAAATTTCTTATGTAGTTCCTCCAAATAAGGTCAGTGTCTGTCTTATCAAGTTACCTCCCTTAGTATCACTTTTATTCAGTTGATTTCAACAAGCACCTGCCTGTTCCTGTCCTGTGGTTGAATCTCTGCTTTCATGTTTACCTTGATTAATATCTAATTTAAATTTTCTTCTGCCGAAAGGTTGATGAGGACAAGGGAAAAGGTTCTTCCATATCTACCAAAATGACCGTTTCTGAACGTATAAAAGAAGAGGTATATTAGTCATCATACTTAGTGTCTGCTTCACTTTTGGTCAAATAAACACTTTTTCTGCATTTAATTTTTTTTCTTAAAATAATTACATTGCTATCTATGTTTTGAAATGTTTATATTTGAAAAACTGTATTACATGAATATTTATTAACTGACTGAGCAGGGATGTCTCAAGGTTATCATGTAGACATAAAATTTGTCAGGAATACTTATACCGAATTTGCCTTTTCCATCCATTGTCTTAACACATACATAACATAACATACATGCATAAATACATGCATACATGCATGCATGCATCCGTGCACGCACGCATACATGCATGCACACATGCATACATACATACATACATACATACATACATACATACATACACATACTATTTATTTGAACAATTCAATTAATATACATGCATGCACGCAAGCATACATATGCATGCATGCATGCATACTATTTATTTGAACAATTCAATTAATGAACAAATATTAGTTGTTTTAAGTGGACGATGTTTTTTTTTTCTTTCTTTCCTTTTATTGATAAAGTGATGTTTGAATTTTTTATGTTTTCAACGGTTAACGTTTTTTGAGTATAAACAAAATAACAATTGAAGACATACAAATTCACACATCACTTTACCAATAAAAAAAATGTAAGTTTCTTTATGCTGAACATGTATGTATAGTATTAGATTTATGAGTCAAATGATTGTATATCTTGTATATTTTAATTATGCCTTGACTTTGTTATCATAATGTAGATTTTATTCTGTAGCTCACAAATTAAAATGATTAGCTTCAATTATCATTACTCTTCAAATTTTACCTTGACTTGTTCATCAGGTAAGAGATGCAAAAATAAAAGTTCTGGGATCCCTAAAACAGGAAAATGATGAAGATCGCTTGGAGTGGAAAGAGCTTGCTGCCTCGCTCAAAGTCAGTAAAGAAAATTTATCTGTAGTTTTAGACAGTTTCCTTTGTCTTCATCTGTTTCTCCCTTAAATTCGCTTTGTTCAAATTAATATAGCAAAAACTATTGTATTGTTTTAGCAAGAAAGTACTCCTTGAATAGGAGAGTTACACATATCTACTCTGTAGATTAAGGAACGATTGGATCAACAATGAAGAGAGATGTAAATAAAATAAAATAAAATATTGATCTTAATAATAATAGCAAATATCCTAATAATAGGAATGGAGATAGGTGCATATTTGTTTCATTAAATCTGTGATATCTTCTACACTATTTAATATATATTTTTTTCCAGATCATTTCTTTTTTGTTTTTTGATTAATTTTAAAATTCTGATAAATGTATTCAGTTATATATTCTCTCTATTACATATAACTAATACTTACATACTGTGTTTCGTTGCAGTTAGAATATCCAAAATACACTTCATTGCTTGCGAAGATTTTGGAAGGTTTAGTTTCGAGGAGTAATATCAAAGATAAAATCCATCATGACGAAGAGGTACAGATTTTCTGTAGCAAATGATTAACATGAATTTTTATCAAAAAAAATTAAAAAAAAATTGTTCCCCCACCACCTTTCTTCCGTCACTTCTCTGTGATTTCTCTTCCTTTCCACCATATTATATACTTTTTTCTAACTTGAACACTTGAATGCTATATGGTTGGTCCCTGGAGTTCTCGGGCTCTACTTTTGGATCCTGCTTTTCTATTACCAAGAAGTTGAAAATCATGCATTCAGTAGTTTAGTATAATTTTTGTAATCTCATCTTATGGAACATTATAAGATTATCAGCTAAATTGTAACCATTATTGGAGCATGATCTACTGTGAACTTTTTATCCAACAATGGTTTTAATAGGAACAGGGATAAACCCCGATTACAGAGATCTCACACATTCCTTACTCACAGAAGAAAACAAAAAAGATGGAAATACTGCAAAACTTTGAGGTCTTCTAATTCCTTTGTCGCCTCAAGGCCTCACTTCCTTATTCAATAACTTTAAATTTTGTATCTCCTCTCCATCCTTTCCTCGTGCATTTTTCACGTATTACTTCCCATCACGCAAACCTGCAACATGCACAGGGTCATTACAAAAACATAAATTTCTATCTTACGTCACCTTTAGCTCATCCTTGCTACCTCAGTAATCTTTACATTTCATGTATAAACCATGGATAACCTGATTACATTGTGCAGGTGATTGATGCAGCAAATGATGTGATTGACAGTATTGACAGGGAAGAGTTAGCAAAATTTTTTGCACTAAAAAATGATCCAGAAGACGACGATGCAGAGGTGCTCATTCTTGTCCCCATGCACTATTTTGTTTTTTTTGCTGAATGTTACGGCTACTTATATATCAAATAAATTTGAATGCTCATATATTCTTGAGTGAGTACTATCTTAATAAGTTAATATACACTTTCTAATTGGCACATTGGCTTCTCTCTTATATCAAACATCTCGTCTCTGCTGCTTATTTTGTATATGGTTTTTTATTCATCTTTATATATATTATTTCTTGACTTGAGTCAATGCGATTTACATAATCTAATTTAAAGTCACATCTTATATTTTCATATATAATAAAAGAAAGGAATCTCTAATAGCAACCATATTGATAAATAACTGATAATAGTACCTTAATTTAAGGACTCGTTTAACAATTTATGAAACTATAAGTTCTCTAATATTATCAAATCCTAATTGAAAATTTTCAGAGTTAGTTCCCATGGACCCATAGATGAATTTATCCTTATAACATAAATTCTTTATGTAAATTTTTGAAAATCATTATACTGTAAACATTTTACAGTGATGGTGTATCTCAATTGTTCTTTGCAAAATTTATTATAGAAGTTTATTTGATGAACAAGTTGTGTAAATCATTATACTTATTTCTGATTTTACTCCTAATCATGAAGGATTCCAATTATGATTCGTGTGTGTGTCTGTGTGTGTGTGTGTGTGTGTGTGTGTATAGACACACACACACACACATATTTGTATTGGCTCATTTATAAAATAAAAATACATTCATTCATATTTTTCAAATATTAAAAAGTAAATTCAACGTGTATTTACAAGAATAAAACTGAATTGGGCTGGTTTCTAAGATCCAGAGGTTCCCTATGCTTCATAAATTTGTTTTGTTTCCAAAGCTATCACAACCACTTTTATCATTACCATCGTTAGATATTTGAAATAAGTTGGCATTATCACAACCACTTTTATCATTACCAACTTTAGATATTTGAAATAGGCTAAAATATGGTTTTGGTCCCTGCAAATATGCCTCGTTTTTGTTTTAGTCCCTGTAAAAAAAATTTGTTGTTTTTGGTCCCTGCAAAATATTTTGTTTTTGAAATAGTCCCTCTAGGGACTATTTTCAAAAGTAAAATATTTTGCAGGGACCTTTTTAAAAATCAAAAGATTTTGCAGGGACTATTTTTCTAATAAATGGGTTCAGTCATCATGTGCCACGTGTGCAAATGATCACTAAAGTGGGGTTAGGGACCAAAACCAAAACGAGACATATTTGCAGGGACCAAAAACTACAAAAAAAAATTACAGGGACTAACACCAAAACGAGACATATTTGCAAGGACCAAAACCATATTTTAGCCTTTGAAATATGTTGGCATTTAATGATCGTTTAATCTCACTGCAGAATACCAGGAAAAAGTTTGAGTCTATCCGAGACCAGTTAGCAGAGGCACTGTACCAAAAGGGGCTCGCGCTGGCAGAGATTGAATCCTTAAAGGTTAGAGCTTTTACTCCATTTATGATCAACATCATCATTATGGCAATTTTTGTAGACTTTCATTACTTATAATATGGTTATTTAGACAACAAGATAGAAACCTAGCTTAGATGGGTGTATATAAAACACAGTTAATGCTCAACCCATCAATTTTGAATTTCCACGTTCATTGAGTGTTTGTATGATAAGTCCTCATTTGGAAATAACACTGTGAGCCTGTTACCTAGTCATAACATTGCTAGCATAGACGAGTGTTTATAAAACATACAATGACTATAGATACATTGCCTAGAGGGTAACATACTGGCTTAATAAATTGTTATCATGATATTTGTCAAAGTTGTTGGCCACATGTACTGTATTGGTATAAAAGTTCAAAGCTTTTTACATAGTCATGTGATTAGTTTGAATTGTGTCATCTGCATTTTGCTTGTAAAGAAAATGTCAGAGGAGTCAGTGACCCTCCTTAAATGAGTAATCCATTATGATAATGGTAACATTTAATTATTTTTTTATCAAATAAAAGTTGGCAGACTTGACTTGGTGTATATTGTCAAAGGATTTGGATGCAAAAGAAGATGTGGACAGTGAGAAATCTACAGATGGCGGCGGCAGTCATCCAGAATTGTTCGAAGAGAATTTTCTAGAGCTGAAGAAATGGGTTGATGTAAAGTCATCTAAATATGGGATCCTCACGGTAACACGTGAGAGGCGTTCTAAAAGGCTTGGGACTGCATTGAAGGTATTTTCTTTTTCTAAAGAGTTATATTGGTTGCTGCTTGGATGATAACTCGTCAATTTGTTAGTTACTAACTTTATCTTATGATTCTGGTGTCCACTTGAGTAACATAGACTTGTAGGTTTCTTTGCGCCCTGGTAAGCTTATTTGTAGGTGTTTTTCCTATAATCAAGCAAAACCAAACCAATCATTTGTTGAGACAATTTCGTAGTTAATTATTGTCGTGCCAATGTTATTTTAATTATAAAGTCACATGATAATGCATCCAAGGTTCAGTAAGACATATCATCCATAGTTCTTAATGTTAACAATTGCCATTTATGATTATAAGTTCAAACAATTATAATATTTGAATGTTTAATTTTTATACACTGTCAGTGTAGAAAAGTTATACACATGCATCCAATGACGTGATGCCACATCATTTGATGAGTTAAAAACACATGACTTGTCATACCTCATTAATTGATGTGGCAATACATCATTGGATGCATGCGTAGAACTCCTTTTACGCCTTATTGTATGTAAATTAAACTCTTTTAGATAACGTCTTGTCTCAAAAAATAAACTTTCACAAAATTGCTGTTTCTTTACAGCAGCTCCAAACACCCCTGCCTGCAGTTTATCTGATACTTTGGTCCTTCTGTCTGATTTTCATCATAACGTATCATCACCTGTGTGATTAATGTATACAACCTGTAGTGACATGGATCTTGATATTCAGGACAAGCTAAAAATCATGAAGAAACTCTTGTGTGTTTTCCATGCTAGTGTATTTTTACTTGATTGATGATGATGAGACAGGTAATGTGACATTGGGTAGATGAATTACCAATCTTATATCAACCCCTGCTTCCCTTGATTCAGGTACTCTCTGACATAATTCAAAATGATGCTGAGCCTGCCAAGAAGAAACTCTATGAGCTAAAGCTCTCATTACTTGATGAGATTGGATGGAAATATTTAGCTACATATGAGAGACAGTGGATGCTTGTGCGTTTCCCTCCAACCTTCCCCCTTTTCTAGAGTATTGCTGCCTATTGGAATAAAGTTTGGATGTAGCAATGTTGGAATATGGAGCCATGCGTGCTCTTGAATAATCTTTTTGAGGACAAACATGTAACATTATTATAACGACTTTTATATGTGCTACTCCTCATGGTGTTTAGCAAGTGGTAACTCTGCCACCTCAAGAGATCGTTAATCTCCTTTACATTTACTTACTAAAAATAAAGCTAGTTTATTATCCGAAAAAATAATAATAAAATTTAGTTTTTTATTGCTGTTCCTACTTGCTTTTTTTAAATAAATTCTGAGTGAAATGTCTCTAGAGTGATTCTGTTTACTGTGTTAAAATTTTAGTTATGACTTTTTTTCTGCTTGAAAGGAGGGGCTCTCCCTCCCCCCCATCGTGACTTTTAGATTTAGAGAAAACGAAACATTTGCTAAAACGGGAAAATAAATAGTATGGCAACTTCCCAGGACTGATTCTTACTCTATCGATGCATTTCATATATCAAAAGAAATAGAAAGAAACAATTTATTTTCTCTTGCCAAATATGGATCCCAATTTAGTTTTGCAAGCCAATATTTTCAAATGACCACTCCGAGTGTCGTACATTTCATTGTGTTTTATTAATTGATATTATATGGCACATACCTTTTCAAACTTTAGTTTGAAAGCTCCACACCAGGACTTAATTGATCTCCCATTTTAAAATGACTTTTTTTTTTTTTTAGACTTAATTGATCTCTGGTGGCATTTAACATGGGAAAGGGTAAAAACTTTCCCATCATTGGAAGATTTTATTTTTTGGAATTCTGCTCTTTACCCAACAGGAATTGCTCGCTCCTAACTGAAATGCCCATTTTGCCCCTGCGTGACTTAACTCAGTTTTGGTGAGTTGACTCACGCCGCACGAGTTAAGTCACGCTGCGTTCTTTTTTCGAACAAAACCCAACAGTCCATATTCACAGTCCATTTTTCTTTCCCTCCACCTCCAAAAACCCAAAAAGTACGATTTTTTTGGGTCAAAATCTTCATTCTAAATCATTACAAATCGTCAGGAAGCAAGTTTCTAAGCTCATCAAGCCTCAAAGAACAAGTAATGTACCCTCAAAACTCATCTGATTTTACTGGTTTTACTGGTTAGTTCGTCATTTTTTTGAAGCAGATGATAAGGCTCACTGTGAGTTAACTCACACTAGTTGTAAGGGCTGCGTGAGTTAACTCACGCAGGAAGTTAACACTAGCGCGACTTAAGTCACACTACTGTGATGCCCAAATTTGGAATTTTTGCGCCACTTTTTTTCGTTTTTTTTTCCTTGTTATTTTTTTATTCAATAGACATAGAGTGATATGGTTGAAAATGTGGCAGATGATGGTGTTGAACCGAAGCCGGCCAAAATTGAAGCTTCCGGCGTAGGCGTAGGTTCCGGCGATGTCAAACCAACTAAAGATGTGGTGTTTAAAGTGAAAATTCCTTTTCAAGCTCACATTGTTCACAACCAAGCAAAACCAAAACCGGTACCTACCGGTAACTTTGAAGAAAAACCTAAACCGGTACCTACCGGTGTTCGTGTTATTGAAGTAAACATCGGGTAATTTTGTACAACAAATGAAAGATGGAGAGATAGAGAAGAATTACTTGGTTGGGTTCGTCGACAAGCGGCAAGGGCCAGATTTACTATTTCTATAGATAAATCTAGTTCAATAAGGCCATACATGATGATGCAATGTGAAAGAAGTGGTGAATACAAGCCACCTAAGACGAGGAAGAAACCGAAGCTTGAAGGCACGGGCTCAAGGAAATGTCAATGTCAGTTTAGGTCGAAATGCTTCTTTGAAAAGAATACACAAGATTGGTGGATTGCAATGCTTTGTGGAATTCACAACCATGAGTTGGCGCCAAAGTTAACCGGCCACCTTCTTGCGGGTCGACTTAAAGCGGAGGAAAAGCAAAGAGTTATCGGCATGACAAAGATTTTGGCGCCGCCTAGGAATATTCTCATGGATTTGAAGGAAAAAAACAAAGAAAGTGTGACAATCATTAAACAAGTGTACAAAGCGCGAACTAGATGGCGCAGGGGCAAAGAAAGGACAAAACGGAGTTGCAATATTTGATTTCAAAGTTGGGGAAGCATCAATACGTCTATTTCACAAGAGCAAATAGTGAGGAAACCACTCTTGAAGACTTATTTTTTGCTCATCCGGATTCAATTGATATGCTTAACACTTTCCCCACCGTTTTGTTCATGGACTCTACTTACAAAACCAATACATACCGAATGCTGTTATTTGATATTGTTGGTGTTACCTCTACCAAATTGACGTATTCGGTTGCGTTTGTCTTTCTTTCCTTTGAACAAGAGAATAACTTTACTTGGGTACTTGAGAGGTTGGTTGGTCTTTTGACTTCAAAACTCAACATGCCTAAGGTGATTGTCACCGATAGGGACTCTGCTTTGATGAACGCCGTTGCCAAAGTTCTCCCTAAAACAGACCATGTACTTTGCTATTTTCATATTGAGAATAATGTCAAGGCTAAGTGCATCACAGATTGTAGAGTCAATGCCAAGCCTTCGAAAGCAAAAGTTGTTGATAAACATGTGAAGGAAGTGAATGATGAGAAGCATTGTGAGAATGTTAAGAAAACAGTGAGGACTTGGAGAGATGTGGTTAACTCTCCTATGGAGGATTCATTTGCAATTGCATGGTTAACATTCAAAGAGGAGGTATGCGGACCGTTTCCAATGTTTGTTAAATATGTTGAAACCATAATTTTGAATCTTTAAAAGCATTTTGTGAGGGCATGGATGAATAAATACTTGCATCTAGGGTGTAGAACCACCAACATTGTTGAATCAGCTCATGCACAATTGAAAAGATATTTGAGGAGTAGTGTGGGAGATTTGGTATCATGTTGGGATGAAATTGACAAAATGTTGAAAACTAATTAGGTGAGATTCAAGGAAGTTTTGGGAGGAGCATAACTGTCATGGTACAGAAATACAAAAAAAAAAAATTATTCTCTGAGTTGGAGGGGTATGTCACTAGAGCCGCTTTGGGTTTCATCGATGAAGAATTACAACGCTGTAGGACATTCGATTTTGCTAAAGAAGATTGTGGTTGTGTGAAAATGACAACGTTCGGGTTGCCTTGTGCTTGTATTGTTACCGAGAAGAGAAAGAAAAAATTGCCTATTCTTTTGGATGAAATACACCCTCATTGGCAAAGGTTAAGTGTAATTGGACAAGAGGTTGATGCACATTTTTCCGTTACGGAGGAATGGATTGCCATTCAAGAACGTATCAAGAGGACCCCTTACAAGATGAAACTCTTCATCAAAGAAAAGTTGCGTGAACTAGGATTTCTGGAGGACATAATGTTGAAGCCACCTCCGAGAAAAGTGGTAACCAAGGGAGCACCTAAAAGGGTGAAGTCTACACCGAAAACGAGGTCCACGGGTCGAATCCCCTCTAGGTGGGAGACTATTGATTCTTAAAATCCCGATAGTCAATGCTCATAAGCCAAGAGTAATGTTCCAAAGAGTAAAGGTGCACATCTTGACACTTGGTCCCGCTCACAAGCTTCGACTCCTACTTCAAAACCAATTCCTTATTTGAAAATACCATACATTTCACAAATTCCAACGATCATGAGACCTTACATTGAA